>Ga0065711_1000579_pt1 | contig 61341 bp, 23 predicted proteins | sample Hoacrofraction12_FD_59098 | JGI IMG/M metagenome (GOLD analysis project Ga0065711, IMG submission 59098) | Hoatzin crop microbial communities from Cojedes, Venezuela - Epithelial fraction 12 v2 (version 2) | ecosystem: Host-associated > Birds > Digestive system > Esophagus > Crop | place...
GTAACTTAACGCTGGGCATGACCAGTTAAATATGCTATACAAATACTGATTACAAATTTCTGCCTCACACTTGATAGCAGAATACAGGGAAGTGCCTGCTCTAGGTGACCCTGCTTTGGCAGGGCGGTTGGACTAGATGACCCACAGAGGTCCCTTCCAACCCTGAACATTCTGTGATTCTGTGAAATCAATTCAACCTGTACAACTTTCAAGCTCATAAAACTCCTGTGTTTCTGGCACAGAGGAGGCCAAAATGTTTTCAGATAGACTATGTGGAAAGTCAGGTTCTGGAATCCTTCAGCCTTTACGGCTGAATCTGAATAAGAAAGCAAAACACATACCGTGAACACGGTCAGAAACTGTAGTCTAATATATTTTAGCACGAGCCTAAGAAAAGTGTTGTTGTATGTTTAGTGCTTGAAAAGAAGGTGGTGCTCAGCAGCATCTCACCAGAAGAACAGAAACTGTGAACAGGATGCAATTCAATTTATGATCCTTGTTGCTACAATCTCAACAGGTCCTTCTAATATTAAAAAATGTAATTTTGTAAATGCTTCAAAAATAATGTTTACCACTCCCATCAAAGATGCCTTGTTAGGTACATATATTATTCTAACATATCATTTTGCATGTTCACAATAAGATTATATTGCTTTATAGTAAAATTCCCGTGTTTCAAAGCTTTCAACTGTACATACTATACTAAGGTTTAAAATACGATTCACAAACAGAAGATAGCATAATTTGTTATGACTCCTTTTTAAAAAGTGGGTTAAACCCGTTCTTTGCTACATGAAGGAACTTCCTTGTTAATCCAGCAGCGCATTGCCATACTGTTCTCATGCTTTTCCATGCTTCAGATGAGACATTTCTGCCCCTTCTGCAGCCAAGAACTCATGTGCCAGTAACTGTTCAGCACAAACAGAAAGTGTTGGGGGGTTTCCCACTGGGGCAATGCGCCTTTTAATGTTACTTAGATTCTCAGCTCCTTGGGAAGGGTACAGACCCTAGCCCGTGTGTTGCGTACTGTGTGAAAAATACTGATGTGTCAGAAATGGGGAAAACCTACAGGTTTTGGTGTTTGCAGCATGTGACCTGCCGTGGCCGAAGCACCCAGCAGCTCCCAGGTGGGTCATGCAGCATGCTGAATGAGATGCGGGCGGCAGGGTCCATCAGGCTTTCCCCTGTGGAAACCCCTCTCCTGCAGAGAGGCCACAGTTAGTCCTCCCTACTTTTTACATGGTAAAATATTTGTTCTCCGGTTTTGTTTGCAGGGTAGTTGTGGAAAATGTATCACTTGTATACAAGAGCCAATCTTAGCAGTAGGACAGGAAAGGCTGTTAATGACTGGGAAGTTGTCAAAGCTTAGGAGAGCCAAAATAGTAAAGACATTGATCCCACTTCTCCGCCAGTTTAGTCTGCTCCTATTATCTGAATGCGATGTGGTTCATAGTCAAAACAACATGGGCAGCTATAATAGATTAAAACTGCTTTTCGTCTTTTTCTTCTAGAAAGACCAAACTTTTCCCTTACCGTGTTTGTGACTTTGCTTCAAGAACATAGGGCTAGACTTTACGGTTTGTTTAGCTATGAAGGGATGACAGACTAGGGGGGTGGTAAGGGGAGCTTAGTTTTGGAATGTAAATACATGTAGAGCTCTTCTCCTTTTGTTTAGCATCTCTTTAAACTAAGACAAAAAAAATCAGTGAATGAATGAATAGCAGCATGGTGAAATACCTAAATGTTTGAGTTAAAATTTTTGGATGTTTGAAATCCTATTTGGATCCTTTTCCCAGATCGCAGTGCATTCATATGCACTCAGCAGGAAACTTCATGGAGATGCACATTTGGGCAGAAGGTCTTTGGCGGTGCCTTTTTCTTAACTTGTGTCTTTTCTTCTTTTGAAGAAAGTAATGGCTTAAGTCTGACTGAAGAACAATCTTTTTTGTATGTTCCTTATAAGAATTTACTTATGGTTCACAGATTTTACCCGCCATCTATGTCTGCAGTCCTTTGGATTTAAAACAGCATATATCCCTCTGCAGACAACAGGAAACGCCAAATTAAAGACTTAATGACATACTGCTGAAAGAAGACAAAAGGTGACAAATTATAAAACAGCCAGTGAAACTTTTAAAGAAAATGCTGAAAAAAATCCCACATTCAATCAGCTTGAAAAGGATAAGGATATTGTTACACTTGCAGACACGTTAATAGAAATTAGACTGAATCATGCTGAATATAAACTTTAGCATTTAAAAAGAACTAATAGGTTTCAAAAAGTAGTGATTTCCTAGAGCAAAAAAACCAGGCTTCTGAGTTTAAAAAAAAAAGTAAATACTTTGATATGTTTTAACCTTGTTGTTATTGGTGACTAAACCTCAGACTCCATTTTTGTGATTGTAAAACCAGTGAATGTGTGACTTCTGCCCTTTAAAAATTACTAACCTCTGTTGCTGATGCAAGTGCAGTTGTGTTCACTTTCCCTGCAGTTGCACCCGGGCTGTGTCCTCCAGCCTGGCAGCCTCTGGCTTGATTTACAATGGGTGGAGCATCCTTTGATCTCCTGTTGAGTTCTGGAGAGATGGTGGAAGAGGAGTGAGATGAGTGAAAAACAGAAGGGAGGGGGAAGTACACAGATGAAAAAGCAAGGTGGCAGACCTTTCCTCACTGATCCCAGTGCCTTGATCCCTTGATTTACTTAATCATTTTAATGTTTCAGTTCTTTGATGGTAAACATTTTGTGTTTTATTATCCTCGAAGCCATGAACTTAATTTTGGACTGTAGCACTCATAACTTAACAGGAGGTGCTGTGTTTGGTTGGGAAATGGCAAGAATGTGAACAACCGTTCAACTGGTAGTTTTAAGAACAGTTGAGTGGCATTTATGTTAGATACTGTTCCCAGTTTACCTTAAGGAGTCGTATTTAAAGGGTTACCTACTGAGTGTCTTGCTGATACCAGTCTGAAATCAGATCAGAGGGATGTCACTGTGAACAATCATCATGATAGGACTGTGGTGAATCTGTTTATTCCTATGCTCCTAAAATTTTTTTATAATCCGGTCACTGGCACTGCAATTTTTCGAACTATTCAGCACTTGTTTGGTTGATAAATGCTGTTGATGCATTGGGTTTTTTTGAGCTTTTACACTTTGGAAAAAAGAGGAATGCTTGATGGGGATTCCTAGTGGAATCGCACATTAAGAGAGAGAGAGCTCTTTATTCATGACTCCACCTCTTATGAAAAGAAATGTTTATAAACAGGAACCTTTGCAGGCCTGTGTGAAGTGTAGTATTCATCTAACTCAGTTTATGATGATAAATTCCATTGCTCACCTAATATTCAAATAAGCTTCTTAATCCTCTGTGTATGCCTCTATACTCAAAAGAAACTTGCCATATATACATTTTTGTTTTTTATATATGTAAAAAACTTAGTCATCTGCCAGTATGTTGAGAATATTCTGACCAGCTGTATCTCCCTTTTAGATATTGTCTGCATCCATCTGTTGTTTGTGTTGTTACATGTGCATTGTAAGCTCTGGGGCTGAGCTTCTCTTTTGTATGTGCAGCATCTTTTGCAATGGTTACAAGTCAACAGCTGCACATCGGGCAATGCAGTAAAACAAAATAATGAACGAATGTGTGTGTGTGTCAGATGAGCCGCTGTCATTGTGAATGTGCAGCACTGAGAAACATAGTAGGATGAGTGAAATAGAGAAGACCCACCAGGTTATTTTATTTGGCATTGTTCTTGATAATATAAGAGGCCAATTTTATTTCTTTGGTTTAAAGCTGGAGTGAAGCATTTACCCCACCTCTTCCCATATGGCAAAAAGTTTGCCATTGCAAAAGCACTGTTTTTTGACTGCTTCAGCAGTTAGAATCTTGCTTGATTTTTACTTGGGCTTGCTTTTATAAAGTGTCAAAGTCCATTTGATGTTTGTCTTTAAATATCATGCTCCTCAAAATGTTTTTAAGCCAAAGTGCTACCTAGTCTTTTAAAAAAATACGTGGATAGTCAAAGTATAGTCATTGCTTGATGGTCTGTGCTCTCGAGGGTGTTATCCAGGCTAGTTTTGAAGAACTGAACAGCCACACTGTATTTATGTGCATCTTAGGAGAAATACAGATTTGTGAATTCTCTCGGGCTGGAGCTGAGTTTTAATAGATGTCTGTACAGCATATCATACAGTGGGGCCCCAGTCTCTAGTGGCATTTGTAAATTCTACTATGAAAAAAATAATAAAGGAGAATCTTCTTGAAAAGATAATTTAGCCTCAGGGTGTTGCCTTTTTGTGCAAATACATTTACACACACACACATACATACACATGTATATATACACACACACTCAGCTATTCACTTACTAGCAGTTCAGCCAAAATTTTGTTTTAATACCTATGGAACCATTAATTCCTCATTTGAAATAGAGGAGCTGTTCAAATTGAGAAAAATTCTCCAAATTTAATTTACAAAAAATTAAAAGCAAAGATCAAGTATGGGAAATGAATTTTTTTAAAAAAGTTTGTTTCTCTTATTCATATGACAAAAAATATTAATCAGAATATTCCCTAGTGATTTGCAGCATCTGGCAGAAAGGGAGAAGCAGCAAAACCCTGGAATATGATAATCTTGCAGAAGAAATGAGTAACCACAAACAGTATTTAGCAAGTGAGTTTCAACTTTTAAAATGTAGGCTCTCTTCTTGTATGGTTGTGCCAGAAAGCAAAAACAAAAGAGCAAAAAGTCAGTAATCTCAGATAGATCTGAAACTAGCTACAGTGAAAGGAGTTTCCTGATGATGAAGGCTACCTTTGCACAGCAGCAAGGAAAGGGCCACTGTCCCTCCAGAGGGACAGTGAATGTGACTGTGTTTGAGGGGGTTGGTTGGCAAGGAGTGGAAGACAGGGAAAAGAGATGCAGAGAAGGACTAACAGGGTTAGGGCTGTTCCTTCTTTAGCACTTTCTACCTTTCCATTTGTGGTTGGAGGAAGATGAGAGCCAGCTGTTGGCTCACCTGGGTTTTTCAGGAGCCTCTGGCTCCTAAAATTAAACTTCATGGGTGTGGAGAACATTTTTTTGTTACATTTAGGTGCTTGCAAATAGAAATAGTTCGTAGGTTCTGCTGAAAAACAAATAATAGTTATGCCCAAAGCTAATTTTGTATTAAAGGAAAGTACATACTTTCTGAGCAAGTTCAGGTACAATATTCCAACCATACCAATATAAAATTAGCTCTCTTTACAGCTGTAGTTTCTCTTGATGCAAATATTGTTTTAAACCTGGTTTAGAGTCTGTGGAGAGTGCATGGTGGTTTGTCCTAAAAACTATCCTGTGTTTATGCCCAGAAGCTGGCTGCCCAGTGTGTTACAGCGGTGTCAGTTTGCAGGAGGGGAACCCTGTGCCACTTCAGCCTTGGGTCTGAACTGCAAAGCTTCCAAAATTGCTAGTAATTGTGGTAATGTGAATCAGGGGTTTTGTTCTTTGTTACTGAGAAGTCCAGCTATTCCAGAAATTAAGACCCTCAATTAAATTTGTGCAGGCAATCAAACTATCATCAAATGGCATCAACTTTTAGTAAGATATGGTCAGAATAATCTTCTGCAGTGAAATCCCTACAGGCATCGAAGGAATGGTGCCGTTAGGAACAGACCTGCCACTGGCAACGCTCCAGCCCTGCAGATGTGAGGCGGAGGAGGTTCTGCAGGATTAGGCGAGTGGAGAATATGCTGTGTTCAGCCTGAAAACTCTACCCTGGTTTACAATCCTCGGTTGCTCAATATGGGTAGAAGGTGGCAGAAACTAAGAATGTTTAATAAAATTGCTGAGGCAAGAAGTGAAAGCAAAAGATGAAAAAAAAAACCGAATAGAAATTGAACCATGTTTGCAGTAATTTAGAAAGCATTCATAGTTCAGCCTACATACAAAAGGGCTTTTAACTTCTCAAAAATGCTTGAATAAATAAATAAAAATCCATGATCTTAAGACCAGCCCCATGAAAACTGTCAAATGTGTTTTAAAGGAATGATTTTAATGGTCGGTTTGGTGTGTATTTTTGATGTCGTTGAAACACAACTCTCTTGTGGTACACCATACATTTTAAAGTGGTTTATCACTGTTATCTTGGCCACCACCACTATTCTGCATTGAGCCAGTGGGACTCTTCACCACTCCACTGAAGTTTTCTAACCACTGAAATGCGGCATAACACAAAACCTAACCAAACATCTGTAGCTTACCCTACACGCTACTTGAAATGGAGAACCCAGTTCCTCACTGTCTGGTCTGATTTTCTAGGACCACGGGGTATTTTTTGTTTCTTTGTTTTTTGTGTTGCATTTTTTTGTCCTGGTGTTGGTTCTGTGGCACTCTAAATACAGCAAAGTAAAAAACAAAACTAACAACCCTCCCCTCCAAAAAAAACCTCTGCACTTATTTTTGTTAGCTAGAAAAGTCAAGGTCTTTATTTTATACGTAAGAACTGTATTGTTTTGTAGTTAGAATGCACTCACCTAGCTTTTCACCAGGTTGCTTGCTCTCCTGTGTGAGACTTTACTGCCTTTCCTTCCAGTACCTTTTCCTTACGATGACCTGCTCATAGGGATGTTAGATTTAGCTGCTCTTCTTCTGGGAGTTCGTTCCCTGCACCCTGACTGCTGCTTCTTGAAATTTGCTAGTTGTGCAGCTAGAGACGTGAAGCAGCCATTTGTTACTTGGCTGGTGTCACCTTCCTCTCTTTCGTCCCAGACGATATGTTTTCCTCTTGTGTTTTTATTCTCAGTATGTTTGTGTAGCACTTTACCAAAACAGATTGAACTAGTGTAATGGGTTTTATGTGTCAGTGATAATCAAAGCCGTGGTCCTTAAACTGCTTTGCAAAAGGTTTGGGTTTCCTCAGTATTCTGAGGTCTATTTGGAAACAATTAGGTCTGTTTTTAGGAAAGAGATCCTTCGGAGTTTGAACAGTTTTTCTTATTCCAGACTGAAAAATTCCAATAAAAGCAAGTTTTCTACTGAGTGGTTTAAATAGTTCTGGGAAATGACAATCTAGATTAATTTTTTATATTTCAACTTTGCTGTGAAATTGTCTGAAAGATACTGTTGCTGCAACACAAATTAAACATGTAGTGTAATACTCCTCAGACAAATGTGGAGTTTTATAGGCAGGTTTATATTATTGTCATGTCTGTACCAGGACACAGGTTTCAATCAAGGTTTAAGGCGGGGGGGGGGCTAGCCTTGTCATGTGTAGTATGTATGTTTTGCTGAAATCATTTGCAAATAACCGCATCTGTTAGCTATTGGTGTCCTTGCTTAATAGGCAAGTTTAAAATAACTGCTTATACTTATGTGCTTCTGATTCTTTCTTTTGCAAAACAGATGAACCTCTGTATTCCAAGAATTGTTCCAAATCATTTTTTCTGGCAGTGCTGTTACTTTTTGTCATTGTATGAATTAAAATATGCTTTCCAGCTCTTGCCTAAGTTGTCAGAAAAAAGTCTCTATAGAATTAACATACATACAGTTTTTGCAATCTTTTCTTTTTCTTCTTTTTTTTTTAAGCAATGTTAAATTTGCTTGAGCAACATCTCTTGTTTTGACTAGTGGAAGATCTAAAAATACACTACTGTATTGACTGAACTAATTACATTTCAGTTCTAGCCACTACCATCTGGATCTCTGTCTTTCTGGTTACATTTTCATTGCACAGATTGCACACGAGTGATTAGCACAATGAGCGGGTTGTCCAAATTTTGTTCTGGGTGTTAGCAGCAGCTTTGCAGAGCCACACACAAGTTGCTGTGCCCTTGGTCTTCCCCTGCAGATACTGTGTGTCAGTCGGGTCAGCAGGGATTGGAGAAAGTGGAGAGGGTCCAGTGACAAGCTGACAGGGTGGTCAGGGGCCACCTTCTTACCAAGAGAGGCTGCAAGGGAGCTGGGCTTCTCTGGTCTGGCAAAGAAAAGGCTGCAACACAGTCAGAATAGTTGCTTAGTTGAGAAGCATTTAGAAATAGAAAGATAATGAAATCAAACTCTTCTTAGTAGAGCCAGGTGACATGACGTAAAGAGTAATAGCCAGAATTTGTGGCTGGAGTGGCTTAGGCTGGACATCAGGAAGGAAATCTCCCCCAGGAGAGCATAGCTGTGCGGGGACAGAGGGCTTGTGGAGTCTCTCTCCAGAGATTTTCAAGACTTGTGGAGGTAAAGCCACAGCTAGCTTTCCTGGCAATGATGTTAGTCCAGGCTCCTGCCTGAAGTTACGCCAAGTGAACTCCACAGGTGCTGTTTCCCTTTGCTGGGGTTCCCTGGTGCCCATGAGCAAAACCTAGGTGGGATTGTGGTTCCTACTAGTGAATTACAGGTAAAGTTTTCTGCTCAAGGCAGGTGATCTGCCAGACCATAGATTTCAGCCTTGGTAAAAAGTCATTACGTAACTGAAACTTTCTCCCTCAATCTTTTCAACCCATGCATCACTTAAATTCAGCATTTTGCATGCCTTGCTATACTATAGAGGAGATACCTGACTGGTATAGTTACAAATTGCAGGCCAAGTGTACACCACCTGAGGGAGGTCTAGCTGAAGCTATCGAGTTTAGTTAGGTTGAAGGCCCTCCTGAGCCTGGGTGAAAGGTTCCGTTCCACAAGTGTGCATTGGGCAGTAGTGATTGCAAGAAGTGTTAGGGTAACCCTTGGCAATAATTTGCTCTTCTTTCTCTGTTCTTCCTGCTGTTCTAAGGTCATTTTTCTCTTCTGTCCTGGTATTGTAACATACAGCTTGTTGCTGTTAGGAGAAATTCTCAAGAGATAGCTTGTGAATAAAACAATGAAACCAGAGATAATGATACGCATGACTCTGTCCCCATCGATGAAAAGCAAAGGTCATTTATTTACGTGCCTAAGAAGGAGTTAGCTAGCATTGCCTCTGAAAAGTCTACAGAAGGCTTTCAAAACATAAGAAGTGTTTAAATTGTACCAACCCAAGTCACAGAATTTCTTGTAGAAATCGTTCAAAAAGCAGCATTTTAAGAGCCAAGATCTTGCAAACCACCAGTGTTAGCAAAAACAGTAACATTCTCCCAAGCAGGTTGTAGAAAAAAAGCTGGTATAATGACTTTGATCTCTGTCTGTTTTATAATACAAAGTAGTTCCTTCAAAGACACCTCATCCTACAAGCCTACCTAATCATTGCATTTGGACAGCCACATTTCCTCCTCTTAACTCTTGTTCTTTAAGATACTTGATTTTTAGAGACTAACGTCTCGTGAATGGGTGCAGTTAAATCTAATGCTACATGCCAGCTCTGCTTTTACGTATGTCAACTTGAAGCCTTTAATACTAGTTGAGTGGAATTGTTACCTGAAGATATGTTACAAGTAGACCTCATGACCAGAACAGGCAGCATTTGAATTACTAAACTTTACATCTTAACAATGTAAACTTGGTCAAATAGATTCAACCTTATCAAATGTCTTTTTTGCGTACGTTCATGCGATACTGCAGTACAGGTAAGAAATGGTCATGTTCACTGTAGAAATCTTTATTGTTTTTGTGAACCTGCCAATAATTTGAGCATAAACACATTTTAGGGGACGCTGTCAACAGCAAATAAGGTGTGAAGCAGTGCTGATCAATTGGGAGCTATGTACTACAGTGAGGTATGAATAGTTCCCAGACAATTCCAGTGGTGCGTGGGTCGAAAAGGTTGATGGAGAAAGTTTCAGTTACATACTGGATTAATGACCCAGCTTGATTTTTTTTCTTTTTTTGAAGTTGTTTTCTCTCAGTCCTGTGCTTGGCCACTTTTTCCTTGTTCTGAAGCTGCAAATTAGCATTCCTGATAGCTGTACTAGCACTGCTGTTGGAAGTGGAGGGTGGAGGTATCTTTGCTGTGAGCAGAATCACTGAAATTCTGCATCATTTTATGCACCCTCCTCTCTTTTTGGAGAGAGATGTTTGTTCTAGGGTGTCTCTGTGACTGGTTTTACAGTGCAGGCACACTGCACTGTCACGCAGGAAGAGGGGGAACTTCTTCCAGTCACTCTGTTGCAGAGACTGGTGAGTGGGATACTTCTCCAGAAGTGAAAACTTGAGCTAGTTCTGCTTCCACATTCCTAGCTGTTTTCTATCCCATTATACTACCCAAATGTTTGCCAGTCAATACTACAGTAATACCGTTTTGCCCTCTGATTATTTTCCATTATTTTGTGTTTACAAAGCAAGGCTAAACCATTATTTTTTTCATTTGTATAGGTCTGTTTTCTGTGTTTAGTCATTGGGCCAAAGCAGCTTCTCTTCAAGAGGGATCAAAAACAATATGTCAGTGATAGCATGAGGTTTATGACCCACTCCATGGGGCATAATTAAGCATGGAATTCAGCCCCTTTTTGCAGAGTAACTTTTGGCACATCTGGTTTAAACAGTTTTAGTGCAGCGAGGAGATAAGCAGAAGTTTTTTGCAGTGGATTAGTTTCAGATGAGGTATAGGATCCCCTCAAATTCAGGTTAGCATAAAAAGTACACCAATGGAACAGCCACCCAAGAAAAGTGCATAGTCATCCACTGAATATGTGAAAATAAATAGTAGGCCTACAGCACAATAAATAAGAAAGAAAAACCCAAAGATCTTGTCACAGCCCCAGAAAGAAATGTAGAGTAATCTCACACCGAGTCTGAGTTCTTTTACAAAATCCCTGTTCTTTCACTGCTTACTTTGCCAGAGCACCTCTGATCCAGTTTTATTCCACGTTCCCCTTCAGTATGTTCATGTTTTTACAGATACAGTACATTTTATGACACCCACTAAAGTTATCTGCTGTGAAATTCAATTGTTTAAATACTTTGTCCTTTTGTTACCCTTTTCTAATGGATTGCCAATACATACTGCTTTCTCATCAGATGCTGATGGTCCCTCTAGCAGACTTCACTATTCTGTAAAATGGTGATGAACACACAATATGGCTTGTAGGTAGTGCAGTACAAAGTAGTTGTTTCAGCACTTTGCTCTTGAATAGAAAGTAGAGTCCGTGTCTGTTTAATATTCACTAGGCTATCCCGGTGTTTAAGGCATGTTGCTGGTAAATATGCCTCTGAACATTCAGGTGTATTATTACTGCATACACTTTAGAAAAATATTTTTACTCATTTTAGAAGACAGTTATGATATGGGGGAGAGTTTAACTAGTATATGTGTAAATTAAGGCAGTATTTTTGAAGGCCTTATGAAGTCTTAATAAGAACTGTGTTTATTTCTGTTAAAAGGTAGGAGACCTGGTCTGAATGGGTGACTGCTGGGTGTTAGCAGACTGGCATAAATAAAGGATAGTACATCATCATGCAGATTAATTTTTATGTAGAACATTTCTAGTTCACATTTTACTGGTTAAATGATATTCGGTTGTATGTTTTCTCAGAGTAAACTGGTTGAGAATCCGGGAAATCTGGTATTTAGGCGGTCTGTTGTAAAATCTTTGAAGTATCTCAAAGAAGGTCTCACTTTTTGCACAGATGGCAGAAATACAGTAGCTCTTGACCAATCTGCTTGGGGAAGTTGAAATGGTACAAAATACGTTGAGTGAATGCAAGTATTTTTAAATTTAGGTGGAAGTACATACAGTTTAAGTCACTGTAGGTGGTCTCAGTAAAGCCATTTCAGATGAGAAAGAGGGGTAGTGTTTTCATTCCCTTGTGTCATATGTACATTATCATGGTTCAAGTTAAACTATTTCAAAAATAATTGGAACATGAAGAAGCTGGTTACTAGCAAAGTTAATTCAGCCCGCCTCCTGCTGTAAACGTTTTACACTCTGGAGAGATATATTTTGTTAAAAAAAAAAAAAGACAGAGAAGTAAAGGAGAAATGCGTTGTTCGATCACGTAGTTAAGTAACTGACGTCTTTTTATGATAATACATTTGGGTGGTCTGTTCTTGAAACTCTTGATTTGTTAGGAAACATTACCATTTCCATAAGTAATCTCTAAGTCCTAAATATTTTGAAAAAAATTTACATTGTGGTATTTCATCAGTGCATTACTCACCAGTTAAACTCTTTAAACTGCTGTTGCTTGGCATTGAAGAGGGCTTCCAGGTTTTTTTTCTGTCAGCAAAAACTTCTGTAGATTATAATATTGCTTGGCAGAGCATAGAGAATAAATACTAGAAAACCAGATGATTTAAGAGAAAATAAATGGAAAGACTTGAATCTCATTTTGCTTTTCCTTGGAAAAAGAAGTCTCTGTAGTTTACAAAACGTAGAAAGTTTGAAATTGCCTTCAGCCCCAATGTTTGTTTAGGTGTGGTGACCCTTTTGTATCCTTGTTGTAGTTTCCTCTCAATCAGCACAATTCTGATTGTCCCCACTGGACACTGTGGAGATTTTAGAGGCTTGCTTGCTGCAATGAACCTCAATGATTTTGAGGTTAGGCATGCTGCCACCAAGTCTAGCATCATTTTAACTGCCAGTGGTAATGAGCTGCTGAGTTTTTCAGATTAGAAGAAAAACAACTTGAATAAATTTAAATATTATGCTAATGTACGTAAATACTAATAGATTGAATAACATTCCTGTAACCAAAGCAACCTACTCAAAACCCATTTTTGTAGACTCAGTTGACTGTCAGGTTCCTCATTCTGTGCACAAATGTTTAAACTTTAGGTACCAGCAGGAAATAGCTAATGCACTTGATACTTCCTATAGTTTATAGTTGGTGAAGGGTCAATATTAAAATATTTCTGTGATGCAGTTGGTGAAAACATTCTATGATTTTTCCCCAAGCCCGATTTGCAACACTTTTGCTTTACTTTTCTAGATTCATAAACATTTGTAGAACCAATTTTTGCAAAAGAAATACACTTGTGGAAACCCACCTGACCTTTTTAAAAAATACAGAAAAAAAGAGAGATAAAACTAGAATAAGCTGTAGTTATTTGCTAAAGATTTTAAAGATTAGCATTCTTCTCAGTTTATTTTCCATGTGGTTCCACTACTGTGAAGTTACAGGTTTTGTTATAAAACAAAAATGGTGACTGGAGTTGAAGTAATCCGATGCTGGAGTTATTCGGAAGTTCAAGACAATGTTAGATTTCCTTCTTTAGGACGTTCAGGAATCATTACACTACCATCCCCTTACTCCGAACAAGAGCAAAGGTGGGATGTGAAACTAGAGCCCATTGCTTCTCTGCTTTTTACTCTGTGCACGCTGCTGCAGCAGCAGCAGCCAGGCTACGGGGCGTGAGCAGCTAAATGCTGTGGCTGCATCCTCAGGACGGGGGTTTGATCGCTCGCACACAAGCCTGAGCTGATGCCGCGGGTATGACCTGATGAATGCTTAGAAAGCTGTGGAGTGGTTATGCATGCTGTTCGCAGGTGGGAGCTCTGCCCAAGAGAGGAGTCTCTCTAGGGAAAGAGCAAAGTCCTTTCTTGGCATGGCTCAGAGGAGTGCCGATGCCTCCTACTAACGCTCAAGTTTCTGCTGACTGTCTAGACAGTTTCCACTTGGTAACTCTGCTTTTGTTTCTTGTGATGCTCTGTGTCTGCAAAGACTACGTTCATCTCTGACAAGAGCATTCTCCATGGCTTGAATAAGTGAAAGTGATCAAAAACTGTAGAGGCAGGTTTTCCCGATAAGCTTTGTCTCAAGTCCTTAGTCATATGCCTTTGGCAAGTTGTTCACCATTCTTGAAGTTAGGAATAGTGGTTTTTATTGAAATAGAAAGATCAGGCAGTGCACAGCTCCTACCATTCACAAGAAGTTTGCGTGTTCTGAGGGGAAAAGTGCCAGTGCTGGCAACTCTTTAACTATATTATTTCTCAAGCTAGCAGAACTTCAGTGTGTCCACTGTATACACATTTACCATGGTACTTCCTGATTTATGATGACTATTTATAAAAAAACCCCACGACCCTGCAAAAAAACCAACCCCGCCTTGTGAAGCAAACTTCTTGCTTTAGCTACTGCAGGCTCTTAACTTCGTTCTTCTAAAATCCTGAACTTTTGATATGGATGCTGATTATAACTTCCTTTAGGAATGGTACTGTTAATTTTCCTTTTAAAGTTAAGTTTTTGACAATAGCAGATATATATTCATAGCTTTGTTTCCAGGTACCAGGATAAGAAAGGGGGTTCGCTGTAGCAAAAATGGGCCATCTTTCATACTGTCTTCAGCTTGAAAATGTAATTGCAACAACCAAAATGAAAATGGAGTGAAGACGGGTTTTGTGTGGATCAGCCACAAGCTGTTTCAGAAGTTATGCCACAATACATTGGTTACTGGCCCTTAACTGCAATGACATATCCAGCAGTGTGAGTGCTCCTGCTTTATTTCCTGAGCAAAGTAAAATGGGCTGGTATAATCTACTGATGAAGACAGTTTAACTGTTTCTTTGAGCTGAAATGTACTGGAGCTTACACAATTAGTTACTTTACCTTGCTCAAGTGAGTGTGTGTGTGGGGAATGACAGTAGAAACATCTGCAGAACAGTAACCTTATTTACTGCTACAGCTGTTAAGCAAGAAGGTATCTGATTCCCCTTGGATCCATTTATATCTGAGACTTGAAAAAGGGCTATGCCTGTACCTACATCAAGTGCTGTGTAAGAGTTGGGATATGCCACATTCAAGCTTTATAACCTTGCATCCTTCTAATATTTTGTTAATCTTGCTGTGATATCTTGGATCTAGATAAACTGAAGTTGCTTGCACAAACTAAAGTCCTGTTTTGGATCATTCATAGTAATTTTTTTAATTCTAAATCATACTAAAAATAGTAATAATCACCGGCACACTGCTCTGAAACTGGTTGGAGTCATGTAACATGCTGCGCCTGGGTTGATCTGCGAGGTGGCAAACGTATCGAATGGGCAAGTAGTAACGGACTTCCCCTTAATGCAAATGAAATGCGTTTCCAGACAAAACTGGATTACTTAGTTGGGTCTTAGCTGATGGCAGTAAGCACTCTTCTGTGGCCTGCTCCTCTTTCTTTCATGGACAGCCTGTTCTTACAGCTTTGTCAGGTAGTTCATGTTTGCCTCTGTTGGTCAAAAAATCATGGAAAAATTAGTTTTATTTGGGAAATGTGTTCTTATCAATTGTAAAACTCCCAAATGCAGACTAGTACCTGGATACTGTTAAACACCATATATGAAACAGCACTGTACTGTCTCTCTTAAGGATCGTATGTATACCAAGGCATGCAGCGAAGGATTAAACAGACATGCAAGTAAATCTCTCCCATAAAAAAGATATTGTGTTATATTGTATATGACCTGTAGCACAAGACACTTTTATGAACTGCTTATCCACTGCCATCCCAGCCCTCCTCCCCTGTCTGGTACCAGCACTCTCTATAAATCATCAGTGTTTCTCTCTTCTTCTTAATATCTTCCTGCTCTAGTTACGTTCAATTTTTAGTAATCCTTGAATTAATACTAAGGACATTATTTTTTTTAAATGCATTGTTTTGCTGGGTTTTGCCTTTAGGTTATACTTCCTGCAAGTGATTACCCTGATTTTAAAGATAGTCAGGGTAAAAGAACTGCTGCAAGAACCATCTGTCTGGACTTACTAAATGACCGAGAGGGTGCTTGTCTGGGTGATCTGCATTTAAATTGTATCATCTTATCCTCATTATCTTTTTGTGTGATTGTCTGGGGATTTTTCTGAAGGATTCCTTTAGCATAAATCACAATGTATGATTTCTGATACCTCATTTTTGTCTGTGTAGCTTAAACCAGAAATATATTAAATTTGGTCCTTAGAGTCCTCTTGGGTCATTCTTTTTTGTGCCTTTTTGAATTAAATCCCTTTCTCCCTCTCCTCTTTTTTTTCATCCCTGGATTATTTGTCCACTGGAAAGAGCTGATGTCTGAAACTTACTGGGGGGGTGTGTTCCCCAGGCTTTCAGAGTGTATTTGTGTTAACATATTAATGTGTTTTTTCTCATATAATCTAATGATGGTGGCATTTTTAATCAGTTTTGAAGGACCATTCTGAAACAGCCTGTGAAATTTGAAAAATACTCCAAAAGGAGCTCTCTGACTAGGTCTGAGATACTCATTAACAAACATCCATAAATTCATAATTGCAGACTGGCTTCCTTGTTTACCATTTTTCTTTCATAATGACAATGAGACATGACAGCTAGTCCCAGGGGATCACTGCACTTCTCTGCTGGTTGATGTCACTCTGCCTTTAGACCTGCGTCTTGCAGAGCAACCAAGGGACTCACTGAACTCCTGCAAATGTGCTACCTGTCATGTCTCATTGTCTTAAAACAGACCTGTCTGATTACTGAAATGGAGAAATATTTGTGCATAAGAGTTTAAACTCATCTTAAAAAGACTGCCTCTGCTTCTGTAACAGATCCAAAAATGAGATATGGTTTAAATAAAGAACGTAGGAAAAATGTTTCAAAGATTTTTGTTTGTGAACCTGCATTTCTTTATTTTGGTGTTGGGAAAAATAACAAATTGTGACTTTCAAATAGATTGAGGTCTTCCACTCTAACGGAAGTCTTCTCGTTACATATTTGTTACTGGATTTCTACTCAGAATTAAAATTCTGCTGCTCAGTTGGTAGATTCTCAGCGTGAAGTGAAAACCCGATTCCAGACTTTCTCGAATTTAACTGGTTTACTGTAAAATTTGGTCAGAATTTCCTGTCCTGGTATAAACCGTTACTTTTTTGGCCTTGATAATAACATGCTTTTGTACATTTATTGTGATTATTAAGTAAAGGCTGTTTTTGCGTTATAAATTCTTTGGACTGATCTTGATGTCCCCAGATACTTCTCAGTTGGCTGCTATGTTCTGGATTCTGGACTGAATTTTAGACTGGTGTTTGGATCTGCTCAAATGTGGCGCTTAAACTCAAATTGTCATTTTTGGACTAAAAGAGCAAGCAAAATTTTTCCCTGAAGGTTTGGATGTGTTCATCATTCAGCCTTAAAACTGTTAAGCTTGCAAACAATTTGAACGTGATTACTCTTCTGCAGAGCTGTGTCCTCCAAACAAAATTAATGGCAAAAATACTTTTGAATTTTTGTGGGAACAGAATCTGGCTCTTACAACCTTGTTCAATGTGCTTCTATTTCCGAAACTGTCTCAGAATTGGTATTGTCAGTGTGTTCGCAATGATGCTCATGCCTTTGGGCCACATGGCCAGTTGGTCCACCAGTACGGCTCTACCAGCAAGGAGCAGTTTTAGCCACCAGGAGGATTCCAGCTGTGCCAGGAGCCCCCCATGCGGTGGCATGGACCCCTCCCAGTAGCCCGGCTTTGGAGGTGCAGCTGGAGGCTTCCCATGCTACAAGGGGATCAAAATTTCCGTGTACAAAGGTGGCTTCAACTTGATTGGTGCCTTGATGAGCTCTCATTACTTGCCCAACTCAGAGAGAATGTCCATCCTGCTCTAGCATGCTGAGATTTCTCAAGTATCTTGCTCTGACAATCATGAAATTACATGTCCTTGCATATTAATCACTCCTAATGCATTTCATCTCGGTGCTGCCTACCATTTCAAAGTCATGGTCTCACTTGCTCTCCTCCAAGAGGCTGGATGCAGTTGTTTGGGCGATGGTTGCATTTCCTTGTCAGCCGCCTTGGCACGTGAGGTGGTGATACCCCCACACATACGCAAATTCTATGTGATCCTTCCGTAAGTACCTGGTATATTCTGCTTCCCTCCTCCCCCCAGTAGTAAATGCTGGATCACCGAAACAGAACTAAAAAGTAAAAACCTCCGAACCTTATCGCTGGGACAAGAAGCAGTACCTTGGACTAATTTCCGAATATTTACCTTTATTACAAGTTTAATAATTAGTAAATAATTAGTAATTAGTAAGATGATGCACACTAATCATCTTGGTTTGACACCTCACAAATTTCAGCCACCATTTTTAAGGGAAGACAACAACCTATGTCTGGAAAAGTGACACTGTGAGCCATTCCAACACTATGTTTAATTACATGAACCTGGCTTCTAAGACAAGAAGATGTAATTGCAGAAAGACACAAAATATCTCTGTAATTACCATTTTCTTAAACTACTTGAAAATGGTGAGAGGGACCATATTGCAAATCTCTAAAAATAATTTGTAAAGTCATAATCATTATAAAACAGATTTACTTGTGAAGACAGTATTACACGTTAAGGGTAGTCTGTCACAACGTGTAGTACATATGTGACTTGAAAAAACAAGCCATAAGAACTGTATTAATGACAAATTTTATTTTTGTTCTGTCATTTTAATTGATGTAGAATTGTGAAAATTAGGAAGTAATTTATAATCTTTTTAAAAATTTCATTTAATCCTAAAAACATTTTTTTAAAAGAAAACCTAGGTTTTGAAAATGTGGGCCTACTTACATTTTGTGGAAACAAAGCAGAAGAATACCCTTCAATAACTAATCTCTCATTTTGACCACCCCACCAGTACTTGTTTTACTTTTTCCTTCATTTTTTTAACTTTAGATTCTATTGCTGGCTATATTGGAAAACTACTAAAATGCTATCATTTTCCAGATAATGTTCTTAACTTCTTGGCATATGTTCCTTCTTTCAAACCCCTCAGGATAATCCACAGCTCCACAGAAACATGAGTCAAATACATTACAAATTTCCCTCAGAGAATCAACATCTTTTCCAGCTGTTTGGATAGTCTGTCTAAAACCTGACCAGACCTCTCATCTCCCAGTATTGTTTTGGGCTTTTATTTTTTAACTTTGATTTGTTCGATGTTATAATTTCTAAACTGAGCCAATAATTTCAGTCTCTTTGGTTTTCTTTACAATACTTATACTGGACAATAAAATGATCTATTATCCAAAGCAGATTGCATTGTTTTCAACTATTTCTATTCACTAGTGCAAAATTTCTTACCCATGTCAACAAATCCCCTTTTAAAATCCTCCCTAGGCAGTTTCATATATTATTTATGGATTAAAATATCTCCCAACCATATTCTTAAATAGACTTCTACTTATTTTGATTGGTTTCAGATAGGTGCACAGCAATTATGGGGGCCATGTAAAGCTCTCGGTAGATGTTCTATTTTAAATATAGTTCTGGCAACTGGGTAAGTTGCTTTTTTTTTTTAAAAAAAAAAGGCATTTGTGAGCATTCCAGTTAATTCCGTGTGTATTTTGTCTGGCAAGGTAGTATAAATCTCCTTGTAACAGCCTTAAGGATTGGCAAGTTACCTAGTAAGCAGCCTAAGGTGGGAATTGGGCCTCCAAAGTTTTCCATCTCAATTAGCAAAAGTAAGCTTATCCCCCAGCCTATCTACCCAGGACAATTTATTTTCTTCTAACCTTTAATAAACCTTCATTGACTATGGAGAAAGAGAATTATGTTAAGGGAATCCAGAGCTGGACAAGTTAATATCCGTGAACAACACGATGTCCTGCTCTATTTTTCGTTTGTTGCCTGCAAGGGGAAGAAAGCAAAGGAGGTTATAACCATAGTAACACTGTGTCCCAGATCTCACAGTATATTAGATCATGCTTCTACAATGCTCTATTAAATATGATAGCCAGCGAGCAGGAAAGTGTTTGTTGCTTGAGTTGCCCAGGTCTCTCTTAACGGAGGCGCTAACTGTGTGGTTTTGTGTTCGATGACGGACATTAGCTGCTGGTTCCTCCTGAAGATGGGGACTTTCACAATAACAGCTCTTTGACGTTAGCGGTCACAAACTGCTCCAGCGTTCAGCAAGCTGGGGGAGGGCTTGTAGTTGCAGGACATGGTGCTGCTCCACTGGCGGCTGGCAGCGCTGCTGAGGGTCCAGTCCTATGCCTGGCCCAACTCTGATGACCCTGAGCAGTCCTGATGGTGTTGGGTAGCTGTGGGTATGTGCTGATGGGCTTCAGCCTTTCCCTTCCCTCCTTCTCCCTGTCTCTGGCTGCTGGCCCTCTTCTCAGGCAGCTGGGCAGGGGGAGTTTGTCCTGTGTCCCCAGCTCGCTCTGCTCACCTTGCTTGCGTCCCTGCCCCAAACTTCCCCACCACTGCCCCTGCTGCAAGTTACCGCCCATGGCATAACCCATGTGGTTGCTCACCACCCCCATTCTGTCTGTAGGCTTAAAAAAAGTTGGAAAAGTATTTCAAAAAGCATACTACTGGTGTTCAAGCTAGCTCAAATCATGCTAACTGAACTAAGTAAGCAAACTCAAGCAGTTATGCCAGCAGACTGTGGGGAGAGGAAACCTCTGGCATGCTGGGAGAAGGAGCTGACATGCAGCGATGACAGCCGGACTGAGGAATCAGTCATCTTCTCGCAGAGCGCAGCTGCAGGCAGCAGTGGCAGCACGGCACCAAGCTGCCTTTTGCAGTCCCCAGCCCCACAGCGTGCTCGCTGGCCAGGGAGGATGCTCTGCAGCCCCACGCTGCTGCGTTCAACCACACTTTGCCACATGTGGAAATTCAACTGCTTGCAGTTTTTGACTGGTGTCTTTCATAGATGTTTAAAGAGTTGGCACCTGTACACTCACCTCCGAAATAAACAAAAAAAACTCTAGAAAACAAAAAAAGCCCACCCTGTAATGAATCATTTCCCTTGCCTCCCCCGTGTAGTCACACAGACTTGCTTTTGCATGGTCTGTAGGTGACTCAGCAAAATTTGGGAGTGAGTTGAAAAACCACCCAGATGACCCTCTGTAGTGCTTGTGTTCACTGAGCTGTCCTATATACCATATTTTAAAGATACTGCACGTTGAACTTTGTGTGTATGTGTAGTTTGAGTTGGAGACATGAAAGAAAAGGTAATTTTCTGAAAGAAAATCAGTTTTGGGGAGAGCTTTTTGCATTGCTAGGGAGTCTGAGATGAGCACAGTCAGCAGGCCTGAACATGGTGAATGTTAATACTTCTGCTAAGTTTTATGTGCCGATATCCTCATGACACTGTTTGCATGTGAATAGAATTATGTGTGGATCTGATATAGTGGGTGTGTGTTTCTAAAAGGTAATATATAATGGGTTTTGCATGCAGTGAAAATTTGAATCTCCTTGTCGATCTAGACACCCTAAATTATGTCAGTGACTACTCTGTGAATTTAGGAGGTCTAATAAAATTTTATTTAGTGCTGTTCAAGTGGGGATTAAAGCTTAACTGTTATTTTGATATTCTTTAAAAGTAGCCTTACCTTGGTACTGTTTCAACAAAGTATGAAAATCCTTAGCGTGCAGCGTCCTGCAGTGGGTAAACTATTTGGTTAAGCTGAACAGGTCGTAGTATTGACCTCTGTAAGAAAGTGAACGCTTGCTATTTGGTCAGACTTTGAACTGGAAAAAAAAATACTGTGTTGAATGTTTTATAAAATAGCTGTTCTCTGGCTCTTAGGGCTGTGAATGGCTACTTGATAAAGGCTTTAACGTTTGCAGCCCTTCATTGTGCAAACTTTCTTTTGTGAATCTAGCTGATTTACTGGGACATAAGTTAACATTAATCTCTGTAATTATAAAGACTGCATTCAGCTTCTGGCAATATGCAAAATTCATTACTGTCACATGTTTCTAATTTCTGAAAATTAATATTTTAAAGATAAACATGGAAAGAAAAAATTCTGGACACTTCATTAACAGGAAAGTAGTTGAAGTTCTGCCATAAGTGCTTATGAAAAACTGTATAATGCTGTTTGGCCCTGTATAATTTCCTGGGGAATTCAGATCCCTAAATAAGTAATAGGAGTTTTATAATATTCTGTGACAGACAGAGCACGCTTGTTATGTAAACATAGTTACTAAAGATACTAGGACAGATGTGTTTAATACTACAAATTGATCTTACTTGAGCATAAAAGTAGATGAAGTCCTTTGAATACTTTCCAATACACCTAATGCTTGTGTCGAAAGTGCAGAATTTATATGAATGTTTGACCTTTATCAAGCCTTTTTGTCTTAAGTATACATTTCTGAGCTGTGTTCTCAAGTTGCAAGGTGCTTGCTTTAGAGGAGCAGCCCATAAACTTTCCTTAAGTTATAACTTAAGTTTCCAGTGCAGAAGAACAATAATGCTAGGTGAGCATTCATTAAGATACTAAACACTTTAGGTGGTATGTTTCTTGTGGCAGCTTATAAGGAACCAGACTTCTCACATTTCAGCTTTGTGGTCCCCGGTTCAATAGATGATATGTGTGAAGCATGTTCTGAAAGAAATTGATGGCGTAATGGCACTTGCCATGCGGAGCAGGAAAAAAGGAAGCTACGACCACACAGTCAGACCTCCACCAAAATTGTTGGTGTTACTCTAGCTCTTACTAATCAGTAATTGCGTCCGCTCCTGTTAGGAGGATGATGCTGCCGTGTAAGAAGCAATATAGGTCTTTGTTATCCCCTACCCCCTCAGTTTCTTCAGAATGTGACTATTGGATAGTTCATAATCTTAGTTTCTGTATTTTGGAGACTCTTATTGCTGCAGTAGGGTCTTGAGCTTGCCTGTGATTATGTAGGCACGTCCTCTTGGCTAACGGCTTTTATCTTTGCCAGTAGCATCTGATAGATTGTTAAGACGAAAAGCAATAAATCTATGTTTCTAGTACAGATTTCTTTTAATTCTTAGAAGCTACAAATAAATTGATTAAACCTTAAACAATATTAAATATCTCTCAGATTATTAATAATTAAAATCAGTGGTAATCTATATTTTACCAGTCTTAACATAATACTTTCTTGTGTCAACTGTTTTGTTGATGAGACCTTTTGATAGGTTAATGGGACAACTAGTGAACCTTGCCTAACCATGTCACTGTGTGCTCCAAGAACGGTGTAACTGCGCCTTCTGGGGTAATTGTAGCTTTAAACATGCTACTGGCAGATGTCTTTTAGGTTGGGGCGTCGCACCTCCTGCATACTATTTCTTCTTGCATCTTGACTGCTATATTTGGATATGGTGGTCAAGAAACTTGAGTTGCTTTGGTCTTGAATAAATTTGAGAAAGTCCCGTAAATTATTAGATTGAAACAGTTCTTTCTTTAAAAAATCAATAAACCTTTTGTTGGAGCTGAAATATGTTGTGGGAACGTGTCAGTTGTAATGGTAAAGCCATTGAGAAGCTCAATATTTGGTTTTATTTTATATTGAAAGGATTGTTCTAGTGTTCTCTGCAGTAAGGTAATATTGAAGGTGAAAAAAAGGTATTCAAATAATAGTTGAAATGTTCCATTTTGAAACCTAAAAAACTAAAACTAGCAACTTTTCCAAACCAGTTGGGAATGGTAATTTTGTAGCCGGGACTTCCACAGTCTCAGTTTTTGAATTAACTGTTATAAAATTTCCAAATATTTGAACTAATGAAAAAAAGGAAGAAATTCTAGCTTCTGACAATACAGTTGTGAGCTTTTTGCTTTTCCTACAGTTGTGCACTAAATAAGACATGATCATTATGGCGTAAAATATATTTGGGGATAGGCAGATTTTTGCTTTCCTCTCTGAACCCAAATGTCCCAATGTGACTGAAGATTTAATTATAGGAAGTATGATAATGAAGCGCTCAGTTTCTGTACCAAAGCTCATTGCAGTCACTTGATCAACTGAGAGCGTGGGAGAACCATTTATTTTTTAAATTGTGTATTTTTTTTTCCTGTATGATCCTTTTTAACTTAGTACAGGGAGGAGATTATGAGTTTCAGGTAAGTTAATTTAAGAGGGTTGGGTTCTGGGGTACCTTAACAGTTAGAGATTTCAATGCTTCCTCTATTCCTGGTATTTAATTCTTCAGGCCTTAGAAAACCACAGCAAGGTTTTTTTACTTAAAATTTCCTAATCCCTAAAAAAGGATTTTAGATTTTGGTCCCAGGAATGTAGTGAGAACTCTCATTATTAAAATACATGACATTTCCTTCTTTATTAGTGTCATGTCACAGGTGAGGTTTTGCTTTAAAATAAATATCCTTGGAGGAATTGGTTTGGAACATGGTTTCCTAAGAAAAAAAAGCTCATGTGATGGTGCTTTCTGCATGTGTGTGCCTGCCTGTGAGCCCAGCTAGCAATAACTTTTGACTCTTGTCCAGCTTCAACATCTCCGAGCTCTTGCTTGAAAAACAAGTTCACCCCATGCTAGATACCAAAGAATCAGTGCAGGACACAAACCTGTGTTTTGCAGAAAACCAAGTTTTACCCATTCAGCTGCTTAGGGAACCTTTTGTTTCTTATGTGACGTATGGGTTTAATTTGTTCCTCTTCCAAGTTGGGAAAGATTGTTCTTATTAAAGTGATTCTTTCATGACTTTGTCTTGGTCTAGGCTGGATTGTTTTGATGGCGAGTTGTGAGATGATGGATTTAGTTCTCTTACAGGTGTGCAAGCCAGGAGATCTGGCCCCATTTTTACATAGACTTTGTATGATCGCTATTCCTAGTTTTCCTGTATGGTGTGGCTTGAAAGTGAGGACACTTTTCTGGTGTTAGTGACCATACCACCTATTCTTTGATTCTTTAGATTTCAAAGAAGTGTTTTAGATTTTCCGCAGTTTATTTCAGGATGTGTTAGTTGATACCATGAGCATGATTCTCTGTTGTCTATAGCGTGACTGGCAAGCCACTGACATTTGCATCCTTGCAAGCCCAGTTATCCAGCCATACCTGCCTCCAACCTTCAACTGAAAGCTGAACAGAGGAGAGAAGAATTTCTCCTTTGAACTATGTTTACCTTCTCCTGTTCAGTTCAGCATAACCTCCGTATCGGTCCTGGGGAAGCTAAGGGAGCTCTGCTGCTCTCTGGTTATCCTACATAATTGTTACTTACTGGTTTTGTCTCTTTTTTGTAACACTTTTACCCTGGATGTCCCAGTCTTCCACCTCGACAAGGGTAATACTGCCCGTGTGCTCCTGCCTTCCGCGGGGTCTCTGTGGCAGCAGCTGGGCAGGTTGCAAAGCAGCCCCTCTCCCACGCTCCTCGTCTTAATCTGTATTTTGTCTTTGCCACAGCTGATAGACTTTACTTAAAAAGGAGGTGCCGATGTCATTAAGTGGATGCTGTTTTCATCTACTACCTAAAATATAAAGGGCTGATCATTTGGAGGGAGTTTTTTAGCCTTCCCAAAAATAAATTTCTTTAATTAAAATTATGTAGCTTTATACTTTTCTACACTGTCAGTGAAAAATAAGAGTAGGACTTTCAGACTGCATCTGGTACTGTGCTAAATTTTTTGCTCACTAAATTATCAAATAGTAGGTGGTCAGTCATTTACTTTGATTACTTAAATTGAAATAGCATAGAGTGGTAGCTAGTAGTATCTATGAGGAGAGTTTAGGGAACTATTTTTTTCTTATTACTCACGCCTGCAGTACAGCAAAGGCCTTGTCAGGTCCCGGTGTGCCAAGGCACCCCATCTTTGTTTCTGCTCATTTTGTTCGTAATCACCTGACGTGAATATTTCCACAACTTTTTGAGTTATCAGTCACTTCTACAGGGAGATGGGTGAAGGCTTTCTAATAAAATTTTGTCATTTGACTCTTAATTTTGAGGATGTATTTCCAAGATACTGTTGTTCAGCTGAAAGTAGGCCCTTTCTTTTACATGTATCTGGTTGCAGGCTTGTTCTGTTTGGTTTGGTTTTGTTACTTTTCTACCACAGCTAAAACACCAATGTTTTGTCTAGTAGGAAAAGTGCTATGAGCTTCTGCATAGAGAAGGTATGTCTTATTTTGTTTATGCAGATAAGTTTTATGGATATTTCCTCTTTTATCTACCATGTGTTGTTGACTCCTGTTCTTTCTGGAGGTTCTTCCTCTCCAACTCTCCCAAATATTTCCTTTTTTAGCATGTAAGTCTTGCAGCTCTTTTTTTGTGTGACCCTGAAGAATCCAATCTGTTATTCAGTGTATTTTCCACTTTGATAAAAAATGTTCAAATAGCAATGTCTGGAGTTTTAAAAAACAAGTATGTTGCTTTAGACATCTGACCAATACATTCTGAGTGCCTAATAGCTTTGTTGAAACTGTATTTGTTTTTCAAGAATCAGAATAAGATGTCCATGGAAGAAAGTGGGAAGTGTTGTGTATTCATTAACAGAAGGCGAGTAACTGATCACTGAACTAATTTCTGAGTTCCACAGAACTGTATGTAAAATAAGATCTTGATACATCTAGCTTTGCTTATTTAACTTAGAACAGAAGATACATATCTTGCAGGCAGACATATAAATTAGAAAAAGTAGGTGGTCTGCATGGCATGAAATAATTTCAGATTTTTGTTCCCCCCCTTTATGTATTCTGTCATTTAAATAGATACATTTTTATGTGACATAGTATTAAGCATAGATTGACAGAAGTATTTCACGCAATTGCAAACAAAATATGTAAATTTGAGAAGAAATCTGTAGTTACAAAAACTAAGCTAACCATTTCGGTGTCATTTCATTCATTCCAATTCATTGCATTGAAACACAAAACCTAAAAGCTATGTTTGATTAACGTCTTCACATATTAATAGCTCTGACATAGATTTAACTCGTGACATTATCAGGAGTGGAAAGTATGTTAAACCTTCCTCCCTGTTATATCAAATGTGCTTTCTAATTCTTACACCTGGGATCTCTTCTTTTGTCATAGCTGTATCCTGTACACTAGTGTTAGTAAAACACTAAATAAAACACTAATACAACCACGTATTGATTTGGATAAGGATTAAATATGAATATTGGGAGAAATGCTTTACAGGCTGCACATGACATTGCATTTCAACAGCACAGAGCTTGAGCATGGCTTCAGTTAGTTTTAGCACTGGTGAGTCTTCACATTGCTGGTTGAAGAAGCATAATTGTCAGAGTTGTAAGTCTTAAATTGGAATGATGAAGTATTTTTTATGAAATTACAGTAGACTAACATAAAGGAGGATTGTTTTGTGAAATGGCAGTGTTATTCTCTAATACCTGCGGCAATATGTCTGACTGAACTAAAACCATTGAAGTTTTAGTCTGTTGTCTTTATTAAAAGAGAGTGGATTTCTCTGTGAAGCTTTGCAATTGATTTAAATTAAATTGTAACTGTGATGACAAAGGGCTTTGTTTGGGTACTTTTAGGTCAGACGGGTATGTGCCCTTGCCCGCCAAAAGGATGTAGAAAGCTTTGTGCTCAAATAACTGAGATTCAAGTGGTCAAATTGGCATGAAAATATCAAATATCAGGCAAAAGTCAGGGCATAATTTAGCTACCTTCGGAGTGCAAACCTGAACTTGGAGTCTGGTGTGTATTTGGTGGTTAGTGGGCACCTGTGAATCCCTCTTCGGGGAGCGTGCTGGTGGATGGGTGCCTGATGGTTTGGTTGTTCCTGCAAGAGAGTACAAGATCTGCCATGGCAAAGCGGGGCCTTATGCAGCTGCAGATCATCAAATACTGCCAATGTTTGCCAAAGTCTTATAAACAGACCTGTAAAGATCAACCCTGGATTGAGAAAGACAAGCGATGTCAGAGAATATATGGAATCTGAAGGAGTGTATAATATTGCAGGAATTCCTCTTGTTTTTAAGCTGTGCTATGACTTTTTGAGTATTCAGGTATTTAAAAAGAACAGTTCATAAAGCCTTACCACTCTAACAGATGAGCATAGACAACTTTTTATGACCAACGCTTTATTTGTTGGCACATTATCTTTTCAGCTTGCTAGGTTAGTGTCTGCAATCCAGTTTGAGGGAACGTTCTATTTTTTACAAGAAGGAAGGTATGTAAACACAAAGGGCCAATGTGGCCCAACTACTAGTTCATTTATGTCCCCTGAGACCTTCCTATGAACTCCATGTAGCAGGAACTTCTGCTGAAGTAGTGCATGAGAAAAATCTGAACTTACTACTTTTTGGATCCACCATTGAGTGACTGACAGGAAAAGCCAAACAAAGCCAGAAATAGAAAAGCAGAAAAAAAATTCCACAGTCTACCATTTTCTTTTGTCCATGTGTCTTCAATCAGGTTTAGACAAGCTTAAACATACTTTATTTCCCCTCAGATTCACTCTTTTAGTGAGGCAGGGAGAGGCAAGCAGAAGTAGAGTTGGAGGACTCTTGATGCAAGATACCTTCTACTTACTGAAGGAGTTTAATTTAAACAAACTAATTCCTTCCACATAATGGAAAAGTCAAGCAATGATTAAAGAAGACAGGACTCTTGTGCTCTCCCCACCCTCAGAAAATCATTAAACAGTTCAGGCAGGTGAAATCAGTGGTGACTGACCAAAAGTCAAGACAAGGCAAGTGCTATGGGTGGCTTTTTTGTTCACTTTTCCTGGGAAGACTAGGGCAATTTGCTTAAAGCAACAAAAGAATTTAAATGTATTCTTTCAAACAGCTGCTGCAGAAGTTGCGTTGAAGAAGAGTGTAGAAATCAGAGGCATTAGAGAAGACTGCAAACATCTGATCATGCTGCAGAGGTAGTGAAAATATTCAGGTGGCAGACATGAGGCACAAAGAGACCTGGAAGAGAATAATAAGTTTCTTCTGAATAGTTTTCTTTATATGAGGGGGAAAAAAAACCCTCGGCGTGTTTCCACTTACTTTTGCAAACCAGCTTGTTACTGTGCTAGCAGACAAGAAGTCACACCCAAACACAAGGTAGGACTCAACACAAGTAGCTGCTCTTTATCAAAGTGCTGCTGATCATCCAGTTACCCTAGAGTGACTTGGAGCTGTAAAATCGTACAAGTTTTCCCCCAAACTTCCCAGTAACTCTTCTCTGTCACTCTCTCTTCATAACAACAGCAAGAATTTGATATTTTATCAGTTATCAAAAATAAATTCAATCAAGCACAAAAGGCTTTCAGTGGGAACATCTTAATATTTGTTGTTTAATGTTCTGTCAGACTCCATGGTTTGTGTCTGTGGGAGCTACAAAGTAGTGTAGATCATAAGCACAAGGATTTACAGTTAATGTGATCACCACTGTTAGGTGGAGGTGTGTGTTGCTGGGGAACCTGACATCAGGTTTATGTGAGGGTCTATTCTCATCCTGTATTTTTTTTAGTCACAATGTAACATAAAGGTCAGATAACACAACTGAAATTTCCTAAGGGATTTCTGATTGCTATGTGTGACAACTTGGAGGTCTGGGCCTGAAACAGGCAAGCTTTTGTGCCTGAAGCTGACTTCGTTAGGAAACTTTAAGGCTTCTCCAGACCAGGATGCTGCTTTGGTTCCTTTAGTAGTATATCCAGATCTGACATCCTGGTCTTACTGTTTTGCTTGATTACATTCACGTCATCAACATCTTATTAAACAATTTGGCTGGAAAGAATTTCACTTTAGTACACAATCAAATATGTATAATCATCAGATACATTGCATTGTATAATTTTATTACTTATTGTGACAATTAAGGATGTAATATTTTGCAAATATAACTCCTTCCATTAAAGAATAATACAGCTTGTGATATTCCATTAGTTTTGCAGTTCAACCGTATAAACCACAGCTGTATTAAATGAGCAGAGCACTTCCACTTGACACTTTCTATGCAAGTTACGCGGTTGTTTTTGTAAGGTATTATGATATGTAAAGAGGTGTCTGCTCCAGTATTTTGCCTTAGTGCTTAATTTCTTAGCTTTTGTAGGCTTAAACCAGACCCTTTATATTGCTTTAATGTATTTTTGCATGTATTATAAACACCCACACATGCATCAGTTCAACATTCCAGCAAGGCAGCTGATTTTAAAAAAATGTTGTTAAACAAGTCGAAACTGGTTGGCACATATCTGAAGAAAGAAATCAAATAAAACTGGCAACTAAAGAGAAAGGGAAGTTGATATTGGCACTTCATCACAGAGGTCTCTAGGTAAAACATATGCAAAAGCCCTTAAAATGTAGTTCTACTTTGAAAAGTGACTATGTAAAAATGTCACCTTACTCAACAGATCTATTCCTTGTATGTACTCAGTGTTGCATCTGCTTGCCCTTGTAATAAAATACGGGCGTTTTTTTATTTGATTGCATTTCCTGTTAACTCTACAGTATCAACACAAACCTGACTTGCATTTTGATATTTGTGCTAGCAAAGGTCAGTCACTTGACGCAGTGTGCCAAGGGCCTTAGGTGCAAGTTCTCTGACAGATGGACCGTAAGATAAGATCATACTGAAGCTGTCAAATTCCAGCCTGAGTTTGAATTACTGGTACCTTAAACTCCATGTCTTCTCTTTTACCTTTTTGAATATAAGTTATCCCAGTTCCTTTGGTAGTAATGCTCAGATTGAGATTTTAGCTTCAGTGGGCTAGTGTTTCATGACAGAGCATAAAAAATGAATTCTCGGACTCAATCTGATGTAAATCATAGGATCATAGAATCATTAAGGTTGGAAAAGACCTCTAAGATCATCAGGTCCAACGGTCAACCCATCCTCACCATGCCTACTAAACCATGTCCTGAAGTGCCATATCTACAAGTTTTTTGAACACCTCCAGGGATGGTGACTCCACCACTTCCCTGGGCAGCCTGTTCCAGTGCTTGACCACGCTTCCGGTAAAAGAAATTTTTCCTAATATCCAATATAAACCTCCCCTGATGCAACTTGAAGCCGTTTCCTCTTGTCCTATCACCAGTTACTTGGGAGAAGAGACCAACACGTGCCTCACTACAGCTGCCTTTCAGGTTGTTGTAGAGAGCAAGAAGGTCTCCCGTCAGCCTCCTCCAGGCTCAACAATCCCAGTTCCCTCAGCCACTCCTCAGAAGACTTGCGCTCTAGAACCTTCACCAAATTCCTTGCCCTTCTCTGGACATGCTCCAGCACCTCTGTGTGCTTCTTGGAGTGAGGGCTCCAGAACTGAAGATGGTATTCAAAGTAAAGTGCGTGGTATAGGAAGAAGGAGCCACTCAGCTATTTGTAGAATTACTTTATATATCAGGAAAGTACTTTCAGGTACAACTGGTACAAGTATTGCTTGTATTACATAATTGCTGGAGTTTTATAAAGGTTTAGTAATGTAGTACTGAAAGACAGTTTTCAGTCTTGTCCTTTTGCCTTAAGTGTAATTTTGCTCAGAAGAGTTTTTTGTTACTAATTATATTTTGCAGGATTCATTTTGGCAAGGTAAGGTGTTTTTTGTATCGTTTTATCATGATAAACAATTCATTAGGCATGCTGAAAATATAATGATGCTTGATCACCTACTTCTTACAGCCCTGAAATGATCTTGCCATAGTGCAGATATTCATTTGTGTATCTACTTAACTTGTCTGTGTGCTTACTTAAATTTCTTACCATTACTAAATGTAAAGTAGCACTGAAACATGCAAATAAATTAGAGGTATCTAACTATGTGTTAGTCAGCACTTTAAAGATCCGATTATCTGTGTTATTTGTAAATACGATTATCTGTCCTCCAATCAACCTGTGTTTCTTTTGCAACTTCTGTTTCTTTTATCTGTCCTTGTATGGTAGTGCTTCCCTTTTAAACTACATGAAGGAATACATGTCCGTAACTGACAGAGACATGAAGGATTCAAGCTGGACAACTAACATAAGTGTTATTACAGCACTTTGATAAGCTCGGAGCTTAAAACTTGAGGTTAAAATCCTGCATGAGTAACAACATTGCTGGTTTTGATCATGATTAGGAAATGGGGTGTTCCAAGATTTTGGAGTTGCTTGATGTGAATAAAAAAGGCAAAGATAGGTGAATTAGGGGCTTTTGTTTGGGGTATTTTTTCACAAAGAAAAATTTCTGAACAGTTATAGATTCTGTGGGCATTAACTGGCACAGTGCAAACACACTTAGGTGACCTCACGGCTCCTGATGGGGTCACAAAAGGGTTCAAAATTGCCTGGAGAGTGTTAGAAAGGCTTAAAGATTTGGTTTGTTATATTCCAAAAAAAGCTAGAAGTTAACCAGGATGACTGTTTTTTTTCTTGGCATTGTAAATCTGTAAGTTGGGATGGTGTGACAAATACTGTTCTTCACATCTTTCTGGTTTTAGTGTTGTGATCCTGGAAAACATAACTAGTATTTGGCTCCTGGGATGATTATATGTTCAGACGAGCTAAGAAGCTGCGCCCTTCAGCCAAGCTTGAGAAACGTGGCAGTGAAGCAGTCGTATGCTCAGCAGAGGACATAGGCCTTAGCACCTTTTCTTTTTTTCTTTTAGTGAGTTGCTCACAGTCAGCAGTTTACTGTTGATCAGAGCCATCATTTCAGCTAGTGGAAGGAGAACACTGTTCTCAGATATGCCTTTTGTCCTAGTCCACTTTCCTTACAGCTCTGAGAAGGTTTTCTAATTGATGTGTGTGCACTGAAAGAGGCCTCTACATGCCTATCTCTCTCTTTTCTACACTTACGATACAATAGCAGTTTGTTTGTGAAAATAAACAAATCTTTTGTATGGATCAGGCTAAATATTCAGGATAAAGGTATGGGTTATTCATAAACACAGCCCATGCTTTAAATGTGTTTTCTGACCTGGCTTTCTGTTTATGTGATGCAGAGAACACATCTGGGAATTCGTGACAGTCATGGTTTTTTTTTTCCTCTCAAAGGAAAAACTAAATCTGGTGAAAATTTTCTAATCTGGTGCTTGTTACCATGGCAACCTAAAATACGGCTTTGTGTGTGTTTGTACTATAAGCTGACTTCAGATTCTAACTTAGCAAATGTATGTTAAAGTACTTTGCTTCTATCCTCCTTGCAGTTTCTCTTCCAGCCTCCCCATGCCTAACGCTTCGTTTTGGATAGTATCTGATTGTACCTCTGAGAAACAAGAGTTTCTCAGGTATGCTTCAGCACCAGCTTTTGAATCCTCGGTGAATGGGGTCCATGAGTTACCAGATACGAGTCATCGCAGTGATTTCGTGAAATGATGCCAGAAATGCCTCATGTGTGTTATGCAGATTGTCAAACCAGGTGATCTAATGATCTCTGAACCTTAAATCCATGGACTGCAGTCTTACTTAGTGTGTTAGCACACTGGGGATTTTACGTATTCATTTCAGTAATACCGAAACTCTGAGATGTCGTGTTTTGATACACTGGACTTTCACTGGTCTCAGAGAGAAAATGTCACACGCAATTTTGGGGGGATTTTTTTTTTTCATTGTAATGTGGGATCTGTCATGGCAGTGCCAAAAATCTGTTGATGCAATTTCTGTTGCCAGTGCTTTGAATCAGGGAGGGAGAAAAACTCAAAATAAAAACATATGTCATAGAATTTAGGATTTAGATCTAAATGCCAGCTTCTCGTGATGGCCATAGGCATTATCTGTCTGTAGAAAAAAATCTTCACCCACCATCTCAAGTTACTGTGACATGCCTATGTTTCAATCAAGATACGGTATTAGCAGATAAACAGTTATTCTCTACTTTTCATGTCCACTCTAGAGCCATAGAAAGAGACTTGGTGAAACAGTCCCCTGTAAAGACTGGAGAGCGATGATTATGTTCTTTCTGTTCATAATAAATGCATCACACTGTTTCTCTGGCTGCTTCCAGCTCTTCAAAAAGAACTGAAACTGATAGCAATTAGTTATCTGGAGCTGCACTAAAGTAATTCTGCTAATAATTACCGCAGATAATTTTCTTCCAATCTGATGTTTGGAAACTGTTTTCTGGTGTACAGTGTTTCTTTGAATAGAAATTTGCTTCAGCAGAAAGAGAGGAGTGCTATATTGGGTCCACGTGTGTAGTGGCAGAAGTCAAGCCTACAAAAAATCTAAAGTAGTTGCCAGGTTATTGAATTGGAAAATACCCACTGAATGTCAAAAAAATATAGGTATGTAGTTCTCTGCAGCTTCTGAGAATATGCAAAATTCTCAACTCTTTATCTTTTCTATTAGTGCCAGGCTTGGTGCTATGATTTTTTGTTCTTTCTGATTTATTTCTGTCCATTCTATTCAATATCATAATCAGGAATAGTTAGTCATCATTCAAGCACTACACCAGAAGTGTCTGGAGAAAGTCAGCTATCCATTTAGATTTCCTCTGTATTTCCATATGGTAGAGAGCAGTTTTTCCCCAGTGGTGGCGTTGCCTTAAAAAATATGTGAACATTATCTAAAGTAAACAAAGTTTTGAATCTTGAAAAGCAGCTGCTAGGAGTCAGCCCCTAATTCAAAGGAAATTCAAAGTGTGGTAGTAATATTCAGATCTATAAGGACTTGTATGCTGGCAATGTTTTATGTTTTCGATTTAATATTACAGGCAGGCAAGCTCTTTCGGTATGTGAGCACTCTTGTGTGTGGTAACTTCAGTTTCTGCAGCTTCCTTCACTCTGTTACCAGTTAATTCCCTTGAAACCTTGGGTCATTCTTATCTCATTGCCAACTTAAACTTAAAATGCAACTTAAAATGCAAGTCTCCTTTCTCTGTTCTTGCTTAAGTGCCGTAGTAGGGCTGCAGACTACAGCTCTTGCATTTTGTACTTCTTGCTCGCTTAAGTGATTTCCAGATAAATCTATCCCACCACTTTTTTTTTCCTACAGATTTTATATTTGTCATGTATTAAATGGCTTAATATTTAGACATGAATTAGGAGTACGATTATAGTTCCACTTAGAGACTTCAGCTTTACAAGCTCTGCTGTTCCTTTGCAAGATACTGTTCTTGGAAAGGAGAGAGATATTTAATGAGTGTGCCAAATACTGTGAACAGAATCACTACTGAATAAAGGCTTGTTTTTTTAATATGATACAGTGGTATATATCTTCTTTCTTGAACTGTTTTAATTTAAATGGTAATTCATTATAGTTTGAGAAGAGTATTACAGCTGATTGCTACTTTCACTTCTATTTCAGTATTCCTAGTTAGCACAGAAATGTAGTAACAAATTACATTGACTTTTTTGGTCTGTATCTTATTGACTACTTTTCCAATACTGACATGGTCAGACTTTGAAATTTTTTCCAGTTTTTCTTTTCATTGGATTCTTTACAGTTCGAATACCTTTTCATTTTTCTAAACTCTGAAGAAGTGTGATGTTTTTATACAGAGGTAGAGACTTACATTTTTGGATATCATTACTTTGTCCTCGGTTGTCTTTGTGTTGATTGGAGGGATTTTGTTTTTTTAATTATTATTATTTTTATTTACTTATTCTTTTAACTGATTATACTGAAAGACTGACACTCTGAAAATAAGTGGTAAACTTCTGGAAATTTTCCTGCAGGTCCTCAAAATGTTGTTAATAATTGAGTATAAATTATCTGGGTTTTCTCATGCTTTTTAGTTGATCTTGTTCAGAGTTGTACTTAGATTTACACCTTTGTCTTCATTATTGGGGCCAGGATGTTTGCAGTCACTATTCCTTTCAAAAATAGTCTCTCCATCCTATTCACCTCACTAGGATAATTTATATCTAGAATCAGTACTGGACTAAGGTTGGACTTTTTTTTTCCTGAACAGACACGACACATGTCTTGTTAGTTTTATTTAGTGGTAATGTCTGAATTTTTAGCTGAAAAAATTTAGTCAGGAGAACGTATGAAATGTAAAGAGGAAAAAACTCTATGCAGAGGCCCAAGAAAGAAGAAGGAGATGACTAGAACTGAAGGGGGGAGGACTGCACAATTAACATGTGGTAAGCTTGTACTTTTAAGTAAGTAGAAATAACAATGTCATGAAAGTGAGTAATCCCTTTATGGGCTGTCCAAAAGATGTTCACAATATATGGAGATAACGGAAGAGTGGGAAGGATCAAATAGAAAGAATAATCTGGAAGAAAATATGATGGTCTTTCTGGGACATGTAAGGTAGATTTTAAATCTCGTAAATATAATTGGGAAGTAGGAAAATGTAGATAAAACAGAAGTCCTAACTTCTGGGGAGTGGGGGAGAAAAGGGCTATAAAGAGATCTGGCAGATATCATCAAAAGGAGAAAAACAAGCAGAAAGAGAACTTATTAAAAATTTGATTGAGGTTTTACTGCTTAATAATGGAAGGAGAGACATACGGAAGAGTGACTCGCTTCATGGATATACAAATACAAGAAAATAGACTTACAAATTATTAAACAATATAGATAAGCAGATGAAAAAGTTGGAAACAAGAAGGGAGATGAGCAATCTGCAGATACTGCATTAAAAATGGGAAGATGAGAAAAAACCTGGAAGGAAATGTTCCATGAGGTACTGACTTCTAACTGACTTGAGTCTTACAGTTGATCTGAGGGTTATCTGGGGTTTTTCCACAGTTAAAGTGTGTGCACATCTCTTTGTGTGTTCTCCAACTTCTAATGAGGTTTGGATCTGGTCTTAGAGAGAGTGGGTCCATTAATGGGCTACAGTCCTCTGCACACTTGTTCATTTTCATGAAACTTAGAGGTTTAATGTATTGGAGGCACATCTCCTCTGCCAACTTCCTAAGGGGGTAGAGTCAGACAGATGAAGTCTCTTAGAGCATCAAGTCTGTTTTCGGCTGGAAAGACAGAGATAGAGAGAAGGAGACAACTAATTTGCCTTAGATCCTTATCACAGAACCTTTTTTAAGTGTTCAGGCACTGCCATTGCAAAGTAACTATTGGTTGATGTAAATTGTGAAATGAAGCCGTGAGAATGTTGGCTTATACACCGCAAGCCACAGGTACACAGCGCAAGTATATATTCTGTGTTGGAAAGCGGAAAAATGCATGAAACTAACTGTTTAGGGGCTATGTTAAGTTGTGTTTTGGTTGAGAAAATCAAAATCTATGACTGTGAGTATTGTAAAATCACCAGGTTCTTAGACATCGATGTTAAATGATTATTTACTTAAGTGCTACAGAGAACTGATTCTAGAAAATGAATGTAACATGTTGTAAAATTTCCAGCAGAGATTGTGCATGGGAAAGTTAAGATGCAAGGTGCAGAAATTTTCTACTCTTACACCATGGGGTCATGCACCCATAATAAAGAACGGTGATGAGGAAGAGAGAGAATGCTGGAGAGGAAGAGAGAGAATGCTGGAGAGGAAGAGAGAATGAAAAATGTAGATATTTTGTTGTACTGGAGCAAATTACACAATAATGTAATTAATATCATGGAAGGAGATAAAATATACATTGTAAGTGAATAAAAAATCAGAATGGTGGAAGATCAACACCAAGAAAAACCTTAATTGTTGGCAAAACAGATGTATATTTATGGTAAATACACTGGTAGTCAGGTAATTCTTGGATAGAATAAAAGGTAAGCAATTAAAACAAGTAGAACAGGAAGTACCTTACAAAGACAAACTAGAAAGCAGTGTGAATAACTGCTCACATAAATCTCCGTGAGCAAAAACTGGGACAGTGTATTTTGAGCTAGTGCAGGATTGCATTCCTAGTTCAATGGTCTAGACAGCTGGAGGCCATTCTAGACTTCAGCCAATTAAACAAATTAAGTATGAGACATAGAATGCAAAGATTAAAGTTAATTATGAAAAGAAATGGGTGAAGCAGATTGTATAGACAGAATTTCTTCATAGCGTCTCATCTGTTGAGCCTCATAGTGAGGTTGTTACTTCCAGCAAGCTATTCTGTGGTTATTTTGCTTTGATGGCACATCTAGTTTGGTCTGCCATCTGAAAGGTACCAGGCTGCCCTTCTCAAGTGTCTGGAAGGCAGCTACTGCGTTGAAGGTGTGAACCAGATTAGTTAGCAGTTTGCAGAGTAGAATCCAACCTTACATAGCTACTTTGTGTATTATTCTATGAAAGCACAGGTTTGTTTTCCTTCAGAGGAACTCTGAGAAAATCTGCAAGGTATCTTTTCAGCAGTTTTGCTAGTTACACAGGTAAGGCATCTATGGCAGAAGCTGAGAGAGCAAATTAACTTCTACCTCTTAACAAGCACAAGAATACTGAGATGAGAGTAACTTAAGAAGCAGCTAGGGATTACAAAAGAATATCCTAAAGCAATCTTTCTAAATATTCTGGAACCTTACATACTAGCTTTTCTTTCTGGATCAGATGTGGCAGTGTCTTAAGATCTGATCCTGTCATCAGTACTTTCTATATAGAGTTTTGTAAAAGGTATCTTCATTTTTCCTGTCATTATTTGCCACATCAGTGACTTTTGTTGTAAGTCTGAACAGTCTATTTCAATTGAAAGTTTAATTTAAAATAAAATATGTGGGATTGTCATTTAAATGAAAGATAACAATTGAGGATTAATATTACATGAACGGGAGTTTGAGGGAGAGAATCTGACTGGATGTAATTCAAATATTTTAGAAAGAAAAAAGTTAATTAGGGACACCAACCTGAATTTGTGAGAAGGCCAGTCTGCTTAGGATGTTGAGATGGCAAACAAAGAAAATTGACTGGAGGTTTACTTTGACTTCCAAAAAGAATGTTAGAAATTAATCATGTCCAATACTGTTGGCCACGGTAGGAAATCTTGTTGCCAATGTAATGTGGTTTGTTAAATAGAAAACTGGCTTACAACGTTAAGCAAACCATAGCAATAGAATATAACAATTACTTTAATAGTCAGAAATTACTAGTGCTTACTGTAGGGAACGAGCGTGGGTTGTCTGACTTACAAACATACAAAAGTTTCCATTATTGCATCACTGTGGTTATGATTTCAGGAAATGAAAATGATATGATTTATAAAGTAAAGTTACTTGGCTGTGCTGTACTTCATGTGTTTGTTGTAGTGTTCGAACAGGCTTTTAGTACTGTTGTTTCAGTGGACAAATCTGATTTCAAATGTTCCTTTCCTGCAAAAGATTCCCCCAGGGAGTTCAAAGAAGTTCTTTTCTCTTAGGGGAACTCTCCTGGCATCAAAATCCAACAGGAATAGAGAGCTACAGGCTTGTTGCTGTCATAATCCTATCAACACGAGCTTTTTTCTGTTAAGATGGTTTAAGCAGTCTGTCACTGTATTTTGGAGGACTGGTTGATGTACAAAAGTGAGTTGGCTGGCAGAAGCTCAGTCAGAAGAGAAAGAAAATACTGGTTCTAGTTTAAGGAAAACTACCAGAAAATTTGGTGAAGTATTCATGAGCTGTGAATCCTGCTAGATTCCTAGCTGTTGGCAGTAATCGAGTAGCATCAATGGCCAAAAAACATTTTTCCATCTGTATTTTTGTAGGAGACTGAGAGTAGAGCACTGTTTAGTGGAGACTTCTTTTGTCTGCTTGTGATTAGGTATTTGGAACATGCATTATATTGAACTGTATATTTTAACTCATCTTCGTAATACAGAGCTGGTAAGGAACATGGTAGCCTGCTTATTTGAGTGCCTCTATCTTCAACAACTCATTTCATTTAATACAACAGGTGAGTTTTTCTTGTCATTGCATGACTCTGGAAACGGGTGTGAAAAAAAAAGTCAACAAATGTCCTTAGACTCACAATAAAATCATAAAGTTAATAATGCTGTTGGTGTTCTTGTAGTGTATTTAAAATATTGACTTTGACCTATGGAACACCTGAAGGCTTGGAACTTGCCTAGGCAATGTATTTTAGCAGTAAGGAAAGGGGGAGCTTGAACGAAAGATCTCCATTTAAAGGACAGCAGTGACTGGCAATGTTCTGTAAATATTGCACTTTAGTTTCCTCATTGCCCCAATATTTATCTTACTGAGTTTATTGCTGGAATTAGAAGAGCTTGTAGAGATTTTGCGGATCTCTGTTTTTTTTCCCATAACCACACTGAGAGTTGTGTGCCATTAATAATGCTGAATCTGCCTTCATACTGGATCTGCAGAAAATTTCTACAGATTGAAAACTTTTTATACATATTCACTCATATTCATGGTTTGTCATACACTTATTTTGCAAAAAAAGGTCTTAGCTTTAGTCCAGGTAGCTGTAAAAACAGGTTTTTATTTAATGCATTGTTGTGAACTACAGAGAGTGCACTATGGTTGAATGGAATCTCAGCCCAGGAGGTTCATGCTTATTACTAAAATGTACAACTAGTGTTGAAATACACAGCTAACGAGAAGTGTTTGAACGTTCAAATAAATGTCACTCGAGTTCAGATCAAACATAACGTGTATTACTTGATAAAACTTCTGGAAAACATGAAAAAACTACCACTTTAAAAATGTAATCTTTTGCTATGTTAGAGCTGAGACACACTTAAGACTTTGAAAGAAATTGTGAAGAAATAATTACTTGTAGCTGTAAATAGTCCCAGCTTATGAGGATAGCTGACATTGCACTTCCATCACAGGAGCTCTGGCATTGAGAGAGGTGTGTAACAGTGGATAAATGATAGAATTGTAGAATCATAGAATGGTTTGTGTTGGAAGGGACCCTAAAGTACATCAGGTTCCAGCCCCCCTGCCATGGGCAGGAACACCCTCCACCAGACCAGGTTGCTCAGAGCCCCATCCAACCTGACCTGGAATGTTTCCAGGGATGGGGCCTCCACTGCCTCTCTGGGCAACCCATTCCAGCATTTCACCACTCTCAATGTAAAAAAATTACTTCATTATATCCAGTCTAAATCTACCCTCCATAAGGTTAAAACCATTATTCCTTGTCCTGTCACAACAGGCCTTGCTAAAAAGCCTGTCCCCATCTTTCCTGTAGGCCCCCTTTAAGTACTGGAAGGCTGCAATTAGGTCTCCCCGGAGCCGTCTCTTCTCTGGGCTGAACAGCCCCAACTCTCTCAGCCTTTCCTCCTAGAAAAGGTGCTCCACCCTCGGATCATTTCTGTGGCCTCCTCTGGCCCAGTTCCAACAGGTCCATGTATTTCTTGTGCTGAAGGATCCAGAGCTGGATGCGGGATTCCAGGTGGGCTCTCACCAGAGCGGAGCAGAGGAGCAGAATCCCCTCCCTCAACCTGCTGGCCACGCTGCTTGTGATGCAGCCCAGGATACAGTTGGCCTTCTGGGCTGTGAGTGCACATTGCTGGCTCGTGTCCAGTTTTTCATCCACCGGTAACCCTAAGCCCTTCTTGGCAGGGCTGCTCTCAATCTGTTCTCTGCCCAGCCTGTATTTATGCTTGGGATTGCCCTGACCCCGTGTCCTTTCAAAATCCGTAATACATGTCCTCCAAGTCCTGTACCCAGACATCTGGGTACGTTCTGCAAGTCTTCTGTGATCTGGAAAGTCCATTCACCCTTGCAGCTGAGAGTCAGACTGCAGGCCCCCCAAAAAAGTGTGTGCTAGAGAAAAGCATGCCTATGTGCTGACTTGAATAGCCTCAGTCTCGGTGTGTCATCAAGTATAGTCCAGATTTGCTAATAATAAAAAGAATTGTAGATGTAGCAAAGAAATAATTCAATTGTGTTATGTCAAGTGGTCTAGATATGCATGCCAGTGTAGAGAAGTTGCAGCTTCATTAGACATTCGTTATGTAAAGGCTTGTGGTGTAAAGCAGGAGAGCTATAAGGTGTGGTTAAGTTACACTTAAAGGGTACAGGCTGTTCATGGTGGTATTTAATCTGCTGACTGCTCGTAGTCAAATAGGATTTTGCTTATTGCTTCTACTTTGGCAATAAATTAAATATTGAAATCAACAACTTGTTACTACTTACATCTCTCATGAGCAGCTATCTAAGTGACAAGCAGACAGTGCTTCTGGGTGAGAGTGGGAGGACGGAAAATAGCTCCCTGTTCCAGTGTGTAGAAAAAGAATCCAAAAGAGATTTGGAGGTCTACTATATATGCCAGCAACACTTGTTTTTTTTTTTTCTTCTTTCAACAGAGAGGTTAGTTAGAAAATGAAGAATACCACTTAAGCGCATTATTTCACCTGATGTGCAATCACGGTAAGATGAAAAATGGCACAGATGAAGTGAGATGAGGTTTCTAACGTTGTCATTTCTGTCTTCTCTCTGATGCTTCAGCTTTGCCTGAAGACAGCAGACTTCCTTGGACAATGATGACAGCAAGGCTTACTTAGAATACCAAAGACTGTAATTGCCATTCCTAATTCAGCTGAAGAAAGCATAGGTCCAAATACTTTCCAGTGGTTTTTGTCCCCCTTTCTAACAGATCTTGAGCCAGCTTTTTAGAGTCAAGTATTAGAGTATCCGATTTGAGATACAGCAAAATCCCTTGCTATTAGTTAAGATAAAAATGCTATATTTCTTTCTTAATCAAGTAAAACATTCAGAAATGACCGTACTGTCATCTGTAAGTGAGTACATGGAAGATTTTGAATAGGAGGGGGACTGCAGTGTGATGGTGAGGGAGTTAAATACAGAAATAATTTCTCATACTCCAGTAAGTGCTTGGGAAGAAAAAAACAGTTGTAATGGAATACAAATTTGCTACATGTCAGCTCATTCATGGTCATAGCCCATGCCCCCTTAGCCTTCAGCAAGCACAAAGTAATTTGAATGAGCGTAGTTCTCAGAGGATGTAAACTATCTTGAATTTGTCATGGGCCAGGGTAAATGCACAAATTGTTGGCATGGTGCTCTGATATATAGTAACTCTTTGTTCTGCAGTGACTTGTTCCCATGTCGAAGCTTCTAGAGTTTTTAAAACTAGACAAGATACCTTGCTTAAAGTTTGATTCTAGTTCAAAAAATAATAGCTGAGATTTGTACAGAAATTCTGTGGATTGTCGGTAAGACCACAAATTGTCATAACTGACATAACTGTCAGTCTGTCAAGTCAATGATTGACATAACTGTCCTTTCTATCTCTTACTTTTCCTACAGAAAGGATTTTAAGGCCACATCTAGTTAACGTTCTAAGTTGAAGTTTTTAATATTATTTTACTGTCTGCAAGGCTTAGATTTACTCCACATACATGTACATTATAAAACCTCTTACACTGAGTATTAATTAGTAAAGATGACCCTTCTCAAACATAGAGCTAGATATGAGAAAAAGCAACCAATTCACTTGTAAGAAATTGGTTTCTGCATGATTATATATCCTGGTGTTTTTAACCCTGAAGCAATACAAATTTTTAAATTGAAATTGAAGCAGTAAATCTTTCCTTAGAAAGATGCACACTGTACTGTGTGCATCATTATTGAAACCGTTTTACTGTGAAGCACAGAAGAAACAATTTTTATTTACTATTATGAAGGAAACCCTTTGATTACAGGAAAATAAAGCTGACAAATACGAAAATATGATTGTCATTTGGGCAAAGTTCCAGAGACGGGAGAGAGTGATGCTTTTATCTTCAGAGGGTCTTTGAGGGCTGCATTTATTGCATTAATAGCTCCAGTATGGCTAATGTCGTACTTTGTGTGTTTGTCTCTGTGTCTGGCCTTTGTGTAAACTGCAGAGTGAAGGTATTCTGATGTTTAACTCTGCTGGGAAACATCGTGGAATAATATTGTGTCTTATTTCCCTGGATTGAATGGAGCACGATAGTGAAGTTCAGTTTTTGACAAATGTGTTTTTTCAAACTTTTATTCTTGCCACTTTGAATATTAAACTCATTGCATTAAGAATACAATTGTACGAAAGTCCTTGCAAGTTATGTATACTTATGAATAGTTTCAGCTATTCAGAAGGCTGCAGTGAAATTATTTGACCAGACAAACTTGAACAGTGCTGGCCAGTCTGAAGGAAAGGTCAGATCCTACCCATATATAGAAGGAAATGAGGAATGAAAGCACATAACCGTGAGCTTCAGTAAAGCCTATGTACTTTGTGATCAAACCCACCATCTACACATGCACTTATTCTGTTCTCATTCAGTATTTATTATTAGGTATAGCTTTGCTTGTTGAACACAGAGATGTAATAAGTAAATGCACTGCAATTCCAATTCAGCTGTTTCCTGTCTTAATTTCTGCCAAATAGATGAGTGGAGGGTGTCTACGGATATATATATATGGCTTTAATGCTGAATAAAATAATAATGACTTGTAAATTAATTTTAAAAAACAGATGAAGAAAAAAATCTGTCAGCTAAAATTATTTTACATTATATACTTTAGCTGAAGTGAAAGGATTCCGTCCACACACACTGATTTATGTATACTGGAGGAGGATAAATCACAGGACCTGGAACTTACATGTGATTGGCCATGCCAGGATTTTGGAGTTCTATGCAGATGTTAATGTGAAAATATAGCCTACCTAACCTTGCCTTCCAAAAACAAAGGTAAATGAGATCACTGTGTAACTCAATGGACTTCAGTCTGATCTCATTGCGTTGATTCTTAGCCGTATGCTTCACGGTGATACAACGGCTTTAGAAAGAATATTGCTGAAACATGCCAGTGTCTCCTTCCACTACATGAAAAGCTATTCTGTGAAGTTCATGATTATACATTTAGTTTTTATTATACTGTATTTTTGGCAAAGTTGTGTTCTTCACAAGTTTTAATAACAAGCTTGTTTATAAGGCTTTGAGTTTTCAGAGAATTTTATGAATGTAAGTAATTCCTACTTCTGAAAGGCAGGTCAAAATAAGTGTTATCTACATGTTACAGACAGGGATATACAATTTCTAGTTGGCTTTGCTGGGAGCAGGATAACCAAGCAAAATTAAGTCATCTGAAACACTTCACAGTGGCACAGCAAGGGTTAGATCTACAGAACTAATAACCAGTCTTTTAAAATACGGAGTACTCACCAATTGCATATCCTGAAGAATGCTTCTTAGAAATCAAGGTGATCATTTCTAATGATTCCTAACTGAGCTTTTTAATTCAAAAATGTATTTTGTAGTATAGTAGGATCTTGTTTTGTGCAGGTGTGATTTGGAAAAGTCAGTTCAGGGAGGAAAAAAAAATGCTTGTCATTCATAAAATCTGTGATGTGAAACTGTGCTGAAAAAGCCATTTGGAAATTACGGGAACAGATTTTTATGCCCATGCACCAACCAAAGCTAGAAAAAAAATGAAACCCGGGGGACATACAGTCAAGGAATGTGGTGAGCAATCTTGTGCTTTGGTCTTGCAATGATACCACCTGCAAAGTGAGCCTTTTGGCCCACCCTTACTCCTTACTGAGATCCTAAGTAAAATCTCATGGCTTTTATTTTTGTGTATATACCTTAACGTTTATAATCTGTTTGATTCCCAGACTTGTTTTTGGTGAAAAGAAGGTAAGATTTAGTCTGGATTCTTACATAATGCTTTACATAAGTTAACTTTACTTCTGTTATCCATCATGTGAAAATAATCTTCACGTAACTGACCCAGGGCTGACTGTTAAGAAACCCGATAGCAGTCTGTAAATTTAAAACATTTTGTTTTGTTTTCCTTTTCATATATTACCCAAAGCAAGAGGAAGAACAACCATGAAGTTTGGGAGGTCTGAACTTTGCTGGCTGGCAAGGGTGTGTTTTGTGCATGAGTTCGTCCCCTTTGGTTTGTAGCTCAGCTGTGGATATCTTCTGGTAGCTTGAGTGATATTTAAACTATTTATGGCCATACACACTATGCTGAATATCCTGCACTCAGAAAGCCTCTGAAAGTCAAGACCAACAGGCAGCTATCCAGAGTACAAGGTTAAAGCACATACTACTATTGTTTTTAACCAAAGTAATGTTAATAATATGAGGCAGAATGATATGTGATAGAAACCTAGAAGCTGCCATGCTAATCATGTAGCAGCCTAGTTACTAGTGCTTTATATCTGAGGAATGTTTCCTCCTTCCCTGCAAAAGCACCCATAAATGAACTGCACCCTATCACAGTGTAATGTGTTTTGCCCCAGCTTGATGATCTTCCCCTGAAGTGCAGGGATTTTTATAATTCTTGATGTTTTAGCCACCCAGTCTGTTGCGAATTTTTATCACTTGTTGGTGTTGGTAGAAATCTGCAGTTGGCTTCTATGGATTAATATTTTTACTAATGATTTTTAATTGGTCTTTAATTCTTATTTCATGACATCATGTAGTTGGGTGGCTCCCTTGTTTAAAAAGAAAAAGATCTTTAATGCCATACCATTCTTTCAGGTTTTACCTTACTTTTCCTCTTAAAATTTTGAAAACTGCAAATTCTGATTCCCAGCTCTGTTTCATTATACTGATGTTTGTCCTTATTTACATTAGCACATGAGAGGATTGTAGCCCCACAGGAACATTTGATATATGATGTTGGTTTGGTTGCTTTTTTGCCCTTTTTTGTAAGAATTATGTTTTATTGTTAATCAAAACTATACTCCCCTCCTACCATCTAGCCTAATCTTCTTGTCCAGAAGTAATTGGGAGATTTTGAATCTGATTTTACAAGCTTTGCTTTAAATTTGTATTCAGATACTCCATAGGAAATTTTAGTTGTATGTTCTTGTTTGTGGAGCTGATGTCTGATGCAGTTGAGTAACAGGGATTGCCAGTGTTCCAGGCTATTTTGCTCTCAGACTGAGAGTTTTTGTGCTATAATTTGGAACTGCAAAACTAGAAATGCTGCTCACATGAAGAGTGTAAGAGCCGCTGCAATGCGTCAGACCAAACGCTCATTTTCCCCAGTGCCCCTTTCTGACTATGGTTGGCTCGGAATCCCATTGTGCCAGTGTAAGGACATGTGAGGTACACAGTGATGCTTCACCCATTATCCTCTCCCAGTTTCCACTACCCTTCAGGGATTTCCTAACAGTGCAAGTTGCATTCACACTTTTCTAACTAAAAGAATGCTTCTTCCATGAATTTCTCAAACTGATTGGTGAATGTATTTATACTTCTGGCATCCGTGGTGGTCTGTGGCAGTGAATTTCGCAGTTTGGTTGTACTTTGTGGGGGGAAAATACACTTCCTTTAAAGGACCCATATTTATGAGGATGTGGATAGTTTTACCGAGGGAATTGTAGACACTGAGAATATTAGCTGAGGCAAAAGAAGTTTGCAACATGCAGTCTCATTTAACTAGATCAGTGTGGTTGTATTTGTTTTTGAATGTCTAATTTTCTTTCTTTCTCCATTTGTGACATACTGTGTACAGCTTGTGTAAGAGGAAACGTGGTGAAAAACACTGGAGAAGTTGCTTCTCTCCATAAGTTATGTTTTAAAGTGCATTTTCTCCTAAAATAAAGTGTTTAGTAATTCCAGTTACAAATAAGAATCAAGAAATAATGGTAGGCACCAAACACTCATCATATTACATTTTTTGGCAGATGGAAGTGAAGCAAATGCTCAAGTAGGTGGGCTATCCTAAAATTGGCAATTTATTATGAATATTACAAGCATTCCAGGTGTCTTCTGATACAACAGTATATTAAGTCATTTGTTCCTCTGTACATATGTGTAAGTTGGTATTATGTACAATATGACATTTGGGAGTGAAAAAGGGAATTTTAGGAGGGAGAGAATTTTCCCTCTGAGCTCCCTGAGAAGCTGTGTTTATGTAGATAGATGTGCATTTGTGCGTGAAGGAGAAGAACACTCTCCTTCTTAAAATAAAGTGATAGAGTATGGTTTTTAAATATATAGAAAAATGTATAGAAAAATATCTGAGAACACACATACAGTAGCTACATTAATATTGTCTTAAGGGGGAGATGTTCCCACCTCTGTATACCCTTTCATCCTGCAGCAATTTCATCTGGTTACAGAATCATCCTGATATTGTGTCAGGCATAGATGATTGTTGGAGGAAGATTTTTGGTGGTCAGTATTGCCACATTGAGAAGAGTTTTTTTCTTCCATAGAAATTACTTCTGTGGCTTCTGATTGTTCAATGAATTGTTCTGTGAAACAGTTTGTTTGCTTTTTTGGAACCCGTACTGAGGTTCTGACCTCTGTGTGTGCCTGGCAGGAGTACCTGAGATAGGATCTTGTGGGTATGTGGGCTTGCACTTCAGGCACATTTCTCTCTGTAGGTATCTGTTTCTCCACTCATCTTTTGCATCAACAGCAAATGGCAGTGACCAGTTACACTCAAGTCCTGCGTGGACCTGTGTCTGAGCGGGTTTTGTATAACCATTTTTTTTAGTTGTAATTGTTAGTCTTACGTTATGGGTCTGTAGCATGTGGGGTGGTGTGGTCTCGCTTTTCAGCATGCTATGGTTTACATTCACTGTGAGCTGGATTCTTTTTGCTCTTTGTAATAGATAACACATTAGTTGGATGCATAATTGTTTTATTTTTAGTTTTTGTGTGGATGCATTTCAGCTGTGGGGTGATTTGGCCATCTATGGAAATGTTTTCTTTGCCTGAATGATTTATAACCATATTCCCAAAAAAACTCAATTGAGAAAGGAAAAAATGATTTGAAATTATGTACAACGAGGAATGTCAGTGCTTTTTTTCTGTTTCCATGTTGAAAACTAGCTGTAGAGCATAATTCTGAAAGTAGCTTTCTAGCTACTGAAACTTGGTTTCAGGTAGCTACAGTGCTGGGGCTGCGTACTGCTATAAAGCGGAAAGTCACCACTGGGTTTGGGGTGCTTCTAATGGTCATTTCATTGGAATAAAGTAGTGATGAATTTTAATTTTCTCAACAAAATTTTAAAGCAAGACAGTCCATCCTGAAGTTACGTTACATAATTCATATTTAGGTACTTCAGCAAATGATTTATGTTTCAGTGATGTTGAAATTCTGAAACACTGAGCTTTGCAAGTTCTCAACACCTCTGAAAACTGGCCAGTGCTAAGGTCAGCATTCAAATCTAGGCTAGGAATCTGACTGTAGGCATCTCATTTGAAAAATCTGGCCTAAATTAATTCCTGATTATTTTTGGCATTCCATATTGGTGAAATACTAGTATCAGTCATATGATTTTGTGCTCTTGACCTTCCTGGATGTCACGTTTCTTCTGCAGCTTCCTCTGCAGTGTCTTGTGAAAGATGTTCTTTGCAGAGTTTAGTACCAAGTGTGGAGAGTGAAAAATGGGCCATCAGGCAGGCTGAAGTGCATGCAGATACTTCTGTCGTAAGGGAAAAGCATAAGATTCAACAAGGATTCTTTGGGGGATCAGCTGTTAGTAATACTTCTTAATGTTTAAGCCTTGATTCAGCAAAGCTCTTAAACAAGGACTTAATTTTAGAGATGGTAAGGGTCGCATCTCTGGTCCTTAAAGATCTTCAATGTCTTTTCAACTATGAATTGGACAGTTTAAATACTTGAAGTTCAGCATGTGCTTAAAAGCCTTACTGAAATGGGAATTTTGCCTGGTGTTTTACTTAATCTTGGTCTTTGCTGATGATCCTTGGAGAAAGGAGTAGGATCAGTGTGGGAGGATGTGCAAGGAAATGCACGAAGAAGTATATGGTTGAAGTAATTGAATGCTTCTCTATCGGAGTACCTTTGTTACAGAATTTTTCTCTAATGCCCAATAAATCAGCGAAACCTATTGTTTTTGTGTAGCTTCTTATTGTATATTCTCCCAGTTCTCTTTTCTCAATACCCAACTTGAGAGAGTTTTTCTATGTTAAATATTGTCAATCAAAGGCTCAGCAGGCACTTTGTTTGAATCTAGAAAGTGCTATAAAATGCTAAGAATTTTGACAAATCAGACAATGAATGTGTGGAGCTTGAACAAGTAAAAAATGTTGGCCTTTATTTCTGTAGCTCAGTGTTTTAAGGTAATTGATTTGTTCATTCACAGCTTGTATTCTTTTCGTACAGTTTCTGTGTATGCTTATCTGATTTTTTTCTGTGCAAATAATTTACATGAGCCTCCTGAACTCTTACTTAAAAAATATATGGTGTCACATATGAGATTTGTGAGAGTTTCCATGGGGATATTCCCATCAGAAAATGCTCGGTCTCTTCAGGTTGACATTTCTCTCTTTTCATCAAAGAGCTCTTTAGTCTCAGTTGGGAGCTTTTTCACTCAGTCATATTGCTGTTGCATGAGCAGTTTGTAAGCAAGCAGAACCCGGCAGAGCTTCCCACGTGAATGGTTGCAGCTGAACTTGTAGCTGCCCTCAAAGGGAGCAGGGAAGGACGTGGTATCTATGAACAATGCTTCAGAATTCACAGAACTTATAGTAGTTACTGAGACTCAGCAGTTGTTTCAGAGTCTTTGCTTTGGAGCATCAGGGCCTTCAAAACAGAAAATAAGCTCCTCTGAGCTTGAGATACCTGACTATAGATACAGAAAGCCAATACACGTAAATAATTGCTTGGGTAGCACAGTAGCTGTGCGATTTTGGTCTGCTGGCAGCATTGCACTCTCCCTTTCTGCATCCCTCTGTAGTCCTGGGGCAGACGAGGTCTCATCGGGGTTCTGCAGCAGGGGAAGCAGGAAGACCCACCAGCTGCAGCAAGCAGGTCAATCCTGCTTCCTTCAGGCTTGCAGTGCACTGCCTAAGAGTTCTTACTTTGTGTGTCTAGTTGATTTGTAAGCACAGGCATTAAGTTTCTGTTGTCATTAGCACTGAGTTATTTTTACCTTTGAAAGGAGAAGGCTGCTGTCATGAAAAAGCTGAGTACCTTGTGGTGTTAAAGGACCACAGATCTCTGGGTTGGAACAAGAACATAATTGTCTGAGGTATGACCTCCACTGTGCTTTTCTCCTCACTTGTCCCAAATGAAGAGCTTTTCCCATATGTCCTGACATTTGTGTTCAGGACAAGTAGCAATACTTGAAGTCGACATATTTTTTTAAGTCTACAAATCAAGTTTGCTATATTGCTTATAGCTGTTAAGGAAATGCCTGTCAACAGCAAAAGACTGACTAGCAGCCAGCAAAGTTGTGGTGGGTTTTGTATGTACTTCTGTGTTTGGAACTGCTGGGACCCCTTTTGAGTGAAGAAAACACTACTGGAAGTAATTTCCAATTTGCAATGGCGGTATACAGAGCATGGTGACTTCCCAAACTCTCATTTATTCCTTATCTTGATGCTACCAGTCACCTTCTTTCTGTCCTTTAGCAGACATAACAAATACTTGGGGAAATAGTTTAATTGTTTTTTTCCTTACCTCCTTTTTTCTTGTTCTTGAGCTGTTAGCAGTGATATTGTATTGAAATAAGCTTGCTTGTGCTGCCTTTCTGTGATACTCCAGAATTTTATACCGGCTTTTAAAATACTTTTTTTTAAGTAATGAAACAAGTCATTTTGGTATTCCTGTACTTCACTGCATGTATCTTCAACTTGTTTTGGTATAGTACAAAAGTTTTAATGGAGCTATCGGTCATATTTTTAAATGGCAAAATAGTCAATGTTTATGACGTGAATTAGGTAGTCATGGTATCACTTTATATCGGATGCTCTCAATGCAGTTTTGATACTGCCGTCACTAGAGTCTTATCAGAGGGAGACTGTGGTGAACCTCTTACATAAAGAATATGAAGAATAACACCAAAGAAAGGCAATGCTATTTAACTTGCTCATTAAAGCTGTCTTTCTGTATGAAGATTTCGTATCTCAGTTGCTTCCATATAAAATACCAATGGGAAAGTCCTTCTCTTGTCTTCCAGTGGTACCTGGATCTTTTTCAAGAAAATGGTTTTGAAAATACTTGAGGAGTTGTTTGGGCTTTTTCGCAGTTTGGTTGATTTCTGTGTCTGTGTGTGTGACTCTGTCAGTAACCTCTCCCCTTCTCTGTATCGTTTTTATAGTCTGTTTATGAAGTCAACTCATATAAATATGTGCATGCTTTACTGACCTAGAGCACATTAATGAAATCACTAAAATAGCTATTGTTTTAGCACAGCAAGGTGTTGGGACTCTAGGTTTTATTCTAAGAGGTCCTCAAGAAATGCAAAGAAAATGTTTTTATGTGATACCACTACAGCATTTGCTGTAGTTTGATGAAGTATCATTTAAAAAAAACACCTTAACAAAAATGAGTTGTCCAGCGTTAAACTGAACTGCATGTCTGTTCTCCTTGAATGTCCCAAAGTTTCACTTCAGTCTGCTGCTGAAAGGCACTTATTTGTCATAGCTGTCTGCCAGAACACATTTAAATGATTTGAAAATAGGTTTGGCGTAGTGGCCATAAGAGGGGTGAATTAGTTCTGTGTACGGCAGCAGCACGCTGGCCCAGCAGACTTCTTGTGACCCAGAAGGATCCTGAGTCACTGCAGTCTGTTCTGTGGGAGATGGAAGGCAGCGTGACCTGGCTCTTGGACGTGTTTTCAGCAGTCATGAGAAAACAGCCTGTGGGCTACGTGATGCTATGGTTCTCCATGCTATTCCTGGCCTTGTGGGCTGTGGTGCTGCAGCAGATGGTTCTTGTCCAGTTGGGTGGATTTGAAAGATCAGAGCAAGGTAAGCACAGGAAAGGCACTCGATTGAGGGGGAGAGGGGAAAGAATGAAGAGTGGTAAACAGGCCATGTTTTATTTTCTCCTTTTTCTTTGATGTTTTGCCTTTCTGTCTGTAAGTTCTGTATAAATATATATAAATATCTTCACAAGTAAACAGTAAGACCATTTTGGCGGGGGAGGAGGATAACAAAAACGTACCGTTAATGTTTCCATACTCAGCTAATGTTGTGACTTTCTGTTTGTATTTACTTGGAGAATCTTTAGTTGTGTTCATAAACTCTTTATCCACTAACTTCTCAAATGTGCTAGCAGCTAAAACTAATTAATATTAGCTTTGCAGTGTCACAGAACACAAATGGGAAAGCCAGAAAAAGAGCCTGGAACTTCTTAAACATCCTTGTTTTTTTAAATACAGTCTTTTTGGTACTTAAGTACAAGACTTTCTGCAACCATAAAATCTGGCTTCTCAGGACTTAAATCTTTGAGGAAATATAAAATCTAACTTATAAATAAAATATTTTATGCTCATTTTATAATCTAGTATGAAAAAAGTAGTAATTTTATTTCTGAAACTTGCTATAAAATTCTTGACTAATGGGCCAGACATACTTCGAAATACGACTTTTTGCAGCCACTAACAGAGACATGGCTCTAGCTTGCAGCATTCATTTTCTGGACTGGTCAAATTTTCTGTGCATGGAACAGCTATTTTCACCTTGTTTAGACAGAGCTTGGTGGGGGTAGAGTTGTGTTTTGAGCTTTTTAGATATTTTGGGATTTTCAAGTGAGAATTCTAGTTTCCCAGCAGTGCTTGCTGTGTAATTATAGTCATTGACAGCCTGGAAGCATTCGGTAATGTTTTGATTCCTGTTGCAAATTTCCACATTCCAGAGAATATCAGCTTGAGAAATACAGATAAAATCTATGCTAAGTCTAGTCAGGTTCTATTTTTTTTTTTATTAGCTATAAATACTCTACTGTCTGCAGACTTTTTCACCACTATGCATCTGACAAAAGTCAGTTGTATTGCTGTACATGTTTAAATAGTCTATTACTAGTCTGCTGCCAGGGACTAATAAAAATATATTAACCCTCTGATCGCATTTTATTATTTTTCTCATTTTCTTTCTACACAGTTTATGGTTCAACAGGATTCTTTAATTCACAGTCATGATGCACTGTTAATAGGCCTTAGTATCTTGTCTTGGCTCCATGCCAAGCAGAATTCTCAGCAATCTTTTGAACAGGTATACATGTGGCAAGTAGATAGCACTGGGCCTCCTAATGGAGCTGCAGATGTGGGGAAATGGGACGAAATTCATTTGACATGTTGCAGTTCTTTATACGTAATTTTACACATCAGAATAAGAGATATATTTGCCAACAGAGCATCATTTGTATAAATTTGGTCTTAGTCTGTTTTAAACCCCTTGAATTTGCATACTCATATATCTGGAAGGGAAGAGAAAATGAGCACGTTATGTGGTCATATCACAATGGTGTGAAACGTTGAGAGGTGTGGATAAGACATTACTGTATTTACAATGTATAATTCGTTTTACTAATATATACTGGGAAAGAGTAAAAAAATTACAAGTTTTACATTATTCCAAATTATTGTAATTTAATGCTTCCAAATATTTGATCTGAAAAGAGTCGGGTTATCTTTTTCTTCAGAACAAACGAGCCCTCTGCACCTTTTTCTGTTGTTACCTGCCTGGCAGTCTAACTTTTGGCAAGTTAACTGAGAGCCTGGATGTGTTCACTCCTTTGTAAGGAATTTACGAAATAGCTAGATAATAAGCGCTAATAATTGCCTGTGTTTTCCAAGAAGACAAAGACCTAAGGAAAACCCAGAAACATGTCACAGCTCCTCACCAGCTCACCTGTCTCATTCCCTTTCTGCAGTCGCAGGGTGTGCCAGATCCAGGTGCTTCCAGAGCCCAGATGTAAGTGAATCTACTTTAGGCTTTTTTAGGAGACAGTTTCTGTGTAGAAATTAGAAGTTTCCTGAACTTCTCCAAGGTGCAGACTGAGAAAAGAACAAGTCTGAGCTGGTGTCGGTTCCTAAAAAGAAGTGGTGTTTTTCTTCTGACTAGCCATTACCTGGCTGAGCTTATTCTAACACACTTGGGGTGAGGGTGGGTGGGAACAGTTGGAAAAAATTGCTTGCAAGTCAGAAGTGAAGTATTTACTCACCTGAGTGGGACTGCTCACAACTGATAATCAAACACTTGATGAAATAACTTGCCAGTTTCAGGATTTTAATCTCTACTTTCAGCTTTCCATCTATAAAATTGGGAAAATAATACTTATTTAGCTCACAGGGATATATGGCCTTTCCTTCATTAACATGTCTAACATCAGGTGGTATTCTTGCACAGAAGTCTTCTAGAATCCAGCAGTTCTTTTTGAGAAAGAGATCTGGTGTCTGTTATCGTAATTTTTAGCAATCTAGAGTTTATTTATGCCTGCATAAGTGATGCTGAATAAGATGTGCCCTTAAAATGAAAGCAAGCAATGCAGCAGTAAATAAACCAAATTTGCTGAATCATAATACTCATGGGTTATGTGTGTAGGGGAAAAAAAAATCCAAGCTCTTTTATTTTTTTTGAAGACATGCTTTGAATGTTTTACATTCTCTCTTATTATGGCATGTGATTCTACATATTCTGTTAGCTGAAGAATAGATCCTGTAATGGAGTATGAGGTTGGTAAATGTTACCATTTACCTTGTTGTTTTATTAGCCATGCTTTCAGGGAATGTTGTGATGATGATTTGCAGTTGCTAGTAGTATTGTTGAACTAGCATGAATAATAAAGTGATTTGCAGTTGGTAGTGGCATTCTTGAATGAGCATGAATAATGAATAACTCTGCTCCCAGTAAAGCTTTTTCAGATTAAGGTGGGTCCGAAAGACAAGGAGTAGTATGGTGTTCTTTTAACAGATGAGTACCATTTGCAAAATACAGTTTTCATTTAACCTCTGGATTGTGTCCCAAAATATGGGCTTCATGGAATGAGAGCTTTCAGCTGACTTCTGGAACAAATAGGAAACACTGGAGATGAATGAGTAGCTGTAATGGAAGATGGAATTCTCATACAATAATGCCTCGTATCAGCCTCTTGGAATTTCCAATAAACAAAACTAATCTGAAACTAACCATGATCATAACTTTCTGGTTGGAGTTCTACATCTTTCCCTCTATCTTGACATGTTCCCAATGGAACATGTCTTTCTTTTGCTGCCTGTTGCCTGTGTGCTTCACCATTTCTCCACCTGTTCTTACCACCTGTGGGCTCTCTTTTGAGCTAAATTAGAGGAGGAGAGAAAATGTTAAAAATAATCCCAGCGTGTAGGGATTAAATCCCAGTATTAGCTCTTTTTACTTCCATTTCTGATGGCCGAATTTTGCGTAATTTCCGTGTATGCCCACAACTGGAGCTCCAGCCACCATGTGTTTGTGAAGGGCTTCAGTCCTGCAGCGTTTGCGTTTGTCCAAGAGTCACTTGGACAGTTCTGTTGCTACAGTGAAGTTTGAATAGCCAATGAGCTCACAGCCAGTGAATGCAAAGAAAATTTGCCTCTCTTGCTCCAGCTGGCCAGTCAAAGCAGAGAATGTGATTCTTTACCCCTCAAGTCTGGAGTAAACTTTTTCCAATTTGGCTGCTTCAGGTATGCCAAGTTCTCATCCTTCATCATAGCTGCAGCTGAATATCTGGTTGTCACTGGGAGCCAGAGGTGGGCTAGCAGATACCCAAGTGAAAGCTCTACCTTGCACATGTGTTTTAGCCAAGGTCAGTCAAAAGTTTGCTGTGACTTTGACTTTGAACTTAAATCTGGAAGGAAGGGACAAGGCTTTCTGGGATAGCCTGATCAAGAAGTTGGGCATAACTGTATGGTTGCAATACACCAGTACTCTGCATACAATTTATCATAACAACCTTTAAGATAATGTTTTTTTGTTTGAAAGCTAACTTCAAAAACTTAGTTTCTCGGTCACTGGAACAGCAGACTTTCCAAAACCCAGAATATAATGAAATTATTGAAAATTAATTGTCACATGATTACATGCAGGGTACTTTTGCATTATAGACATCTCTGAAAAGTGGAGCACTCCTAAAGGTGAAGAAGAGCAGTCACACTAGTGCTGTCAGACATCTCGGCTGTGTATGGCTGTAGGGCGAGTTTCAAAAGCACAGGTTTCACTCAGGTGCCAAGGTCCTGTCGCAGGTTGACAGTAATTCGCAGGTGGCCTAAATGCTTACTTGCCATTAAAATCTGTGCCTTTGTTTTTACCTCTAAACAGGGTCAATAAGTTGTTTTGGTCAGTCAGACCAGGTTCTGCTCTTAGCAGTAGTATTAATAAACTGCAACTTTGTAAATGTCGTGGGAGAGTTCTGCTGTCCAGACTCCTGCCCCTCCACTAACTCGCAGGTCAGTCTTTGGGAGCAAGTCACTGTTAGTTTTCCGAAGGGACTGATTTGTTGTTTACAGCTCTGTCATTTCCAAAAAAATTGTATTGGTACTAGTTTAACGCATTTGTTAAATTGTCTCTTTTTCATGGATTTGTAATAGCAAATGTGCTCTAATACATTTTAATTAGCTGATGAAAATTAAATTATTAATTTGGGAATATTTTGCAAAGCATATGAAATTAGTACAGGAATAATCAAATATTAATTATTGAAGAAGATTTTACTGATAAACTGTCTGCTGAACACATTAGACTGCAGATATATGATAGGGAAAATAAAACTTCCCTTTCTATTACTTGAAATCCAGAACAGGTAAACTGTACTTAAATCACTTGCCATATAGTCCTTAAGTATAAGCTTCAGATGAGCTTTTCAAAGCAAATCCCATCTTTTTCCTGTGAACGGTGTTTTTTAGAATTGGGGCGAAGCTCCTTATCAACATTGAATTAAAGCAGAGATGCAAAATACTTGTTCCATATATTTTTTCTGTGGTACTGCTTTAAGGACTAGATACCTTTTAATTGCCTTACTTGTGTACAGAAACACAGTAGTTCCAGATTTATTTAATATACATCTGACATTATAGCACTATAGAACTGAGGAGTTTATAGAGTGTGGTAGTCTCTTTTAAGGTACAAGATTAGTGGCAAACCCCCTTTTATTGCAAATACTGCCCATAGATTTTACTTTTGGAGTTACCACCTTGTTGATTCCCTTTGCCTTCATGCTGTTGGTAATTGGCTGATTTCTGGTTTGTTGTTGTTTCTGGTTTTCAAAGTTGTCTGAGGAAAGATAGTGTGTTTTGCTTGATTTGTACATGAGAAATCATAGTACACATACATTGGTAAGGGATTCAAAAAGTTAAGAGTGTAAATGTCAAATACAAATTTTCTCTTGAGCAGAAAATCACCTGCTGTCCAGTAGGACATCCACATAAAAAGCATTCAAATATGAGCAATCTGGCTAAAGCAGTGACAGAGAATTTGAAGTGTTTTCTGAACCGAGAACTGTTGTACTGGGTAGTCAGAGAGCTGAGCCATCCCCAGGTGGACTTGGAAGCATCCAACCCAAATATGAAAAGGAGAGTTAGCTTCAAACTAAATTGTTAAGAGTAGACATTTGTAGTAGACAGAGCCAAATATGTTTTCTCTCTTCTGCTTTTATATCAACAGATGATGGAAGTTACTTAGTTTATACTGAAAATGTTGGAATGTGATAGTCGAGCAGAGTTGTCACACCTGTGTTATGCTTTCCTGGTCGTCTAGACATTCCAGCCTCCGTTCATTCCTGCAGATCTGAATCCATCACCTGTGCTTAATACTTATGTCTGTTGAAAAAAGTAAATACTCCTCCAAATGGTGTGTCATGTACGTGTTCTAACTTCAAACAGGCCTTTAATTCTCTTGGGTTATGTGAAGTATATTGGTGTCAAGATAGAAAGATTACTTTCAAGGAACCAGGTGTTCTTTCTCTGAGATTTTTTTTTGTTTATAGACCTACCCATATATCTGCTATTTTCAGTTACTACATCAGAGTGAGGAAGCATGTATTTTTGACTATGGTACTGCAAGCTTTTCTAATGTATCTGTGAAGAATGCTCTCCAATTTGCTGTAATGATTGTCCGTTTGTATGTCCTTTTTTGTTGCAGTATGACTTGCAACAGGTAACTCAGTTTCCTTCTCCTGAAAATAAATCTTACTCCATCCGAAAAGACAAATTTATTCTTTGTACTTGAGACACTGATACCGCAGTTCAGTCCTCTTTTCCATACCTCAGTCATCTGTCATCTTTCCAGAGCTTCAAAACTCTGAAGAGTACAATGCATGTCAGATGTGAGTGCTGTCTCAGTATGATTGACCTGATCAGGAAAATTCCCTTCTTCTTTTCTTCTCCTCCCTTTTCACCCAAAATGACTCCTTCAGGAAACATCCAATCCTTCTGTGGCTCAGTGGATCAAAGTGCTGTATTGTTGGATCTTAATCACATATGAATGGCTCCAGAAGGGATCAGAGCTCTCTTTGTTTGTTAGAGGTTTCTAGGCCAAAACCAGTGCCAGCAGCCATAAAGGAAATACGTAAACCTCTGTTTGGTCATTCAGTGAACCATATCACTCTAGGCTTGACCTCCACTTCTTTGCACAAACTTCCTTCTGCAGGAAGGTGGCCTAGATCATGGTCCTAAAATATATTAATGACAGCAATTGTACAGAAATTCTTCCGTTTGGTGTCCTTTTACTAATTTTTCTCCTCGCAATTTCCTGCTTCTGAATATCCTCAGTTTTAAGTACAAACTAGGATTCAAAACGTTCCAGATTTATCTATATCAGGTAGAGGCATGGTCTATATCACTGTGGTATCACAGTGTCTGCAGTCTGTAGTGATTTTCAAAAAATACAATGAATAAAAAAAAAATCCTGCAAACAACACTTAGCTGGGAGAGGTGGTGTTGCCCTTCTGCTCTCCCCTCTGGTTTTGAAGGGTGCCTGTTGTGAGGTTAGTAGCGTGTAGCCAAGCCCAGTACACTATGGGTACATCTGAACAATAGCTGTTTCTACCAGTATAAAGAAATAGCTTTAAAATGTGTTTGAATGGGCAAGGAGTAATTAAATTAAATTAAATAGTACTATTCCCTCACAAAGAATGCTTATAAGAAGGAATCTAAAAGCTTTTTGAATTGTGCCTGTTATGTTATTACCAACAGATGGGTCCAGTTTTTACTCTCTCTCCCTTCTCCTCACTTTTCCATGCAGTCAGTCATTCACTTCTGTATATTGTTCAGTTTGCACAGGTGTGTGATAAGAAATGAGCGTCAGTCTAACTTGCAGTGGAAGGAATGTGCTGTACACAAGTATGTGTCAATATCAAAGTATAAGACCATAGATGTTTTCTTCTTCCTGTAAAATGGGTTTCTGTTGCACTGGATGTGTACTTATCTCCATAGATGGGGCTGGTAATAGGTAGATGAACTCTTTGTGAAAAAAATTAATTGACCGAGTGTTTTTACTTCTTTATAGCCCATCAAGATATTGGGAGTGCTTAATGAGACAAGACAGTATTGGATATGACATTAACAAGACATTGTATTTCTGCTCGTGGTTCGGTTTGGGGCATTTTTGTGCAGTCATTTTAATGGAAATGTCACTTTACCTTTTTATGTGATACAGATTGAGATGTTCTTCCATGTAGACTAATGCACAGTTGATAGCTAAAGTGTAATCCTGTATCTTTCTTACACTGCTATGTCAAGTGTGAGTAAATGACATAGGTGATAATAAACTTACTGTCGTCTCCGAATGTTAGTAGTGAAAGGAAGATAGAGAGTGAGAAGTTGCGTGTCATCCAGGGAATTTGTGCACAAACACAAGTGTTGCTGTTCACTGGGTTATCTGTCTGTTACTGCTATGCTTTGAAATGTCATCCAGTGAATAAGGAAAACCAAATGACTTAGCTGATCAATCATATACTGTGGATAATGAAAAGCAAATAATTGAACTGTTCGTATTTACCCTTTAGGTTAGAAAATTAATTGTGCAAAGTAAATGATTGTGTTCACAGAAATAAGGATTGGTTTATATATGACTTGTGAGTGTACAGGCTATATTAGGAGAACATATAACTTCAAATATAGTTTCATTGGCTTTTTATCTTCGTATACTTTATCCATAAATTCAGCCAAGGCTTAAAGGGAAGGAATTTAGTGTTTTAACTAACGCCTACGGTAGAATTCACAAAATTTGCATGGTGACCTTTAATAGAAAATGGAATATACAATCCTACTAGAAGCGTTATGGTGTTGCATGTGTTTTGTATAAAATAAGCAGAACTGCTCTCTCCCGTCCCCCAAGAACAGCTGAAGATCCAATTAGACCACCAGCCATTTGATTTTTTTATAGGATCCAGTTGTACTTGTTTGTGCTGCGTTTGTCTTAAATCTAAATCCAGGTGATTGCATTTCTATCTTATTTTTAATGATAGATCCTGTTAATACATTTTAACTGTTATCAAGGGAACAAATGAACCGTTTTTTGCTTCCTGAGACAAATGTCATTTTTTCACCTTGATTTTTCTGAGCCTTGTCCACTTTTCAGTATTCTCTGTTTCAGACACTATCAAGTCCATTTGTAGATTTGTGCTTTCTGGTTGGCAAGCATGAAGCTGACACACTCACAGCTGGGCTGGAATTTTTTTACTTTTAATATGATGTCATCTCTGCTGTAATGGATTAGACATCTTAAGAAGCAGGATGTTTTATTGCTTGTAAATCATCTAAAGCCATTTTATGTGATTGATCTCTTCCCACCTCTCTCTTCTTCCCCATCCAATTCCTGCTGCACTGCCTGTGGTCTGACTGACATGATGATGACACTGTCATTTCTATTAATCTGTCTACAGCTGGGCTTATAAAACACCGTGGCTGGTGGCACTCTTCACTGGATGTTGAGTAAAGTGCTGTAAAATATGCAAATACTTTTTTATTCAAAGTCCGAGAATTTGATTCTTCTCCAAAACAGTTTTGCAGTAGGTAGCATAGTATCTTTTCCAGCTTTTCTGGAGGAATGTAAAAAACACTTTATTTGTTATACTGAATTTTAAAAAAACTGTTGTTAGTGCTTAATCTTGTAATGGGGTCATTTCCTGTTTGAGAGGACAATTGGAAATGTTTAATTAGTAAGATTTCAAATTTTAGCTGTTACCAAGTAGACTTTTTTTTGTCCAAGTCACTAAAGCATCTGTGAATTATTAGCAATGTACCATTTGTACACTGATTCATTAGTAGAACCATTTTCCAGTTACAGAGGCAAACATAAAACATTACAAATTCTAGTCCGTTCAGTAACCCTGGCACGCTCTATCTGTCCATATTTATAGGACCATGTTAAATGTTCAGATCTAAAATGTTAGTGAAGAACATATTTTTAGCTCTGTTTTTATATATATATATATATATATATATATATATATATATA
>Ga0065711_1000582_pt1 | contig 61339 bp, 53 predicted proteins | sample Hoacrofraction12_FD_59098 | JGI IMG/M metagenome (GOLD analysis project Ga0065711, IMG submission 59098) | Hoatzin crop microbial communities from Cojedes, Venezuela - Epithelial fraction 12 v2 (version 2) | ecosystem: Host-associated > Birds > Digestive system > Esophagus > Crop | place...
AGGCTGCCCAGGGAGGTTGTGGAGTCTCCTTCTCTGGAGATATTCAAGACCCACCTGGACAAGGTCCTGTGCAGCCTGCTGTAGGTGACCCTGCTTTGGCAGGGGGGTTGGACTGGATGACCCACAGAGGTCCCTTCCAACCCCGAACATCTGTGATTCTGTGACACAGGGATGCGTTTTGGGGAACAACAGGAGCTGTCTTCAGGCACATCTCACTGTGTTCCTCCTTGTGAAGTGTTAGTGCTCATCGTGTACCTGAGATGAGCACGTACATTCTGTTCCTACTCGTGTCTTGGTTTTATGGAAATATGTATGTACACGTAGGAAATATTAGCACATCGTACATGTTTGTGGATGAAGGCAAGTTGTACAAAGTGGTTTATTGACAGCACTGCAAATGATAGAAAGGTGCAAAAACCACAGGAGACTTCTCACATTCGTCTGTGCTGTGATGACTTTGAGGATTTATCTGGATGTCTTGTGTTCTAATTCAACATTCATGAAAGCCCCAGATTTAACTATAAATGTGCTTTGGGGCAAATCATTTATGAAAACATTGTTGAAAAATGCTTAGAAGGATTTTTATTGTCTTTTTTTGAAAACATGAGTGTGAAAGATGGGAAGGGAGGATGCTCATCCCAGTTTCCAGCATGAGGCAAGAGAAAGTGGTTATTTAGGCCTTTGTTTCTGTAATTTCGTAGTTTCTGTGGCTACAAGTCCTGCAATTCCAGCTGTCCTCAGTGCTGCGACAGTCTGTGTACGAGAACTGATCTTACATTCCGTATGGGTTACAATGCAGCAAATGAAAAGCTGAGTTTCAGGCTCTAATTCTGAATTTTTTGCACTCTTCAAGATTTTAATTTGTTTTCATGTTATTTGCAGAAGGTTTTTTTGTTGTTGAATTGAGTAGTCAGTGTGATTTTTGTGGTGTTGGTGTGCATGCAAGGGAGAGGGAGGTTTTCTTAGTGTTCAGCGTTCACATGGACAGAAACAGGTGGGTTTCCAGCAGAGACATTTGCATTTGAAAACCTGCTCTAAACGGGCTGGGCTTTCCCAGGAGAAGCAGCACCAGCAGTGAAACGCAGCGATCGATCAGCATAGAATTGTGTGAGCATTTGATGGGCAAAATGTTGTGGTATAAAGACAGGGCCCAAGAATAAGCTCTTTGTGGCTTTGTTTCATTCCTGAAAACTGTGACTGAGAGGCTTTTATCATTAAAAAAAAAAAAAAAAATCAGCCACATTTTGGCTAACCTGGAAAATATCACAAGATCCTTTGCAAGATTCTAAGTGCTGTTTCTTTAATCCAATTTTGATATTAAAAAAAAGAAAAATCATGTTTTTCATTTCTGTCTGCTTGTATTTCCCCAACTCTAAAAGTAAAGTAGTATCTGAACCACTCCTTTCAGCCGCAGACCTGAAAGCGTGTAATTTAGTGTACGTGGCGATAAACTCTTTCTTTCAAGCAGCTTGCATTCGCTCGGTTTTCTTTCTTTCCTAATTTTAACTGAGGAAAACATGCCCTTACTTATCACAACACTTCTGTTACGTGCCTGGTTTCTCGGGCCAAGTTCCTGACGGCATTTGAAGTTTCTTTTAATTCCTCGTCAACCGAGCTGTCCGAGAAACTCGGCTGAAGAACGCTGTGGAACCAGTGCTGGAGCGCGCCCCGATGGGGACACCTGGTGGGGAGACGCCGGGCTGCCCAGGGCGCCCTGCCCCAAGCCCACGCCGGGGAAGCACCCTGGGGTGGCTCAGCAGGGAGGTGGCTGCGGGTGTTTCTAAGGGCAGCAGCTGCGAGGTGACTCTCGTTGGTTTGCCTGCCTGCTGCTGATGGTCCCCGCGAAGGATCCTGCGCTTGCCGCGTGGCCAGGAGTGCCCGCACGCAGTCGTGGTGGTGCCGGTGCACGGGAGTGGTGTGCAAGCACTGGATTCCCCGGTGTCTGTTGGTCAATGTGACTGGGGACAAAGCTGCAGTTCCCGGCAAATGCTGTTTCTTTCTTGCCGCTGCAGAAGCTGGTATGTTCAAAGATTCTCAGGTAAGCCCTATAGATAGTTATTTAAGAGATGTCCTATTGACGTGTATTTGGAAGGTGAGATGGGAGTTGGGTGAAGATCCAGGACCACATCTGCTCATAGCCGCAGGGCAGAGGAGAACCCTCCTCAGAGTTGGATCCTGCTCTGTATCATATGAGATGCTCCAGTCTCGACAGACAGCAACTCAAGTGACCATTGACGTTTTCCAGTCCTAGTCCTCCAGTGGGCAAGGCCTCCCCTCCCACTCTCCCGTAAGAGTGGCCTTGGGAGAGACCGCGGTGAGGACAGCAGCAGAGGACACTGTGCTTGCCGGCTGAGTTTGGAGGCAGACAGACAGTACTCGGTTCATCCCTGGGGCACTACACCTATGTCAGAGGGCAGATGATGGCTTGCAAGATGTTGGTTTGTACGTGCTATAAAAGCTCTACCTGGCATGGGACAAACACAAGACCCAAGGACAAGGCGGTTGGCTAGGTAGCATTGTTGCACATGTGCTCTAGAAACTGTATGCAAGTGGAGCATGCTTTAATTGGTGTGGTGATGGTCGTGGTTCGTTGTTTTACTTCTAGCTCACTGAGAAAGCAAGCGTTAGCCTTTCCTGTGATGGGGCAGCAACATACAGATGGGTTCTGGTGTGCCTTCTGACATGCACCAGCTGTGGAACATGGGGTTATCTGGGGGTTTTGCCATTCTAAGTAGGAGAGGAGGAAAACAAAGGAATGCTTATAGTCATGAAGATGGAAGGATAATTTCTGGCTCTTTGTTTTCATGCAGTCTATTCTGAAATAGAGTGAAATTTGTAGCCTACTGGTTTTCTCATTGTTTGGGAAAGAAGGAACTTATTAATTATAATTCTGCACCAGAGTCGCCAGACAATTGGGAGAGAAAGTGACTTTGACTTAGACCATCACAAGTTGGGCAGCAGACTGTGCATTTTTATTAGATATAGCAGAGTATTATTTGTGTTTAAGTCACATTTGAGAAGCTTTTCTCTGTGGCAAATCAGAGCTGCAAATTAAGTATGAATTGCTGTCCCATAGGCATCCAGTATGGCCCTGCTGACTCTGCACCCTCTCACAAAACAAGATGAATAGTAAATAAGAGAGAAGCTAATTTTGTTTGTTGGTATTCCTGTGTGGGGATGAATATTGTAGCAGGACATCATTTTTTGCCACAGGACTCGAGAGAGGGCAATTTTAAAGTCAGTGCTTGATTTCAGATGGCTCAGTGAGACCCCTTTTGTGCTTCAACTGACTCGGAGACTGAGCAGAGCTGGCCGGAGGCAGTCACTGTGAATAGCCACCAGTGACTGTCCTGGTCCAGACCAGAGGTCCCTGCCTGACAGTGGTAAGGAGCAGGTGTTAACAGGAGTATTCTAGCAGACTTTACAGACTAAATATTTCTTGTTTCTCTTCCTTGCAGAAAACACCTTCTGCAGCGGTGACCATGTATCGTGGCACAGTCCTTTGGACAACAGTGAGTCTAGAATCCAGCATATGTTACTGACAGAAGACCCTCAGATGCAGCCAGTGCAGACTCCTTTTGGGGTCGTTACTTTCTTACAGGTATGACCCAGGAAAGGTGGCTCTGACCGTCACCCACTGAGAGTGGAATGCAGCTAATATAATATTCCATTTAGCTTTGAAAAGTCAGATGCTTATTATCCTGTCTTCCACCTTTCTTCCTGGTTTGATTACCATGGATCTCATCTTTGAGTTGTTACTCCAGAGGTATTCAGTAAGCGTTTTACCAGGATTGAGCAATGGCACACTTGTTTCTCAAGACAGAGGTCTGTCTGATGGAGAAAACGTTTACACCATGAAACAGACCTGGAGTTGAGTATTATGTTACTGCTCTGAAATTTCAAACATGAACATGGGGAAAAAAGCTGGGAAAAACACTTTTAAAGGGTAATGTAGAGCTAAATTCAAATTAATTCTATGGCAGTATTGGTACCTGATCCACTGGTTGGAGTTCCAGGAGCAGAGATGCTTGGAGCAGGACTCAGAGTTGCTTTGGTGTTATTTAATGGTAGAAATGTAGCTTGCAGTGTTGACACGAAGATTCTTTAGAGGCTAAGTGAGTTTTCCTGTATTGATCTACAGTTTAAGAAAGGTTCAGGTTTGCATTGCAAAAGAAACATTTTAAAAAACCCTGCAATTTAACCCTACTGTTCAGTGAGGGGAGCTTCCTTGGCCAAACAGATTTGCTTGCTTTCCCAAAGTCCTTCTTCTCAGTGATGTCTCTTAGATAGGGGCTCCTTTGGACATTTTTAAATTGCATATGGAGTTATTAACCTTAATGGAAGAGCTGGCATAGTTTATACCAACTTCTGATTTCTCCCTGCACCATGGAAAAGCTTCTCTCCTGTGGTAAAATTAAAGTGTGTGTATTTTACAGTTTAAGCTTCAGGTTGCTCCCATTTGTCCTTGGCTGCAGTTACAACATGTAAAGGGAAACTCCATTACCACAGACCTGCCCAAGGCAACAGCTGTGCAAGGGCAGCAGAGGCTTTCCTGAATTTTTTGAGGTGCCCAAAAGTCTGTGTTTTCTCAACAAGAAAAGAGGTGGGTGCGGGATTAATCAGTGAAAGGTGAGTTGTGAGACCTGGAAGCAGAGGTAGAGAGCCAAGCTAAGCAGGGTGATTCCTGGCTGACTCCCTGGTTAGTGCTGCTTTAGTCCGCATCTCTTCTTTAGTGCCCAGCCGTCCAGGATCAAAGGATAGTCAGCTTGTAGGATCCTGAGGCTCTTGGCCTCTAACCTGCCACCACATATACAGTTCACTTTTTTTCCCCCTTTGTTTGGTGCTTGTTGCTAAGGATTTATTTTGACCCATGAGGATAAATGTTTGCAAAAAGTAAAAAATGAACACAAAATTATTTCCCGTTTAGAGTCTTGCTTTTTGCATGTAATGAGCAAGTGAAGGCCCAGGGAGGGGTGTCCTGAAGCGAGGGTGATTCAGGCTGTTCACAGAGGAAGCCTGGGAGATGGGTGGGGATGAAGTGCATCTCCAAGGGCTGGGAGCTCTGCGAGGGGCAGGGGAGGTAAGGTGTGCAGAACTGGGTGCGTGCTGACGTTGATGGTTTTCCACGCAGATCTCTATCAGTGCAGATACACGCTTGCGGCAAAGACACATCATGCACTTCTGCTTGCTGCTCTGCTCTGCAGAACCTGGTTTTCAGTTTTCCTCTTTTCTGATAAAACATCAGTTGAACAGATTTTTACCAAAAATGCAGTGTTGTTGGAAAAGGCTTAGAGTACTGAGAAAGAAAAAAGGTGGCCATGGCTAAAATAGTTTTTCATCCCAAAGAGTGACTCATTGTGCTCAAAGGCACAAGCCAGCAGCTGATGGATCACGAAGAAACTGCCGCCTTCTGTCAGCTGAAGGGTGTTTCACCCCTGCATCTGAAGCCGCTGATCTCAGCTGCTGTGAGAGGGACATCTGGTATTACTCAGTGTCAGCTCCCCTCCTGAAAAGCAAACACGTCCTGCCTTATACAGGAAGGCAGAAGTCAGCAATTGCCTGCAGTGACGGGCGGATTATGGGATGTGTAAGCAGCTTTGCTTTATGGTGCCGGGTGAGATGTAACTAGTCAGCAAACTGAGCTGGTCAGGGATTTATGAGCACCAAAGCATTCCCTTGTGGCAGTGGGTCCCTCGCCTGGTTGACATTGCTGGTGCAGTATTGCCTTTGCCCCTAGCAGTTGGCTGACAGAGCAGTGTTTTGCCTGTGCGCAGACCCCAAGCTGTCCTGTCTTGTGTAGACTAGATTGAAGAGTGAGAACAGACTAATGGATTTTCATGAGCCCTGACGTGTCACCAGGTGAAGTTTAGTTTGCACATGCCGTGTGACCAGGGCACTTCATGTGGTAAGTGTAGAGAGAGGGCATAAGGAATTGCAGAATCCCTCTGTTGTCTCAGGCTCCATTTGTCGTCGCTCATCTAGTTAGTTAAAAGAAATGGTGCTTCTCTGTGTCTGCGCTGTTTGATCCAGCACCACGAGGCACATTTTCTGTACAGTTCTTGCATGGTTCCCATCCAGTTTAGTATCTCTGTTTTCATTTACTGCAGATAGTTGGAGTTTGCACTGAGGAACTGCATGCGGCTCAGCAGTGGAATGGGCAAGGGATCTTGGAACTGCTTCGGACTGTCCCAGTGTAAGTGCTCATACAGCCCCATATAGGGGAGCATTCCCGTAGAGAACAATTCAGTTGTTTGTTTTTATTAACAATCTTTAACTTGTTGATGGAACTTATTTAATCCTGTGCTGTAGCAAGAGATGGGAATTCATTGCAAATCTGTTCTCACGCACAAACACTTGGATGGCAGATTAATGCACATAGAAGTCCATATGTTTAGGGCGAAACAGAATGAGGTCTTGAAAGCTTAATTTCCTTCCTTTCACGCCTGCAGCATTTTCTCATAGGCTCTTCCTGAGAGAGCTGGGATAGCTGTTACTGGTGACCTCTCTGTGTAGTTCAAAAGAAAGGAAGGAGAGGGTCTGACTTAGTGCTTAGCAAAACTTGGGTACTCTCTGAAAGTGAGAAGGTCACTCTCAGAATGGCCCCACTCTCGGTGGGCCAGTTGGCAGTAGGAGGAGTGTTCGTGCAAGCGAAGTTCATAGTTATTTCTCCCATGGCAAAACAAAGATGTCGCCAGGTTAAGGAGGAGATGGATTTTGAATGTTAAATGATAATGTGATGCTTTATTTGCTGCCAGGTTGCAGCTAAACTTTTTTGGCTTGCAGATGTTTTGTTTAAATATTTTTCTCTCGTATTTATTGGAAGTTATTGCCGTGTGATTGTAGGTCAGAAGCTATTTTTAAACAAAATGGTTCTGACTATGTGTTTCTGGGCACAATAGTATGCTCTTTAGTATCACAATGGCCTTTGACTGATTATTTGGAAGAGTCCAGCCTTTGCTGCTGGGTTTATTAAACTTGAACTTTTCCCTTTTAAGCACAAGTGCAGATAATTCATGCAAATGCCCTAGAGTAGAGTCAATTTGTCCAGCTGCAGGCTTTCTTTCTGGGACCCCAAGACCATAAATGCTGCCTTGCAGCTCCCTTGGCTCCTCTAAGTAAATACAGATATTGCACCCCTCTCCTCAGTCTGTTCTCATATTGGTTTTTGGCTTTTGTGCTGTGGTACAAGCACCTTTCCAAGGATAAAATGAAACCTAAATGTGCATGGTTCGAAGGCAAAGCTGTAAACCACTAAGCTGCTCGTGTGGAGCCAGAGTAAAAGTCTCTTGCATCCCAGTGAGGGACTGAAGCAAGTGGCATCTCTGCAGTTAATTATTAAACAGCTTCCAAACTGATGTGAAAAAAGAGTGGCTATCTGTGCATCTGAAAAGCTATAAAATATTAACTTTAATTGCTCCCATTCCAAGTGCTTTAGGAGACTGTAACACAGACAAGGCCAGAGGAGGAGGCTTTTGACTGCAGTAACAAAGTATCTCATGAAGAACTGAAAATTTTTATGGCAATTCCTAAAGACCTTGGTTTTTATTTCCAATGAAAAGCACCATCTAAGGCTGACTTCTGCATTCTGCCTGCACTGTCACCCAGAGTAAAGTCTCTGAGTAGTTCAACTTCACAGTATTCTATCACCTTTGTTGGGAAATATCTTGACCCTTCTGACTTTTATTGCTAATGAAAACAAAATTTTCCCTGAACCATCTGAGTACTTGACCATTAAGTACCAACTGGGCAAAATGTCTACTGTGAGGATATTTATCAGAGCAATAAGCTTTTTATGGTACTGAACGTGACTGCCAATCTCAGCAAAAAGTGCAGTCCCACTGGGACCCTGCTGCATCTTGAGATATGTAATAGAGGTATAAATCTTGACCCCATGCCTTGCCCGCCTTTCTTAGACCTAGGGTACACTGGACTTCTCGGTTCCGATTCAGTTACCTGTAAGATTAGAACCCAGTTCAGTCTTGTATGAGTAAGTGGGTCCACACAGGGGATAGCCTGCATCAATCCTGACTGCTTTGCAAGACTTGGTGGTGCCAGGTGCAGGTAGATAACGGTTAGGTCGTGGAGGCCTTTCATTACATATTTGGGAAATTTAAAGGACAAATGCATGCTATGAGATGTATACACAACATAGAGGGGCTTCTAGGCTTGTTTTAAACTCTATCTTGTGCTTCCTTCCAGTACAGGTCCACTCTGACGGCTCTGTTGGGGAGTACTGGCTGAAGTGCTTGTGTGGTTCGTTACCTTTCTTTCTTTCTTTGTAGAGCTGGAGGCCCCTGGTTGATAACAGATATGCGAAGAGGAGAGACAATATTTGAGATTGATCCACATCTGCAAGTATGTCTTTAGTTAATAAAATGTCATGTCTTTTGTAGTAGCCAGGGACATTTGGTTTAATGGTGCAAAACAGTTCTATTATTTTCTGTAAAGATGCTGTGATCTTCTTAATGTTTAGAGTAATCCCAGAAAAGTCTTAGAGACTCCCTTTACCATATTCTCAGAGGTGGTTCAAGAGTGCAGATGTCCAGCCCCAGGTGGATGGCAGCTCTAGGAAGAAATTTAGAGAAGGGAGACCAGGAATACAAAATCTCCTGTGAGAGAGAAATTGGTAAGATTTGGACTGCGTGTTTTAGAAAGGAGGAAAGCAGAAGAAGACAGAAGAACACAGAACAGTCCAAGATTTAGAGATGATAGATCAGGAAATTCCTCCTTTGTTTTATATGCAAGCATAAGGAGATATAACATGCAGAAAACTCAAAACCAACCAAGTAGTATTTTTTCACAGCGAATGTGACAGTGTAGCTCATTCCTGTAGGATGTCACTTGAGGCCAAGTAGTTAGTGTGGTCTGAGAAATAATGGGAAGCCAAAGGTATCTCGTGCAGTCACTAATAATCCATGCAGGAAGATATATTAAACCTTCTTCTTCAGAGTTCAGGTTAATTTCTGAAGTTTAAAGATCAGAATAGGACCTCTATGGAGGGGTTACCGTCCCATGGACTACTGCTGATCTGTGCATTTGGGAGACAGTTCTGCATCCCTACAGCAAAATTACGGTACAGAGTACGTGGGTCCCAGGCAAATCCAGTGTGGTGCCGACCTTGTTTCAGTGAATCACAGAGTATTTGCCTTTAACAGAGAACTTATGGCTCAGCCTGGTAGGGCACGTGCATATGTGCACGTTTTGTACAAGTTGTTGCATTTGTGTATGGTCTGCATGTCTGCATCTGATTACCCTCAGTTGCTTCACAGCATCTTTTGTTTTGAAAGCTCAAGAACAAAACCAAATTCTGCTTTTACTGTTTGTAAGGATTTGTTCATCTAAAATAACCCCAGTCTGAGACACACACAAAAAAAGTTTTCCGCAAATGTCCCACAGTGTGGGAGCTAATACAACTGCAAGTCCCATAAAGTTTTTAGGCTCTTCAAAATTTTGCCCTCTCCCCTCCTGGAGGGTGTTTGTCTGTTCTCTGCACGCTGGTGATTCCTAATGATAACAGGGTTTTCTTCAATTTACTGTAAATGAAAAGTAGCTCAGCTTACTGGAATCTGAGTCAGCCAAGGCAAGTTAAGGCAAAGAAAGAGTACCTCTGCCTCACCAGTGTGTCCTGCCGCCGAAAGCTGCTGTGTCTGTGGTCCTTCCGGACTTCTTCACGTGGAAGACATTCCTGTTTCTGTTCTCTCTTGCCCTTGCAGTGGAGCGTGAGCACGAGGAGGGATGTGCGTGCCTCCTGCCCACACTGCTGCCGCAGCCCCTGGGCATTCACCGGGCAAAGCCTGCTGCCACTGCTGCGGCTGGCGCAGAGACCCGCAGCACGGCTTTTCCCTAATTAGCAGGGAGAGGATAGAGTGTCAGGCACTTGGCGTTTGCGTGGTGGTGGTACTGGATGTGCGAGAGCTGAAGGGCAGCAGTGGGACATAGGTGGAGGCAAGGGAGGGAGCAGGCGGAGAAAACGGACAACTTTCCCGGGAACAGGCAAGCACGTTGCCTGCCCGGGAAGCGGGCAGGGCTTGTTTTGAGGCTGAATTGCCTCTTGTGGGAATTGATTGAGGCCTAAACCCAGCCCTGGCAGCAGCAGCTGTACTTTCTGTTCAGAGTCGCTGGATCCCAGCTAAGATGTCATCCCAGGATGTCGGTAATTAACGCTGTGGCAACGATGGCTGTTTTCTGTTCAGCCAGGCTTCCCTGTAGGCCATTCACATTTCCCTGGCAGCTCTGTCAAACATTCCCTGTCGGTCCCCAGCTCTGCGCTGATTCTCAGTGCTTTGCTTCTGTTTTAGCAGATATCTCAGAAGAGAATAAAGCTGATTTGAATTTCCTGAGTTGTGGTTGCCACTCTGCGGGTCACGCTGCAGTGCTCTGGCTCGTTTAGAAAGGGATCAATGACTTATAAGAGCCTCAGAGCATCCCTCCCACATACTGAGAGGAAAATGGGACAGAAACATCCTTTCTTTGAGGAAGGAAAAAGCTGAGCCTCCTTTGCCCTGGGCTCCTCCAACCTCCTGCTCAGGCTGCCCTTTCAAGGGAGGAGGAATGGCCCCTCAGCCCAGGCACATCTTCACTGGCTAAAGATGAGGTAAAGCTGTGCATTGCCCCAGCTGGGAGTCTGTGCTGGTTAGGGGTTCTTTTCAGTTTTTTCCCCCTTCAACATCAGTATTTGCATACGTTATAAAACAGGCATGCAAATTAGGCTGCCTTAGGCCAGCTTATTTCCCTCAGCCCCCCTTCATCCACAAGGGATACCAACAGAGCAGCACTTCTTCCCCCGAGGAATTGCTCTGCAGACCAGCTGAGGTGCAGATGACGAGTCCCCTGCCTCCTCCCCAAGGCTCTGTGTGCTGTCCGGAGACCCTGTCTGTGTCTGTGAACAGGGGCCAAGGCTGTGGGGATGGAGAAGCACGTGCCTCCAGAGCCTCTGCCCAATGGAGTCCTCTGGGCCTTTCTGCTCCCTGCTCAAGGGCGACTTTGGTGGCGTTCCCATGCTTCCTCAATCACTGGAATGAAAAATAACTGTGCTGACAAGTTAAACCTCCCCATGCCAGCTGATTCGGATCCTCACAGAGCACCATGGAGGGCTCCCGAAGGAACCGCGTGCTAAATCTCATTTACAGCATCATTAGCATATGTAGGATCGGATGTATTTTTTTTTTTATTTTTCCACAACTTCTATTTCTGGATGAAACAACTAATTTTATGTTTAGGGCATAACAAAAGAAAATCCCAGCAGATTTATTATTTCTCAGATTTTCCCATTATGTTTTCATAGAAGCCAGTTTCCCCTGACACCAGAGGAGGACCCCAACAAGGAGCAGTCTTTCACGGAGAGGGGCAGGAGGAAGGCAGTCTTTCGAATGCTTAAATCTAAGTCAGGACTGCTCTGGTCCTTCCCCCAGCCACAGGCTTCTGCCTCTGTTCTTGGGCCAAAGAGCCAGTTTAGGGAGGCGATCCAGCTGAAAAAAAAAAAAGAGTTGGCTCAAGGGAAGGGGTAGGAGCATATGGAGATGGAGGAGGGTGCAGGGACGGCAGCCACTGTGAATTACATCAGCTTCAGCTGCTGTGTGACCGCACCCTGAGTGCTTGTGCTTATCTTTCAGCTGCTCATATCCTCTCTTGAATGGTCACAGGAACAGGCAACGCTCTTTCCAGGGTGCAGCGTGCACGGCTGGACAAGCGGAGTAATGTCTGTGGGTTTTAGTCTGGAAGCTGCTTCTTAGGGAACAGATTTTGGAAAGCACTGGATGCTCCCACGGTCTTTTGACTCCAGTGGCAAGGTCAAACTGGAGGGTGGTAATAACGAGCAGAGAGATCTGCTCCTGTCGTGCGTAACACAGTTCTGCTCTTTCCTCAAATCTTCAAAGTTTCTGTCCCGCGAGCACCTTGTTCTGAGGTGACCCAGATGTAAGCAGTGAGATGGAGATCTTGCTGGTGCCACTGAGCGGTACCAGAAGCGGCATCCCTTCTGAAGAGGGATGCCAGGGGAGAGGTGGCAGCGGCCAGAGCTACTCGGTGTAGCTGAGCCCCGAGTTTGTTCAGCTCAACATTACCCCCTTGTGGGACACAGGTGGAAATTCAGACCAATGCCAGTGCCCCGAGCAGGTAGGTGTCCTGGGGAAGTTTTGGCTGTAGCTTGGGGCAGTCTTGCTGGCAGCAGATGCACATGTCTTTGACAAAAAGTGCAATGGCTGAGAGTATCCAGCTGCTTGTGGCTGGTGTGTGATGCCTTCCTAGACCCAAACGTTGGTTATGTGCTTGGGAAGCCCAACTTGCAGGGGAGGGAGTTTCTGTATTTTGCCGATAGAGAAAGCTATGCGAAAGCTTTGACGTTGTGATCAGACCTGTGTCTGCTTGCACGTTTGTCCTTAACGCCTCAGCACGTTGAAAAGCAGTGGTTGTCTGGGTGGTTTGCAAATTATGAACTCTTGCGAATGCAGAGTCTCTCCGTGATCTGTTTTCATTGTGGGACTCCTTGGTAAGCTTGGAAAGAGAACTTAAATTTAGTTATTCACTGGTTTGTTATCAGTGACATACAACAGGTAGACTGCAAAGCTGCACTTCATACCGGAATGTATAATGTAGTGCCATAAACTCTTTAAGCCGGTGTAAACCAGAGTTAACACTGAAAGAAGCAACCCAGCGTACCCTAGGCCATTGATTTCCACCTGTCTTTCCGTGCTTTGTGCCTGCCAGGGCCATGTAGTGAAGCGGTAGGGAAGGGGTAGCAGTTCAGACCAACCCACTATGGAAAAGGTTTGTTCCAGTTCAGACCAGCTCCCTGGTTTGGCTCAATGTGCAGTCACCCTTAGCTGATATGTCGAAGCATGGGGACCAGAGAGTGGAAACTGGCCGCAAAGGGGAGAGATGCGGGAGCTGCTGGAGGCTGGGTTGAGCCAGGGTGGGTTCCAGCTCAGGTTCAAGCCCCACCCAAAAAAGTCTTGGGGTTTTGGATCTTTTCAAGCAGGAGAGAGTCGACAAAGGGATTGAGACAGATGGCTCAAACCTGAGTGGAGTGAGTGCCAAATGTGCCTGGGATGATCTCAGCCGGCCCCCGGAGGATGACGAGGACAGCAGGAGCATTTGCATTGGGACCCAGCCGCGGCGGCTCTCCGGGAAAGGTAGGAGGTCCTGGGCCTAGTCGCTGCCATGGCCTTTTGGCTTGTTTTCTGAAGGGTCTGGGCAGTGGGCTGAGTCATGCAGCATCTTGGGGTTCATAACAGCCACCACAGTTACTGGAAGGCTTAGTATGTCTTGGGAGCAAAATGAATTTTGGTGTGGCCTCTTTGAGGAAGGCAGGAGAGAGGAAAAGGGGTCTTTGAGTTGTTTTGTCTAAATGTTTCTTTCTGTTTTTAGGCTATTCCTAGTCTAAATCTGCAAAGTTAAACTGAGCACTGGGTGAGACCAGAACTGTAAACACCTGCCAGGTGAAGCAACTGCATTTTCCCAGGCTGTGTTTCCTTATTAACATTGTCACTTCTTGGGTGGCAAGTGGACTGACACTGCACATTGCTGTAGTTGAACTTAAATGATTCTTGCAAATACGGAACTCTGGGAAGAAGAAATAAAATACGGTGGAGTTCCCCTTCGCAGTGAGATGCCATCTCAGGGTACAGATGTCATAGCCATTACACATGGTTGAAACTATGCATGTCACCTTTCAAACGAGTGAAGCAACATAAAATTTGAGGGCTTGAGATTTCCAGGAATTAGTGATGGTTTCCGCAGGAATGGTATATTACTTGTTTTTAAGTCCCTGGTAAAATGAATATTTAAATGCATGTAGGGTTCCTTTTGGCTTCTGTGCAAATATTTTTGAACCGTACTGGATCTAAGAAGGCTGTTCTCCCTCAGCTCTGCAAAAGAAAAGCTCAAGACAGGTATACATGGGGATATTTGCATATTCTTCAAAAGATTTTGAAATGATTTGGATATTTTTTCTCTACCTGATTCCCACATTTCTCAAAAAAAGATGAGGAAACCGCTAAAAAAGGTAGGAAAGCATCGTATTAAAGTATTTGGCCATTAGATGTTATAGGAAAATCAAAAAGTAAAAAGTCTGCATAATTTGCAGTTTAGTTTCAAATATGAGCCTGAGGCTAAAGTTTGCCCTGCATGAAAATCCTTTCTTTTGTGAATCTTGTAAATTAATCAACAGATTTGCAAAGCCAATTGCAGAAACTTGGAAACGTCTTTGCACTTGTTTGGTAAAGGAACAAATTCCTGTTTATGCCTAATGGGAAAAGTGAGTTCCAGCACAAAGCCTGGAAGTGTCAGGAGGTTCTGCGAGAGCTGCAGAAGTAGCAGACACCTCATTTATGAAAAGATTCAAAACTACTCAGAATTTCCTCATCAGGAGGGCTTAGTACCAAAAGTTCCAGCTCTCCTTGCCTGACATAACATCGCAGCCCAAACCAAGAGAATTCAAGCTGACTTTATAAAAAGTGAAATAACTCCTAAGGTGCGGGAAGAGCTGTTAAGTATTCTCCCTTAGCATCTCTTCATTTCTTTCTGAAAGGGAAGAGTTTAGGTGAAACACATCATAGAAACACGCCTTTAAGAAAAAAAAAGCTGATATCTCTTTGCCTCTGTGATGTTTCTGGGGACGCTAAATCATGTTAAAAAATTCTCTTTGCAGATACAGAGCAAATCAGGGAGACTTTGCGGAGAGGGCTTGAGATCAACAGCAAACCTGTTCTACCTCCAATAAATGCACAAAGACAGAATGGGTTGAACCACGACCGAGCACCGTAAGTTTCGCCCTGCGCACTCTGATGGTGGGAGGATGGAGGCTAAAGAGCTCAGCATGGAAAACAAAGTTAAAGCTGGGTGGGAAAAGACTTGGCAAGGGGAGAGGAAAGCTAGCAGCAAGTACTTGCAAAGTGCAACGATAGAGGGAGAAGAGTTGTTCGGGTTGGGTTAATGGGCTAGTACTTGGGAGGGCAGATTTTGAGAGGGGTTTTGTACAAATCTTGCTAATGCAGAGTGGCTCTGACTCTGTTCTGCAGTACCTGCTGTTCACAGTGTACAGTGTTTGAAATCAGACTGGACTGAGCCCTATAAAATGTGCTGTAGTGAACAGTGCTGTGATATCCAAAGAGCTAGGTGGCATTAGATGAGTGTTTGCTGATATTTTTGCCTGAGCTTTTTGTTTTCAAGTGTGTAATTACAAACCTTTTGGTTAAAACGTTGATTTTCTTTTTTTTTTTTCTTTTTTTTGAGTGACTTTGATCTTGCCTTGCTTAAGCAGTCAGGTGCTGGCAGTAATTACATGCCAATACTATGCTGGTCTCTAATAGTCTGCAGACTAACAGGTGATTTAAGAGGGACTAGGTGGGCCTGTAGATCTGCCCTCATTTGTAACTTTTGACTTCAGTGAATCTATAGAAAATTACCTATGGTTTCAAGCCATCTGCGTTATCTGCACTTCCATCTCTTTGGGTTTCTTCCCTGCCCCTGTTAGGTTTATTTCAGTTGCTAGTTAAATGTCTTCCCACCCATTTTAATGTTTTCATATAAATGATACAGAAAGGTATGCATCTTTGCTGCACTCTTCATCTTGGTATTTCCTTTGGTTTCCTGGTCTCCGATGAACACTTGTGCTTTCTTGTTCCCAGAGTAAAAATCATCATGAAATCGGCTCTTTCCTGTAGTGCCAGGCAGGAACAGCATCCTGCTCTGTTTCAATTCCTGTTTCTTTCTTGATTCAAGCAGTTCATGAGAAGAATGTTCCTCATACTTGGTTAGGACCATGATGTCCTTTCTTGTTCCGTTTTGTGGGTGACTTCTGATTTGCCTAACGTATGAATGCTTCTGAGTTGCCCAATCCTTTGGGGGAAGTGTTGTGTCAAATGCTGGTGCTGTGTACTAAGAAGTAATATGAGATATTGATGCTTCTAAAAAAAATCTCAAGTAGCTTTATTATTGCTTTAGGAATAATCTTACTTTTGCTATATTGTAATTATATGGAGCCAAATTCTGACCTGACTCAGAGTTTGAGTAGTACTTCCCTGCCTGAAGGCTGGTCTCACTGGACCATTGGTTGGTCCCGTTGAAAAAATAAAATTGTACCATCTGATTTGCACAAACCACACCCAGCCTTGGAAGGCTCAAAATCATTGAGCAGGATTTCTCACAGATGCTGGGTTCCTGCATGAATCTGCATGCCCAGTAAAAGCTCTGAGTTCACAGTGGTTGAGGACAACCAGAAAAATTTGGGGTGCACACCAGGTCAGGGAGGCAGCTGATGGGTAAACCTTAATGCTAGGAGGCAGTTGTTGCTTAGATAAGAAAGCTTTATGTTATTCAGGGGAAGATAAACAGAGATATGCTCAAGACAGAGTGACAAAAGGTTAGCAGAGGTCTAAGATGAAGCACACAAAAATTTACCTGGGTTTTTAACTGTTCTGAGACAGAGAGGACGGCAAGTCAAATTCAGAGCCTTGTATCCCTGACAGTGCTCTTTGTTGCAAATCTCTCTTACCTGTAGCAGCTGCGCACTCACCCTACCTGAAGCCTGAGTGGTAGGAATGGCTGGTTCCCAGCGTTTGCCTCCTAGAAGATCAATACATTTTTTTGAGGTCTATGGTTACCACTGTGGAAACTGATCGCTAGCCTGTTTCTCTATAATAGCTCTCTTTCCTTAACTGAATTGCTATCAGCTGCGTGTCTTGCCAGCGGTTATTCTGGTGATATCAGAGGGATAGAGGGGATCTCCTCAACTTAAAACAGCAGTGAGTCCTAATACTTTCTTCCTCCATCTTACCGCTACTTGGAGAGGAGTTTGGAAAAGGTCTTTTTCTACTTGCGCAGTGGCTTCTCTTCTCCAATTCATGTAGCAGATACGATGGGACTTGTTCAATGCATTGACCGTGGTGAGAGAGGGGTGGTTTGTGCTGGAAAGCAGTGTTAACTGTCAACCTCTAACTAACTGGCACTTAAATGAGACCTGATGGGATTACCCTTACTGTGGCTGAGACTTACCAGTCAACATATTTTCCAGTGCAGTGTGGTACAGATGAAGTGGAAGAGGAAGGTCTTAGTAGGTCTCAGCCTTTCTTAATACACTGTCTCAGCCTGTCTTACGCATTTGAGCAAAGTTGCTCAACATACTATTAAGTACATGAGCATGATCTAGAGACTCTCGTCTCCAGCTGCTGCAGAGGGATGTAACTTAGGAGTTCAGCTTTTGCATGTTAGTAATATATCCACATCCACGTTCCCTACAGGTACCTGCAGTGGCAAAGGCTGAGACATGAAAGGCACAAAACCGAGTGCCGATACAGTAATTTCGTAAGGCTTACAAGCACCTGAGATGAAGGACATCTCTGCACATAGATCTGGTCCTTCTGGTGCGATCCTTGCTTGAGCCTGGTAGGGCTGGGACTCCTTTCTGTCCTTCACTGTAAATCTTGTGTAATCAAAGGCAAGTCATTTAGCTATTGAGCTTCAGTTCTGAATCTATAAAATGGGACTAATAACAATGTCATCTTCTTGAGGCACCACGAGGATAAATATGTTAACGATTACGAGGTGCTGGCTGATGGGAAGCAGGCTTGTATGTAATCATATCCTGCACTGTACACACCAGACCATAAAATGTCAAACCCTTGGTTCGTTGCAAGGGTCCTGTGAATAACTGGTGCCTTGGGAACTTGACAGAAACGCTCTGTTGGGGCATGGCAAAGTGGTCCAAATCTACTTTCCATAGGGAGCACTGCAGAAGCCCAGGCTGTCAAATTTGCACCCAGCTGACAGTAGGATGTTAAAGTCTGACACAGAGTCTAATAGCTTCGTGCAGAAGAGGAATGTGCTGTTTATTTATCATAGATTTGCAGCCACCAACTGCTTTCCTAGTAGCTTTCTTGCCTTTCTTTTATCCTAACCCTACCACCCACACGCAATAATCTATCAGGATTTAAAGCAGACAACCTGTTCTGCATTCAGCATCATAAAATAGTATCAGAAACACTCAAAGTTTCAAGTATTTATTTGTATAAAATGTGGAGGATCCAGATTCCATACAGATTTCCCTGTCTTTGTGTAGTTACAGTTTTCAGTGCTTATGCAAAAACCTCACATTGTTTGGTTGCAGATAGGACTTGATTCAGTGTTCTGGCTCCAGCAAAGCACATAGTTACATGGTAAGCATGCATATTACCAGTTGTTCACTGTCCCGAGTCCTAAAAAGAAAAGTTGCTTTGAGAAAAAGCTGATTTCTGTCAAAACCGTGTTGGGCAGCTGTAGTACTTTGATTCATAAGTGTTATTACTGTAGACTGTGTAGCCCTTTTTCTCCTAAGGACATGAATAAAAGCACTCTTGATGCTTAAAACTGCATCGGACATCTGTTTCTCAAAATGACTGTTAGCTCAGTTCATAAGCAGCCATTAAATTGGTTCGTACGCATTAAACAAAAGAACATGTAAATTAATCTTTGGAAACATGACTAATCATTTCGACCATAGGTAACAGAATACTCTTGATTACTGCTTGGAAAATGAGGCGTGTATGAATACAAATGTACTTTACAGTGGTGTGTTATTTGTTTCTTTGGACCCATCAGCTTGGTAGGTGCTGTTCAGACAGACAGAAGGGCAAGGCTCCCGGTCTCCTGAACTGTGCAGATGCACTCTCGTTGTGTACGGCAAGCTTTTACCCATGAGGAACATTTAGATGTCAGACTAAACACTGCTGCTGTTAAGACCTCAGTGGGCTGGGAGCTCCAGATGTCAAGGATCAGTGACACTTGAGGCGTGGGCTGGAAGCTCCAGATGTCAAAGATCAGTGACACTTGTGGAGTCTTGCTTCATTTGCTGTCTAATTTCTGGATGTAGTAAGTTCTGGGGCCAAGTCTCTAATTGTCCCTGGCAATTAGCTCTGTGTACTGCTGTGAGGTAGGTGAGTAGTATCACCATTTTACAAATGAGGACAGAGGAGTTAATTTGCCATAGTTGCAGTGAGAGCCGGAGTTGGGATAGGGGAGACCTTTTCCACTCCTCAGGGGTCCCCTTGACCACGCAGCTTTGCTGAAAGTAATGTTTTTCTGTCCCTTGGATGACTCAGACGCTTCTACTGCTCCTGTCAGCTGAGGCATGGAGTAGAAGCCTGGAGCTATCACACTGCATTACTGCACATGTTGAGCCTAAAATTATCAATAATTGCTACATTTCATTGTGCCGGGATTCAAGTAATGCCCATGCCCGTCCCCAGTGTCTGAAGGTGAGGCTTGAGTGGTGGAAAATGGTCTCCCAAGGCTGTGTTACTTTGACAAAACACAAAGCTTTTCCAGCGCCTCTCAACTGTTCATCGCTCTCCCTCTTCTCAAGAAGGATAAAGTGGTGTGGTTCAACAGGCCTGACTCCTGTATTTCTGTGTGGGATTTCCCAGATAACTGTGCATGCACTGGTCCCTTCACGCACAGTGGTCATTTGTCTGGGGACCTACAACGGATGCCCCAGAGACCTCAAATCCCATCTGCATTCAATTCCCAGGCAGAAAGACAGGTGGAGTCTAGGGAAACCTGAATGTATGGGACCTCTGTGCCCTGTGTGCTGATTCCATCCAGCCCTGAATGGTTTCCAGCTGTGCAGGGAAATGAAGGCAGGTTCCTAGCAAACAGAGCAGGAACAGCCCTCCGGCAGGTGGGGCTGGCAGGGCCGTCCTGGCTGCGACCTTCTGGTGCATGGCACCCTGAGCATCTCGGGTTGTTGCCTTTCCCTTGGGGGAAGAGGGCGGAGTTGTGTTGTTCCAGAAGAACCCCAGACTGTCACACAATGTGCCCGGTTTGGAGTGCGTGAGTACCAGTGGCACCACTTGCAGGACTGGAGTCCGCTGCCCGTGTCGTTCCTCTGGCGTGGTAAATACGGCATGTTGATTTCTCCTTTCAGTGAGTAGCACTGGGTTAATGCACATTAACAAGGTCCATCTGAGCAGCGTTTATGAGGAAGCTCTGACGGTAATATCAAGATGTAGGATTTGCTTCAAGGCGCGTCTGTACTTTGCTTCTCCCGGTTGTGCTGGGTTTTGATCGCTGCTTTACTTGGGCGGAGGGGAGCTTTGTCTGTGTAGCTGATTTCCTGTCTTCAGTTCTTGGAGGCAAACTTTTACATGAAGGGGAGCGTTTCAGCGTTCTCTGAAACTGTCTAGTTCTGGCTAGACTTTCTGATTCTGCAGGCACTAAGCAGTAAGTTTCCAATCCAGTCCTGCTTATTTAGGCATGCTGTCTCATCGAGACGCTGTTCAGTGGTGTCTTGCTTGAGTAAGGAATGCTGAATGGGGGGAGGCAACATAACTTTAGGGAGTGTCTCTCAGCATGAGGCTGAGTGCTGGGTGACAAGCCTGCAAACTAGAAAAGCAAATGTCTGGAAAACCAGTGTCAGGAGAAGCGCGGAGCAGTCACCATGCTAATAATTTGCACCTCTACATAGCTTTCCCCATCTAAGAATTTAAAAGTGCTTTGCAAACATTTACTTAATCCTTGCAACACCCCTACATGGAAAAATGTCTCAGTTTTACAGACAGGGAACCTGAAGCATAAAAAGAGTTGTTTGACTTTGCCCATGAGTCCGCAGGGTGCCAGTGACACTGTCTCAATCCCAGTTCAGCTCCAGGTCTGGAACAGCCTGGCCCCTGCAAGCACTGACAGTAGTTACTACACTGCTTTCCAAAGGGATATGCGAGTGGCAAGAAGATTGTTGTTACTGGCATTGTCCTTGGAGCCCTTCGTGCCAGGAAGTGCACACAGAACATCTTCACCGTCCGGTTTAACCAGGATGATGAGCACCCAGGTCTGAGTGCTCAAACTAGCCTTGTCTCAGTGTGACCACAGCAGGAGCTGTGTAATCGTGTCCTCTCCATTTCTGCGCTTGCCTCTGTGTGCCTGTGACGTGTCCGTAACTCTGTGTGCCAAGGTGCTTAGGGCTCTTTCCCACAACTGCTGGTTTGCCCTTTCGGGGAGAACTGTGGGAAAGACACTGGAAGATTGCTGGCATTTAAGTGATCTTTGGCCAAATCTTCACTGGGGAGTGAGGAGGTTTGAAATAGCCATGCTGGGAAGGGAACAAAGGAGAAAAAAAAAAGTGGTCCAACCTTGCTCTCCCAACTCCATAAGCTTGCGCTAAGGGTTTGCATTTGCTGACTCATGGTGCTGGGTTTTCTACCAAGGAAGCAAGGACCAGTGACTGTAACTCAGGTTAGTGGTACAGTGGGCACCCACTCCTACAGAGAGCCCGTGCCATGGCCAGCTTCCAGCAGCGCATCCTTTGTGATTTTGGTATCTGGCAGGGTAACTTGGAAATGCAGTAAAATTATGCTCCATGTCAGCAATAGAGCTTGGAAGGGAACGGAGAGCTCCTTCCGTGACAGATCCATGAGATCAAGCGCGCTGATCATAAAGCAAAATGCAAATGGAAGAATAAATAAACCTTTCTTAATCTGATCAACCTGGTTATTCTTGAATCCCATAAAATAACTGCCAGTGGGGTTGCTTGAGAAGAGGTTTCTATAAACATGACTTATAAGGAGGGGACATCCAAACTTCATGCAACCCAGTAATTGCATTGGCGATTTTCCAGGATCCCCAGGGGCTGCTGCTAATTGGCATATAATTAAGCAGGTTGCAGCCACCCTCGTCTTTCATACAAAGAGAGGGCCCCTGGGAGGGTACAGGTTCCAGCGTGTGGCCGCTCACATCAAGAAGGAGCACAGCACGCTGGGACATGTAGTCTCCTCGGGCCCTTTCTCCCCGTTGGCAGAGGTCTGGGGAAGCTGCAGGCCACACTGGACACCTTTGCAACGGTTTGACCGCCCCTTTCTCTCAAGGGAAAAAAAAAAAAAAAGGAAATGGCTTTGGTTAAGTTCATGGACTGTTAATCAGCGTTCATGAGATTTAAAAATGAAAAAAACAAACAAACATCATTTCCTCCCTCTCTCCTCCCCCCAGAAGCAGACTACTGGTAGAAACTGAAACTGGAAAAAATAGTTGAAAGTCAGCTAAAGTCACCTTGGTAACTGCAGCAATACACTTGCCCAGAACAGGAGACATCAAACCCAACTACAAACAGCTTTAAAGAAACAAAAAGAATGTAATCATCTAAAGAATTAATCTGACAACTGCCCACGTTTACACCTCCCACAAGCTCCCAATCAGAGGGAAGTGCGCTTTAATCTCCTCCAGCTCCCCTCCAGTTTCACAAAACACGAGATGTGCAGTCCTTAAACTGGGGCATTTCCGGCATGCTGCTTCCATTTCAATCCACTGCCTTTCCTAATGCAGCAGCCCTGGCTTTTGCAGACTTGTTTTTTCTGGACACTGAGAAACATGAATTTTTTTGTGTGGGTTGGATGAAGTATTAAATCTGGAATAGACAAAGTTTGCAACATTTTACGTGATAGTCAGCTAGATCTTAGTCATAACAAATAAAACTCCACTGGCTTTTGCCGCTGATTTATTTGGTGATGGGGTGGAGGAAGCAAAGGCTTACGGGTAACTGACAGTCATAAAACCAGGGATGTTAGTGTTAGAAAGCAGACTTTTTCTACGTTTTCTTCTGAGGTTGAAAACTACAAGCTGTGGATGGCAATGTGTGTTATGACATGAACTTTTCAATAATAACAGCTTAGAAGTCCTGCTGGCCCTTCATCTGGGCCATCACCCTTTGGAAGGGTCAGCACAAGGATTTCCATTCCCAAAGGGAGAATTTTAATGGGTCTTGCCAAGTCCCTGTGTCATGCGACATGTTCCAGAATCTGAACGTGATGGCACTGTGGCCTCTTGATGTGTTACGCGCAGTCCACAACATGTCCAGAAGTGCCCATGCGCGCAAAGCTCTGGTTTAGAAAAGGTGTAGCTTAGACAGAAGGTTATTTGGTTTCTGCTATTGGAGTTTTGCCCTTAACTTTAAATAGCTGAAATTGTGTGGGCTCCACTAAAGTGAAACTAGAAACACAGAGACCGTGACTATTTTGGAAAAGTTTTGTGGAAAGGATTAATAATTTCATGTAATTCAAACTATTAACTACCATTTTGCTTCACTCCTTCATCTTTTTGGCAGAAAGGCTGGTTACTTATTAATGTGAAGTCCTAATTATTGACAGCCTTGAAGTCCTGACAGTTCCGTTTGATAGTTATATATTAGTCAACATCTTCTCTTGAGCATGTAATGACAAACAGCATTTGCTGGTTTTAATAAGACTTAGAAAGCTTTGCCCCTTGCCTTCAGAATATTGTCGTCATTCCTATTATTGCATTAACAACCGGAGGCTGTTTCCCCTCAGGAGCGCGGCGCCGTTGTGCTAGCAGCTGTACTGGCTAGCATGCTGGAAACCCAAAAAACCACCTTCAGCTCGGGGGCTTTGGAGTCCAGGGCTATGGGGAACTGGCCTGCGGCTGTCTGTCCTTCCCAAGCATGAAGCTACAGCAGCGATTGCCTGGTAGGCTGTGTTACGCGACGTGCCAGGCGCGCTTAGGCAGTCCAGCTGAGAAGGGCACGGTCTCTTGTCTGTAGCAGTAGCATTGCTGTAAAACTCCTGATCCGCTCCAGGGTGCGTGGACTCTGTAACTGCATTTAACTAGTACAAGCTTATGGCCTGCTTGAAAATCATGCGTTGCTAATGGCTGACCCTTTTGGTAGGGATTGATAAATGAATGATTGGAAGCGGTAGACCACAGGCTGACTTTCCCACAGCTCACTGTGTATATAAGATCTGATAAGGAAGTTGAGGCAAAGCTTAGCTTAAGGTCAACTGATCATTAATCAACTGTAAACTGCCCTTCTCAGGTAATCAGCCTGCAAAATGCTGCCCCACTCCACTCTTTGAAGACCCCACCTACAAAGAGCTGTAAAATGTTTGCTGAAGTAGATTAAATACAGCTTTAAGTGCCACCTATAGACTACAAAGCATGTTGTGTCTTTGCTTCAGGGTTAACTCACCAGACTTACACTCGGCTGTCAGTCCATCAGCCCACCCTGTGCATAAGCTGTATCCTGACCTACTGTGTCCTTGCTGGATCCATTATTGCTTTTGTGTGTTGCTAAGGCAGAACATGAGACCTGTTTTAAAGTTTTTATCTTGCAGGGAGCTGAGCTGCTGTGAGTTTTTTTCCTGTATGTCTCTTTCCGGGCCATGCAAGGTATTTGCAGCAGGAAGGCACTGTGAGATACCAGAGTTTAGCTTGTATGCTCCTTTCAGAGTGGGCAGCTCAGCAGCTTGGATGAAAGGCTCACCTGGGACTAGGTGACCTGGCAGAAGCAATAGGCTGATCTGCTTTGGAAGCCACACTGAACTGTATTACTATGTGTGGGGTGGATGGGAGTAATTTTGGGACAGCACCCAAATGTAAAATCAAGTAGAGCTGTGATCTAAGTCAGCTCATGAGGGTCAGGCTGTTTCTTTACAGTCATTTCCAGATGGATGTTAAAGGTGGCTCCACTTGGGTGCAGGGAGGATCCAGGCTTGTTTTAACAGTGTTCCCAAATGAAGCCACAGCCTGATAGCCTTGTTTGTCTTTGGTCTGTCCGGCACAATGGAACCACATTGCAATGTGGCATCTTTCAGTTCCCTGTCCTCCTCTGTTGATTCTGTACTGTAAAAACTATCTTAACAAAGTCTTACCTCTGTTAAGTTCATGTGGAACACCAGGTGACAGAAATGTAAATCACATATCAGACACATCAAATCAGTCCATGCCATCCACAAATAATCATAACCCCCCCATCCTTCATTCTTTGTTCTGGACTATCAAGTAAGGGATCATGCTGATGCTCTTTGAACATATAAAGTGTTTATAGTCAAGTATTTTGAGGTATACCGGTTTGGTTATCTGGAGGAGTCTGTCTGGCAAAGTTCCTCATCATGTAATAACATAACCTTTAGTCATAGCTTTACAGTATGCTGGTGTTGCAGAGATGAATGAACAAGAAAACAAAGCTGCATTGTCTTAAAGCAGCCCCGCTTACAAGGGAAAACAATCTGCGGACGTCCTGCTTGTCATATGTAGAGTCCATCTTTTGGCTGCTGCACTTGATGCTGGTGGAAGTGGAGGGTTCTCAAAACCTTTTGGTTGAACCGTGCAAAGAAATTATTTGGAGACAATTGTAGGAATGCCTCAGAGCTCAAAGGTACTTGAGCAAGGGCACAAGGGACTGCAGGCCACTGCCTAAAAAGTCCTTAAGATAAGGCAAAAGCAGGAGGGAGAGCACACCTGGTAATTCTTTCAAGCCATTTTATAGTGGTTTGGGGTTTTGAAGAGTGTAGTTTTGCTCCAGTTCTTTCCGGAAATTTTATTTCTTGTATGCTGGGAAGGGATGCACCATGTGTGTGCACCGATTCATATCCCAAGTCATCAAGTCACGGTGAAAAGCTGCATGCTGGGACTGGTAGTCTGACAGAGGCTGTGTCTCTGTAGGGGTGATGGAAACTTAGATGTGTCTTCATAACAGTTTGCTCCTGTGTCCTTCGATATTCGCACAATCACTCTGAAACACGGCAGAAATAGCACACAGCACTGGGATCCTCAATATGTGCATTTTGTCTCTTCTCTTAGAAGCCGTAAGGACAGTTTAGAAAGCGAGAGCTCGGCAGCTCTCATTCCTCATGAGCTAATCCGCACGAGACAGCTGGAGAGCGTACACCTGAAATTTAACCAGGAGTCCGGAGCACTCATTCCTCTCTGTCTAAGGTGAGTGAAGCCGTCGTCCTCCTCAGCTTGTGCTAACATGCTGCTTTTGCCTTGTGGCATTGTTTCACCATACAGACATGCATGCAATAGGTCTTTAAAGGCCAGAGCTGAGATATTTTGCCAAAACACATTAGAAACAGATGATTCTTTGCATGTGTGTTCGTCATGGTAAGGTTGTTTCTCATTCTTTTTATGTCCTCCAGTGTATTTTGAGTGCTGAAACAGGACAGGGTTAGTATAGGGGTTTTTTTATTAGTCTAATGCTGGCAACTCTGTGATAAAGAAGGGGTGTCTTAATGTACTCTGTTGAAGGAATCCCTTACGTTGTTAATTCTGGCTTACAGACTCAGACACAAATGGTTATGCAAAGCCTGTTTGCAGTCAGTTTATGCATGCAAGTGTGTTTTTTAAACAAATCATGTCACTTACATGACTGAAGGTACAAAACATTGCGTGTATACTCTACACGTTGTCGTTTGAAGGTTCAGGCTGGCCGTACCACTTTTCTAGTTTTCCACAATTTAAGTCAGCGCTATTTTTAAAAACACCTGTGGCAAATGTTGTAGTCCTTAACATAAAGGTGAATTGTGGGGTAGATACAAACGATTGCAGGTGCTTGAGTTACTTTAGCTTAATGAGTTATGTGTCTGTAGTATCAGAGTTATCAGCAGCAGGTGCATACTTGCCTGTGCCTTTTGAGAAGCCAATAGGATAGTTAACACAAACATATTTTATTTTACATCACAAATGTGCCAAGAGTCTGTCCTGGTCAGTTACCACAGCTCAGCTGACCAGCAGTAACTCATCAAGCAGCTGTGACTCTGGTAGGTGCTATATATCTTACATGAAATTTTCCCCCTTGCGTGTTGGAAGCCATGCACGCATGCTACGCGTGCTGTGAACTTCAATACCAGAGCCATGATTTTCCCTGTAGAAAGCACTGAATGGAAAAAAGGGAAGTGACGCTGTAGGTGGTCATGTATGTTTATTTTCTAGGCATTTGCTTAAGTAATACAGATTATGTTTGTCAAGCACCAGGGCAATGGATTACTAGGTATTGTCATGGTGCAGAAGTTTGGCCCCACCGATGAGCCTGCTTAGAAATGCATCTTCACATTCCCACATGATATGGAGTCTGGATTCTCTTCTGCATTTTTCATCTTACTGAAGACTGGCAGTCTGCTGCCTTTACATACATCAGCACGTCATCACAGGGATAGGCATGCAGTGGGATTTAGATGTATTCTAGTTCTGTAACAAGGTCCTGAGATTAAGGAGGTAAACAGAGAGGGAGCTCCGTGCCTCAGAAGGAGGCTTGCGACCTGCTTTGTGCAGCAAATCATTCATGTATTCCTGAAGAAGTAATAGCTGCTGCCTTCAGAATGGTTTCCCATGCCAATGGCAGAAGCTATAGTGATGTATCTTTATTATTCTGTTGAATGCTGTTCACACCTTCTCAATTCACACACATATGTTTTACTCCCCAGGGGAAGGCTCTTACATGGACGGCACTTTACATATAAAAGTATTACGGGGGATACAGCAATCACGTTTGTATCAACAGGAGTAGAAGGAGCCTTTGCTACAGAAGAGCACCCCTATGCAGCACATGGACCTTGGTTACAAGTGAGAGAGCCTCCTTCCTTTTTCTCCCGCTTCCTCCTTTACTGTGTCCTAAAAATGATTCTGCTAAGGGTGATTTAAAAGTGTAACAAACATGCATTTTCTGCTGCAAGATCTCTCATAGCTCTGGCATAATATTTGCAGTAATTATGGATGCAAAAAATAATGGTAAACTGTTACTATTTGTGTTAATGGAACTCACATTGATAAGCAGTGGCTGGAAAGTTCCAAAATCATCTGTGAATACAGTAGTGTCCATTTCCTGGAGTCAGCAAACACTTTACAAGGCTGTATTTACTCTTGATTTCTTCCAGAAAGGAATTTGGGGAGGCAAAGTGGAATGACCTACACAAGAATGAAGCCAGGGTGGAAGAGCTAGAAAGCTGTGGGGCTGTGATCCTACAGAGCCAAAATCTCAATTTTACGTCATCCCTAATAGGAGAGTAGCACAGAGAGCACTGCTTCCTTCAGTTTTAGCTCTTTCCTATTGATTCTTTGACAAAAGCTTGTGGTTGCTTGAAACACCCACACATTTTCTGCACCCAGATTTTTTCTGTAAAACAGATTTTCCTTGGAAATTCCCCATCTGCTTGGTGTTTAAGGTCGGCCCTACAGAGCAGTGATGCACTAATGATATGATGGCGTAGTGCTATTCTAACCTTGAATTTCTTCATGGTTACAAACATAGTGCGAAAATAAAAAAGCTTTGGGGAATGTGTTTATGCAGAAAAGCCTATCTCTGAGGGACTACATGCTGCAGTGCGTCTCTGCCTTCACCGTTACTGTGGCATTCCTGCCCCCTCTTCTGTTTTGAAGGCAGGGGTTTGTTTTAGCATTGCAGTGTTGCAGTTAACCTTCCACTGACTTGTTTTTGAGGCATTCCACTACCCATGTTCATGCGTCTGGAGGACATCATACCTTGAAATCTGTACAACTTGTAAAGGAGCTGATCTTGGCTAGAATTGTCTTGCGTGTAGGGATTTTCAAAGAGCTTGCGTGCTTTGATTGTACTGAATGGAAAGTGCAACGCTCCTGTAATGATTAACAGCAGAGGGTCAGGTTTAAGGGTGGGTCATTTGCTGTTGGTTCCTGTGCTTGCCAACACATGATACACGGGATCTTGTGACTGTGTTAACTCCAAACATAAGAGTGTCTGTTTGCATTTACATCACATCTTGAAATGTATTGGTGTGTAGAGTAGTCAGGTAACCTCTAAACAGTGAAGAATGGCAATAATTAGGTCACCATTCAGACATGTAACTACCATTAACCCTTATGAACCTGCTTGCTTCCATGCCTGCTGATAATAATGGAAGTTTTTTGGAGTAGGTGGGAAGGAAAGATGGAGAATTGTTGGCTTCTGAGGGGTAGGGAGAAGTTCCCTCTTTTGTCTCCTACACAAGGGCAACTTATTGGATCTTCTCGTCTGATGTGACTGGCTCTGCTGCTGGCTCCTGCCGCATCCTGTGATGAGAATGAAGGAGGACAGACGGGGTGGGGGAGGAAGGGAGGCTAAAAGCAGCCTGGGACAAGAGGAGGAGCACCCGGTTGTGAGACACACATGTGGGAGTGTCTGAGGCTCTTGGCTTAGTGTGCAATGGGAGGCTTGATCCACACTCGGCAGTCCCTTGTGGTGGGAGCGGAGGAGGGAGGTTCATGTGGCTTTCCTTCAGAAGTAAAAGAAGTTGTGGTGCATAAAATTTCCACGGAGGCGAGCTGTGTTTGGTTTAGTCCCTTGGAGCCTGGGCTGGCCGAGTTGGCAAACGCCGCAAAGCTTTCACAGCAAGGCCCAGAGAGGATTTTCCTCCTCCCTCGCTTGGGACCCCAGGCACAGCAACGAGCTCCAGGGAGAGCTGGCAGCTAAAAGCAGATCACTGCAATGCAGGGGCTTGTTGCAAAGACAGATAAATGGTGGGACCGTGGAGAGGAAGAGAGATGGCAGGCATCTCCTCCTGTGGACTTTTTTCCCTGTCTTAGGGGAGAAATAAGGGCCTGAACAATTCTGGCCTCAACTCTGCAGCAACCAGAGAGCGACTTTTCTTGAGCCTGAGCTTTGGTACAGTGAAAGCCCAAACCTGCAGACTAAACACAGTACCTCCTGTTTACATCTCGTGGGCTGGGGTGGAGCGTGTCCAAGGTGGGACAGGCTGGAGAGCTGCTGCACAGTCTGTCAGGCCCCGCTGTCCAGGCTGAGGAATGAGCTGGGAGTCTCTGGGCTCCAGTGAAGGGTTGGCAGATGACAGGAGTTTGGCAGGTCTCACGCCATTCCTACCAGGCAGGTGTCCATATCACCATCGCAGCTGGTACTTGGCGGGAGCCATTTTAGCAGTCTCAGCAGAAAAGGCAAGGAGTCCTTAGACCACAGAGATGTACGCCCCGTCTCTGTGAACAGTCTTTCCAGGTCACGTTCGAGGCATGTTAGTAGGGGAAGCTTGTCCTGCTGCTGCCCGTGCTCTGGGGTTGATTAGATTATTTCATTCTCCAGAACTGTCAAATTGGCACCTTTCCCAAGTACTTGGATGTTGTTTTTTTCATTTAAGTAACATTTGATTAGTTCTAAGAAGCTAAATTCTATTAAAGGTCTAAGCATGTCAGGCTGGTTTATTTCTGAACTTCTTCCACTGTGTCATGTATTGTTGAATAGGGAAATTGCTTTGACTCAGAAATGTACAAACATATTCAAGAAGTCCTCCTTGTTAACACTAGAGTCCTGTTTATATGCTAGTTACCGTGGCAAAGTCTCTGATGTGTAACACTTGCATTAACATTACACACGATCAAAGGCTTCCGTGGATCTTTCTTCCACTCCCCCTTCCCCCAGTGCTGTGACAGCAAAGCCCCCACGCTGCCTCCAAAGCACCTCTCCTCTCCTTTCCAAGGGGTAGATGTTCCAGGTGCACCGAGAAAAGCTGTGCAGGAGGTGTCTGGCACCATGTTGGAGGGTTAAGGATGCTGATTGTGCAGACAGGCTCTGACATTAACTGCCCCGCGGTGACATTTGTATTCATTGTGGAGTGTCCAAGGCTCTTGCTCCAACATCTGAGCTGTGCCAAGTGTGCAGTTCATCACAGATCAACCTTGTTTGTCTCTAAACCTACCCAAAGCAAGGTGAGGCTGTGCGTGTGTTCTCCCTCCCTCCCTTACTTATGTTCCGGCAGATGATAGAGACACTCTGTTGAAATATGTTACTGATCAAGCCCGTCCCAATAAAGTTGCCTGAGCCTTTAATACATATTAATATTATCCTGGGGTAGTTTGTGTCAAAGCCTGTCAGCATGCATCATCCTTTGGGAATTACCATCATTAAGTCTCCAGTGATGGGAGTCAGGACATGCTTCTGCAAAGCTCCTCTGCTTTTATGTGGAGCTCTCTGCCCGTCTAGCACAAAGCAGACTGTTCTCCCCTCCTGCCTTGCTCACCTGGACTGCTTACTCTCCCCAGAGGGGAGAAGGAGGTTTGTTTAACACTACCTTTAGATAATTTCTGCTCCTGCTGCTTTAGGCAGTCATTGTTCTAGTAAGGGAAGAAGATGACACTTGAGTCTTTGATCATGTGCAACGTACATGTTACGCATCAGATATTGCTGCAGACTCCGACATACGAGCCAATACAGTGCAGTAAAAACAAACCTGTAGTTAGAGTCCTCATTAACTACAAAATCAAGCACACAGAATTTAAGAAATATCTGAACAGCAGTCTCTGCACTTTAGCCTTGCCCCTGTTAGCCTTGTGTTTTTTGATACGGTATCTAGCTGAAAGATCGTGTATATTTTTTACAAAACATGCCTGCCTCATTGAGTGCACAAAGATGCAGCGTGTTTGGAGGATGAATCAGGAGTGTGGATTAAAGTAGACTCTCGCCTATAGGACTTCCACTTCGTTTGTTTGTCAAAATTAGAAGGTGTGCAGTGAATGAGGCAGGTAACTGTAGAAAAATCACGATCGCCTCATGGTGAAGCCTGTTAAGTGTTGCCCTGGAGAACTGGATCCTGTTCCTGCCTCTGCTGCTCTGTTGTTTCTCGATACTATTCCAGAGTCTTAAGCTAAAGTGTTGTTGGGTGGCAACTGAGTTTGTGTTCCTTGTTTTCTGGATGGCTGGCTTGAGACCTGAGGTCTGCTCTGTGTTCCCAGTGGCAGGAGAAGGCCGGGAGAAATTCCTCTGCGGGTACCCTTCTGCCCTGCAGTGCTGAGTGGGCTGGAAAACAGGGACCTGCAAGTCCCTGGGACGAGTACCCGCAAGAAGCGGATGTTCAGACTCAGGTTTCTCTTCACTCATTTTCCCACGTCTGCTCAGGGCAACCTCCTTCCAGTCATCCTGTGAAGATTAATTCAGTGCTCGCCAAGCATTCCAGCTCTACAGATGAACACCAGAAACAATCTCAGGAAGAGATTAGAAGTCATTCTTGCAGGTCAGGAGAGAGAAAAGGTCTCTCTGGGCTAGGGGGTCAGCCTGGGAGTCGAGTACCCGTGTTCAGCTGCCTGCTCTTGCAGATTTTCTCTGACTTTGTTAGGTCTCATAGCTTCTTTTAGCCTCCCTCCCCCATCTGCTGCACAGAGAGGAGAGCTTCCCTGCCTTATGGAAATGTGAGGCTGAGCACGTCAGAGGCTGTGAGAGGTAGGGACAGTAAGATTAGGTACTTCCAGTGTAATCCATGCTGGCAGTAGTCGGATGAAGCGTACCAAATAAAGGGGAACAGAGTAGGAGGGAACTGGGAAGCAACTTGAAAGATAATGAAAAGAAATTATGACTAATGCTGCATTCAGTGAGCAGAACCATCCTGAGGACTGAGCAGGGCAGAGGTCTTGTGGGAGAAAAGCAGCAGGCGATCCTGTGATTACAGATTTGTTTTGTGAGGCAGACGTACGTTGGGGCCAAATCAGCATGGCACAGGCAATCTCTGTGCAGCCATTTCCAAAGTTTTGTACACCCAATGTCGTTGGTCTCAGCGTATAGAGGGGGTTTTTTTCCAGGTAATTTACTCAGTTTCAGAACGAATCCTGTTAGGCAGATGGAGGCTATGGTTCATTTGCAGTTGGCACCCTCTGATTCTCAGCACAAGGTCTGTCTCTGCGTGAGCTGAGTTGCTCGCAGCGGCGGTGGGGTATTATCCTCTGGCACCAGCCGCTGCTGGAGGATGCTCTTTGCTTGCCTCCCATGCCAGTCAGTTCGCAACATCCAGCAGACAGTGTGTGGATGCTGAGGCTGTGGAAATGGAGTTCTTCGGTCTCCCTGTCCTTTGTGTCACCCCCAGCTTTGGCCTCTGATCTGCCCTCCATCCTGTTTTTCTGTGTCTCCGTCTTCCCCTCATCCTGGCTCGTCTCCGCTTTCCTCTCCTCCCCTTCATTCAAGCTGGCAAATTCCTTCTCCTCCTCCACACGGCCTGACTTCCAGCAGAAACACTGAGAGCACTGGAGAGTTTTCCTGCCTTTAGTCCTGATGTGCCTGGTGCCATAGCAATCCCTTGCCGCTCAGAGGAATGATCGGGGGGAAAACTACTCCTCAGCTGCCTCTGCCCTGTGTTTGGGGCAGAGCTGCCTTGGGCTGGGACACGCTTCATGAGGAAGGGCTCCTCAGTACATTTTTCCACCTTTCTCTGGAAAGCTACGGACAAAAAGTGCCTGTCAGAGGCTTCTAGCTCGGCAAAGCATTTGCATGATCAGGAGAAAGACTTTCCGTTGACCTCTAGAGCATTTTTTGCTAATCTTCATCGCCCGCCTCCGAGGGGGTAGTTCTCATGCTTTGCAACAAAATGATCATACGCATTTGTTGGTACTGTCAATAAATACTTTTTTCATAATACCTCTCTGAGATAATTGATTACTTTTTCCCTAAAATCCTTTAAAAAAAAATCAAAACCAAGGCATCCAGCATGGAAAAATAAGTTGAAGTTTAGGACAGCAAGGTCAGACTTCTCATGGGAAATGTTAAATGTGCCTGTAGGCATGATAGGTACATGGAGGCTGTGGGAAGCATCCAGCATTCAGGAGCTATCAACACACGCTATCTATGCTGGCAGTTGGGAGGGGGTGAGATATGGATTACTGTGAGCAGGGTCATGGGGGACGATCCATTCTTTTGGTTTGGCAACCTAAAGGAAAAATCTGGGAAAGAAGATCAGACTGAGCCCAATCTTTAAATATTTTCAGTTTTTCTTGCTGAAACAAAAGCCTTAAAGAGACCAAAAGCTTTTATAAAAATCACTTTGTGTTGAATGAAACCAGAAATAGAAAGTTTTCTTCAATAAAAACAGAAAAAAAAAATCTAGTTTTGCAGAATGGAGCTGGAGTTGTTAGAAGTTTTGCTGCCTTTAATCAGTATTTGAGGGATAAAATATTCGTCTAGGATATGAGAAATTCATGTTCTATTTCTTTCATTTTATTTGAACCCCTATTTCTACTTTTTGCCTTTATGGACACCGCAACTATAGGGTATTTTGATTCTTCCACAACTCATCCAATTGGAGTTGTTCCACATCATATAAAACACTGAATTAGTCACAGAGACAGAGAGCACAAGAGAATGACTCTGTTCCGGTGGAGTTAGGACATTCCCCTGGAAATGAGCACATCTGGTTCTTCTCTCTGCTGTACCACATGTTAAATCATTTGTGCACATTGGCATAGGGGCAGCAGCAGAGGTTCAAAGCAACATTTGAAAGAACTACTTCGATGCTCGAGATGCTCACTTGTAAGTGGCAGCCATGGGTCGTGTCCTTTCTTGAAGAGAGAGCGATTGATTTTTGGTCTCCCCAAACTTGAGTGTTAAGCCTGGGATGGTGAGTTTAAGGACGACACCGACAAACAAGTTTAAGACGTGAACAACTAAAACCTGGTCTCCCCCAAAGCAGTTTTAGGCATCTTTCCAAAAAAAACTTCTTCAGAATCTTTTGGGTGGCTTCCCCCAAATTCTTGAGGAGGTCTGGGGCAGTCTAAACTAATGCTTTCCAGTAAGTTTATTGTCTTCCCCAAACACTCCCCAAAACCTCACTGCATCATCCCTTTGTGTTCTCTTTTCTCACTGCTGAGTGAGACGCTGGGGGAAACTTCCACTGGGGTAAAAATGTCCCGTTAGATCATCATGATACTCATATCAACTCTCTCGCTGCATGTTCTCTAGTACTTTGTCCAGGCTAGTTTTGGATGAGTCAAGTTCTTCCATCCTTCTTAAGCTGACTGACTGTCCTGCTGCCTGATGCCCCTCCCTCGCTACTCAAACTACATTTTGGCTACTTTGTGTAGGTTTTCTTCCACACACTTGGAGCATTCCCTGAAATGCCAGTTCTTCCTTTGTGTTTTTACTCTGAATGAATTGGTATTGCCTGATGTCTTGGCTCCACTGTCAGCCCTCTCTCCAACTGAGCCAAACTTTGTATGTTCACTGAAAGCAGCTCTGTCTGTAATATGGATCTCGTCGGGCTGGGCTCTTGACGAGCTGAGCCCAGGTCCTCGGGATCAACCTTGTGGTTGGGAATGTCATGGAGAGATCCTACAAGGTCAAAGTCTTTCAGCGTCATCATATATTTCCTCTTCTGGGATTGTAACACCATGCTGTGAAGCAATAGGGTCCCTGAGGCATCTGTGAGTGGATGTTTTTCCTTTACAGGGAGGATTGTGGATCTCCTGGAAAAGCAACGGTGGAATGTCCCATCAAAGCTGTTTGTTGCAATACTGGTACCTTTAAGGCTGTAATGAGAGCTGTGGTGGATTCAGGCAGTGAGGTGGCCTCTTCAGGCAGTGTCAGGGCTGGGCGTGACGTAGAAAGATGCCATGACAAGGCCGATGCCCTGACCCACTTGCAGTCTAAGAAAGCAGTGCAAAGAAGGCCAAGCCAAGGGGAGAGCAGAGAGATGGGCTGGGAGGTACTTGTAGCACAAAGCGTGATTCATCAGGGGGCTTTACTGGTAATGTTTAATTTCAGTGGGAAATGCTGATACACTTTAACTTCACTTATTGCTGTGCCCTCCATAGGAATTAAGCTGAAACATTTTTAGGACAGAGGGCTCCTGAAAGTTGCTGGATATTTGCAGATGTCACAGATGACATGTGGCATAGGGTACAACTACTCCACCTACTCCAGGCATAGCACCTGGATGGATGAACAGTTTCTTAGAAGGGTTGGTATGGTTTGCACAGGGGTTTATTGCAATGTGTCCCCACCTTCTCTGGCTGCGCCGTACAAGCCAGCTCTGTACTAAGTCCAGAACTAATAAAACATGGTTTCCTTTCTTTGACAAACCTGCTAGAGAAGCAAGTGGCAGTGTTTAATGCAAACAAAGCACTAGGGCAAAGTGTGTGGGGTTGTTTGGTTCGTTTCTAGGTAGGCACCAAAACTGGAAGCACCCCTGCTTAATTGTCTCTGGGCCAATCACTTGTGTCTTGTCCCTGACAAAGCATGTTTCCTGAAGTTGGGCAGAGCTGCAGATCGGTTGCTAGCTCCGCTTCTGAGAGTCTTGCTTGCTCAAAGACTTGGCCAGCTCTGCCAGGCTCTCAACATTTCTGTGAGCTCTGGCCCCAGCCAGCCTTCCGTGAGCTGGGAATTTCAAGCCTTCATGGTAGGGTTGAACCCTATAGTGAGAGATGGGGTGTTGACTCTGGGGTGGTACCTGTATCTAGAGTCTTTAGTGTTTTACTAAGCACCAGGTGCTTTCAGACAAACTGGTGCAGAGCCCCATGACCTTGTGTACATTTTTAGATCTCGCCTATCTTCATACACTCTCAGCCACGTACCTGTAACAAGTCACGATACAGGTTTCTTAACTATCTGCGGGTATGAAGGCTTCAACACCGAAAGCTTCAGCACAAGCTCCTTGAGTTGCCCCAGAGGCAAGGCCTGTAGGTAAGAAGGAGGTTTCAGCAAGCTCAGGTGGGGCTTGCCACGAGAGGGAGACACCATGCACGCAGCCCCCGTGTTCCTGGAACACGGCCACCTGAATTAGACAGCCCAGCCTGGTATGTCGTAACGTGTCTGGACACGTGCAGCTATTAGCGAAGCGGTGAGAGCCCAAACTTCAGACCTCAGCTGTGCAGTAGGTACCTATGATAGAGAACAGGGACTTCTCTTTTGGCTAGTCGTCATCTGCCAAGCATCTGCAGCGTGACTAACAGTCACAGAGCCACCAAGCAGACAGAAAATGGGGTCTGGATGTGCTAGCAGTGGGATGGCACGTGTCTGGGGCTCGCTGGGTCAGGTCAGGGAGATCCTGGTGCGAGCAGGACCGTGCAGCACCGAAGGAGATGTTTCAGATACTGGCAGCTGGCTGGCGAGGCCCTTCCCTGTTCGTACTGCAAACAGCCACTACAAAGGCTGAGCTGCACCCTGTAACCGGCTTCGGCAGGCTGGGCCGGCGGGAGTGTTTGCACAGGGCTGTGAAAACACAGCGCGGCGCGCACCCGGCCGCCGCTCGGCAGAGCCCCTCTGCTTCCGCGGCACCGGCCAAGAGATGTCGTGGGAGAAAAGGCCTGTTCAGAGCACGTGGGATGGCTTCGTTTGCCCTGTAGATTGCGGCGGCTCTTCCCATGGCGGCAGCACAACAGCCGGGCTCTGTGTTCCTTTGGAGAGGGAATAATCTGCTCCATCGTTGTGATCTCTGTGCAGTGTCCTGTTGATAAGAGCAGTTAACAGCATCGGAGGAAAACTCTAGATTCAGGTCTGAAATATGAAGTGAGCGGGGCCTATTTGTTTAATTTGAGCTTCTAAGGTTTAAATCCCAGAGGAAATTAAATTAGGTGCCTAGAGCAATGGCAGTCTGTCATGTTTATTTGCTGGGAATGTCACCTTTAATATCATGCACATATAACGTGTGTGTGTTAATGTAATGGGGTATCATACTGTGCGGGAGCAGGCATGCTGCAAGAGCTGGAAACCTGAAATGTTGAGAGTGAAGGAAGCTGAGATGGGATTGGATTTATTCTCGTCCATCTCCGCAGGAGCAAAGACTCACTCACCAGCTGAACGTGGTTTTGCTGATTGCAGGTGGGGATGGCAGCCTGATCTATGAGCACAGGCCTTAATGCTCTTGAGCCATTTTGACTGGGCTACTTCTAAGGGAAGAAATCTTGTCTAGACGCAAATCCAGGATGACTACTTCTTGCTTCAAAGCCCTCTTCAGCAGCTGGTGTGCTGTGAACGCATGCCTTCCCTCTGCATCCTTGAGAGAGCTCAAGACTGCCGGTTTCCCGTGCCGAGGGACATGGCTCTCGTACATTTGGTTAAACCCGCGCTTCGGAGGCTCTCTTCTTCTCCAGGAAGGAGAGCAGGTCTCCCCAGCAGCATGGGAGCAGGGTTTGGGGTGGGCTTTTTGTGACTCAGGCTGTTAAGGACAGTCTCTGAGTGACACGCTGTGTGAATGTCACTGCAGCACTTTGTCTTTGCAGCCTGCGATGCCTGTCCTCCACCAAAGTTAACTGTCTGTGCAGGGCTTGCAGAACGGCACTGCGATCTTTTCTCAGCGTGCTGCATAGAGCAGGTTGCCGTTGCCTTGATCCGACAAACACGGTCCAGAAGACAGCTGAGCTGTGGACTCGTGTCCCACTCCACTTGTCACACCCTGCAGGGAGCCAGTTCAGCTCACTGGATCAGTGGAATTTGGGTTTTTTTCAGATGGATTAACAAAATTCACTGAGAGGGGGGCAGTGAGCTGCAGATGGGCTCAGCCTTCTCAGGGGGTTGTGCCCCAGGTCAGTGCTAGCCACAGTGCTCCATCTAGGTCTGACCCTCCTCTGAGAGTATGTGGCTTGGCCGGGACCTGACCTGTCCCCCCTTCACTCTCTCCACCCTTTGCTGTTTACCCCTGCACACCCTGTCTGCTTTTCCTCCAGCCTCCGAGCAGCTGGCTGCCTTGCACACGTGGTTCCCATTTCCCATTTCTCTCCTGCCTCTGGCACCTTGGGAGCGCCCAGGGGCCTTCCTGCTGCGCTTGTCTTCTAGTCCCCCTGCCAAGGCTGCGGCTCCTCATTCCTGCTCTCTCACCCATCCCAACCTCTGGCATTTTTGCTCATCCGTGGATGGCTGAATATTCATTTCCTCCCTGCCTGATCGCTGTGAATACCAATTCCTCCTCCTTTTTCCAGCTGCTCTGTAGATTTTGATGTCTGCCAAATTGTTTTCATTCCCTCACCCCATTGCAGGCTGCACCTCCGCAGAAACCGATCTGCTCCGTGCAGAGCCCCAGCTCCCCACCCAGCTCTTCCTTCTGAGCTGAGCGATCGGGTTGCCCTCCTGCCTCCAACACGGACAGCCGGCTTCCTCCTCCTGCAAACAGCCAGCAAACGAGTGTCTCCAGTTCAACAGGCTCCTGCAAGGAGACTGCAGTAGTTTGCGGTGATACTGCGTGTTTCAGTGCAATGTTTCTCAGCTTGCCAGTCTGCGGATTGGTGCCAGGTTGCAGAGTCCTGTCCAAAGCAGCAAGCTCCTGGCTCCTCGCAGAAGCAGGGCTTTTTCAGGCTTGAGGTATGATCAGACAGGCCTGATGTAGGTACCTGCATCCATGCTGAGCAGCTCGATGATGAACCCTGGCCTGGAGCCTGCTGCAGGTTGAAGCTAAGTGAAGAGGGGAACGTGGTGGAGAGGGGAGGTTGCAGTTCCCTCATCCCCTGGGAAATCTGTGTGCAGTGGCAGCAGGGTGGCAAGGTCGAAGGGGAAAGAACTGCAGACACCTGGTAGCTCTCAAATCTGGATTTGGTGTTTTCAGATCTCTTCTCTTGCCACCCAAAGAAAGAATGGGAGACCAGAGTCTTCCTTTTCTCTTTCTGTCCAGTAGCCCTGCTTGTGTGTTACCGAAGGGGAGCCTGGAGGCTTCCACATGCCTAACAACCCATGGCGTCCAGCTGACACTCGCTCCCAACTGATGTTGCTGGCACCGAGGAGCTGGTGGGCATGGGAGGGAGGTGGGACAGTCCGGCTGCCCTGCTTACAGATGGGAGCCGACGGGGACAGCAGAGAGCAGTGGGAGTGGGCGCTTAGCTCCATCAGTGCTTGGTGCTGGAGCGGTCCCTGCTATGGGAGGGAGCACGGAGCTCGTGGCCGAGGAGAACAGGGAAAGGGAAGGGTGAGAAAGGGGACATGGGGATGGTGGTTGCTTCAGGATAGAAAGCAATGCCAGAGACAGAGGAAAGGGTGGAGTGAAGGAAGGAAAGGAGGAGCAGGGGGGAGAAACAAACCTGTAGGCTGAAATGGGAATAATGCGCTGGATACTGCTGCAACTTAACTCCCAGGAATGCTGCTCGGACGCCCCCTCACCGAGTGGGGATGTTTGCCTGGCCCCGCGCTGCCGACCCTGCTCCGGTGCCAAGCCAGCTGGCCTGCCTGGAGCTCTGGCCTTTACGGCTGTTGTGAAGAGAGGCAGGATGTGTTTGCTTTTGGCTATCACGTGCTTTTATAAAGAGGGTGGGAGTTCCTCCCCTTGAATTCCAGGGGATGGTTTCCCCTCCATGTCTCCCGTTTTTGTGACTTGGGGGGGCTCCGTGGAGCCGGGGTGATGGCCCTCAGCTGGGAATTGTGACCCATCGGCAGCCACTTTCCTGGGCCACGTCGTGCTTGCCAGCCTGGCCTTGAGATGAGCCAAAAGCTTTCCCAGCACAGGCACACGGAGTGGGCACGGGCAACACAACGTGCACCCCTGGGAGCACCTCCCGTACCCAGCATCTGGTTCATTGGAACGACGTGCTGCACTCGGGTCAGAGCCCGCCCTGCACCCAGAGCACCGGCTCCGCACGGTGCTCTCCCTGCACTGCTGTGTCCTGATTAAACTGTGAGCGTAACTTCAATAGATCAGATGAAAGCAGCCCTGTCTCCCACTGTCTCCAGCAGTTGTTATCTTGACCCCTTTTCCTTCTTCCCCACTCTGTCTGTCTAAAGCTGAGCCTCTAATTTTAGACTGACAAAGATAATTGAGGGTCAGAAAAGATTGCTGGATAATTTTAACATTTTTTTGCAGTGGTTGGGGTGGGAGGCAAAGTTAGGAGCTGCTTGCCCTCAAACCTTTGTGTTGCGGGAAAGGACACGGGGGAAGGAGTGAGCTGGTACCGTCTGCTCTCTGCAGAAGTCATTCTGTTTCTTGGCAATTAGCTAAAACTAGGGGTGTAAAGGCGTAAACTACTGTATTTCCTTTGCAGATCCTATTGACCGAAGAGTTCGTAGAGAGAATGCTGGAAGATTTAGAAGATCTGAATTCTCCAGAGGAAGTAAGGCTGCGTCATTCCCGTATCTCCCATGTGCTGTCCCAGAGAGCTCAGCCCGTCCTGCAGCTTGCCTTTGATCCTCCCCTCAGCTCCCAGGCTGCAGCCCTGCCCCACAGACTTGAGGCCCTGCTAAACCTTCACATGTGCTGTGAACTAAAGCACTGAGAGGAGGCATTGCAAGAAACACAGGGCAGGGATGGGTATGAAGGTAGACTCTGTGTTTCCTTTCCAGCAGCATTTTTCTCAACGTGGTATCTGAGTGGCCCGAATCAAAGCAGTGCAGCCCCTGGGCCAGGTGACGGGGTTTCCTCCATGCCATGCATAGTGTCCTTGGCAGTAGCTCCAGGCACATCACCTTCCCCGCTTTCAGAAAGGCTGAAAGCAGTGGCAGCACATTTACTGCAGAACAATCTGGTTTTTTAGGTTTGAGGAGCAGGCAGGGACTTTTTTCACATCTGCTGCTTGGCCTTCACCTGCTGCCCCTGCACGGTGTGCAGAGGACCATCGCCAGCCTGGAAGCGTTATAGCAGCAGCCAAGGGAGCTTTATAAAGCTTTGCTGTGCGGTGCTAAACTTCCCCCTGCCATGTGATCTCTTCCTGGGGAACATTTAACACCCTGTCTCCCATGCATGCGTATAAATATTCTGCTTGACTTCAAAGAGCGGTGGCAGAAATGACACGTAATATTTTTAATCCCATTTTTTACAGCTCCCTGCAGACTCTAAAGAAACTTTCCTTGGCTTGCAGAGCAGCTCTCCCATCCCTCACCCTGCTCCCCTCCCCCAAGGAAAATCTCAGGGCTCTAATTGTTTAATCCAAAGTTGATGTAATGCCAGGGTGTTCTTCACTGTGTGAGTGAGGGGAGCACACTGCTGGCTGTGCAGCGACTTTCAGGCCAGCTATTATCCAGTTAAACCTAATCCAAAGCTCGTTTTTGCTGGTGACATGGAAGCCCAGGAGCACCTTGATTTGAAGGCCCTTTAGTTAAGGCTTTGGAGGGCTCATGTTCCTTCACTCTCCTCTGAGAGGCAGAGGCAGTGGGCATGGCAGTTCCTGGCACAGCAGCCGGGTGCTCAGTTCCGAGTTACTGTGAATTTGCTAAATTAAAAAGTGAAAACCAAACAAATGCGAAGGATGACTTCTCCAAGAGGATTGCTTTGGAACCACTCCTGTTTATAAAAAGGAAAATACTTGAGATGAAATGTGATCTTTCAGCATCCAGATTCCTCCAAGGATTTGTAACTTGCAGGATCCTGGTTTGGGCCAACTGAAGGCGTTCCTCAGCAGCCCTGGCTGTTTCTGATGATATTCATGTGGTAGAACAAAGTGCTGCAAGGAGAAACTTTCCTTTGCTGCATAAAGAGCTACCTGTGTGAAGTGAAATTAAGTGAAATGATCTGTCTGAGTATCTTTAGCAATTTTTTCACATACCGTAGACATTGAACTCAGAAGTATCCCCTGGGCAATGTAGGGCCACTAGATTAAATGGTGCAAGATATACACAGAGCTTGAGTTTAAAAAAAAACAACCATAAGTGGGACTTGGGCTGTTTATGTTTCCTAGAGGAAGAAGAGTGGGAGTTGATGGTAGCCACCATCCTGAACCATCCTCCTGCCATGCCCCCAGGTCATGGGTCAGACCCTGAACCTCCAGCCCAGCATACGAAGGTCAATGGGTACCAACTGCAGGTTACCATCCTACACAGCTGCAAATGGAGTAAGGTCAGGAGCAAATTCATGTTAGAGCCACCCATGCTGTGGAGCAGGCAGCTGGAAGGGATCTCATTTAGCAGGAGCCTGCCACTGAGAGTGTATTGGTGTCCTTCAGAAACGGGGCACTTACAGGAAGAAGGACAAGTAGTTGGATAAAGATGTAGATGATTTGCAGGTCACTGTCCCCCTGCAGCAACTCTCTAGTTCACGTAGCCCCTGAGAAGCTTACAGCACTGTGGGCCTTGGTCTGAGGACTCTCCTAGGAGAGGACCACTATGTAAGTAATCGTTCTGAGTTAGCTGCCACCAGGTCAGATTGTCACTGGTGGTGTGGGATCCTGGTGAGATTCCTCCCTGGGAGTCCTGTCGGGATGTCAGGGACTATCGCAGTGTCAGGCACTGCTACACTGTGGGTGCAGCAGAGTTTTAAAAGTCAAATCATCCTGTGAACTGGCATCCAGAGCTGTCCCCCACGTGTTATGGACCCTCAGGCTGGACACTGGGATTGTGCGAAATGCTTGTCCAGAACGGGTTGCCATCCAGCTGTGGGGCAGAGCTGTAGCCTAAGAGATTCCATCCCCCATCTCCCACACACACCCCCAGAGCTGTTCTCCAGAGATCTGTGTGAATGCATGGGCCCTGGTCAAAGGTGGTTGTGAGAAGGGTTGGTGGTAAGGCTCCCTGGACCTCTCGTCCCCACACAGTCATGGTTGGGATCAGAGATGGTTGGGGTGACTTCCCAGCCTAAGGGCGGGGTGCCCGTGGGGCGACATCAGGGACGGGAGCCGTGCACTTGCCTGGTTTGGAAAACACTGGGCAGAGACAGTGCTGTGTAAACCAGACCGGGGACAAAAAAACCTCTGTTCCCTGTGCTGCGATCAGTGTTTGCAAAACAGCCTGAGCAGCCGAGTGCTGGTGTGAATGTGAGGCATTGTGCAGGCGCTCGGCGAAGCCTTCGTACCAGAGGTGGGTAGGGCTGGAGCAGAAATGCTGTCCAGGCATGCTGGCTCTCCCCAGCCGGGGCGGCTGTTTGCCCTCCCGGAGGTGGTGGCCGTTTGCAAGCCCGTCACCCGGCAGAGCCATGCTAGCTCACGTTCATCCCACCCTGGGCGAGCAAGAGTTTGAAAGCTGCCAGAAGTCTCCCTTTAAAGCAAACGGGGGGCACTGGGGGCTGGGGTAGGTGAAAGGAAACCTGACGTGGTCAGGTAGGAGAGAAGATACTTGTGCTGCGAATTTTCAGAGAGGTCGGGGAGGGGAAATGGCGATGGGGGCAGAAACCCTCCAGAATCCGTCTGATGAAACAAACAGCACTTGGGCTGAAATCTCAGAACTTTACTTTGGCAGCTGAGGCACCAGCCACATTATCTAATGTCCACTGCTGTCCAAAACATACTGATGGGGAAATGTTTTCTTAGTGGCCTCTTGTTTTAAAAAATAATAATAACGTGGGGCTGCCTGCCTTTGCAACAGTTTTGTTTTTTCTGTGGGTTAGGTTGCAGCGATATACATTAACTGGTTCTCTTTACTGTCTTACAGTTTAAACTTCCAAAGGAGTACAGCTGGCCTGAAAAGAAACTGAAAGTTTCCATCTTGCCAGATGCCGTGTTCGACAACCCGCTGCATTAGAGCTGAATTACACCCTTCTGACAACTGGGAGAGCCAAGTTACTGTCCATTACGCAGTGACTCACAGGATAATTAATGCAGTAAAAACTCTGCCTGCAAATAGAAGAGTTTGCTGCACAACCACTGCAAACAGACGAGAAGCTACTCAGCACCAGCCCAGACCGAACTGAGCCCTTTCCTTTATCCTTCCCAAGGCTGAGCTCTCTGGGAACAGCCTGCGTATGTGTGAGTGCGAGTGAGAAATATTTAACTATGAAAATTAGTAGTAAGAATCCTTTCTCTCTCCTAGCTACAGAACTTCCCTCTGCCTTAGCCCAGGGTGTAGACGCTCTGCACGCCTGTATTTACACATGAGTTTCTGCCAGGTGCGAGCCTATAATCCATGGATTAAATGTTCTTTACGTGACTCTGGAGTCCTTTTGTTAGCCAAACTTTTACTGACTGCAGAACTGTTCTTCCATGTGCTATTTTTTCTTTTTCTTTTCAGAAACGGAATGGTATTTCCCCTGTTTAAAGGAGGCCAAAAGCTCACATGCTTGAAGCTGAACAGATTTAAAGATGAACTTTCTAGTTCAGTCAAGAAAAACAAACTCAGATCCTCCCTGCCCTCAAATTAGGCATGTTTTAAGTGTTGGTCTCGGTGCTATTAGCTATGGTATCGCTGCAAACAGAGGCAACTTTATTCTCGGGCATCCTGTCCTTGTGCCTGAACCCCAGGGAAGGTCGCAACCTCTGGTTTTGCACAAGCAGGAGGAAGAAAGCTACCGGGGCGGGGGAGGTCTGCTGTTTACAGTGTGTTTATCTTTAAAGAGATACTGTCAAGTATTTTTTCCTTGCTATTGTACAGAATTTGAGAAGCTAGAAAGGACCATTTGTTCACAGGGACAACTTCAGCAGTGCTTGCAGGATCCAGAGGGCTGCTTGAAAGCATGTGAAATGGAGATCTCTGCTGCCCCGGCGTAGCGGAGAGGAGGCTCAGCCTCGGTAAAGCCGACTGTTCCCTCTGTTCCAGCGGGGTTGTGCCCGAGCACAGCTCCTTTTTCCCCTCTAGCCTTGCTGTGGTGGCTCTTGTCGCTGACGTCCCTCCTTTCAGATGGATTTGAGCTGTAAAGCATCAAAACCAATTTGAAAAGATCCTCCCTCTAGATCCCTGTGGCTTCCTCCTTGGAGCAAAGCGTGGTGTGCGGAGGAGACGGTCTCTGCAGGGTCAGGTTGTGTCTCTGCATCGAGATGCTGGTGCCCGTGGATACGCTGCAGCAAACCACCGTGGGCTGTACCCGCTGCTGCTTTTGCAGGTTGTTTCTGGTGCCTGTTCTCGAGTCTTCCTCTGCCTGTTATCTTTTGGTGACAACTCTTCGCTCCTTGTCAGGAGAGGTGCAGCTTTCCTTCCACCCCTTTCTGCCTACAAGCTAACCTGGCGATTTACGTGCGGTTGCTGTGTGACTGTAGTACAACAAAAGCTTTTAACACTGAACTCCCCTGATCAAACAGCAAAGTCCAGGAGGCCTTGCAGTACCCCAGGGTTCGTTTTCTGTTTGTTTTCTGATTTAGTTTCTTCCTGGCACAGTCAGCTTTGATGTTTTTTGCATATATTTGAGGCTGATTAATGCTGGTCAAGAAGCAGAGCTAGGAGCCACAAAGCTTTCCTTGGACTTGCTGCAGAATTCCTCTGTGGCCTCAGGCAAGTCACTCAATGTCTCTCTGTGGAGAGAGGGTGATTATTGACTAGCGGGCTGTAGGACCTACCGAAGCATGCCAGGGTTTGCAGGGGAGGGCGTGCTTTGTGTACAAAGTAGTATTTGTATTATTATAATTGTTGTTATATTATAATTTAAGGCAGGCCAAATGCAGAGTCCAACACTGCTCGGCAGAAGCTTGTTTCTGCAAAGCTACGAAAGCAATTTACATGTAAATGAGTTTGTCATTTTGTCTGAACTTGGAGGATCATCTTAAAATCCTGCTGCGAAAGAACAAACTTTCAGGTATCTGCGTGTGCCAGCCAGAGTGATTTCTGTGCTGTGGCAGACTGCATTCATCCGTGGGATCTCTTGTCCAGTTTTCATTGTCCTGGTTAGCACTGAGCATCCCTTCTGCACTGTTGATGTGTATGCAGGGGACAGCGTGGGCGAGAAAGCAGCATGAAAATGTATCAGTCCAGCTTCAAAAATGACGTGCCCAAGTGTCCCACCACAAGATAATGAACAAACAGACAATTGTGGCGGTCGGGAAAAAGGCAAGGGCAGCAACTACGAATTTGTCCCAGAGCCATCCACCAACAGTAGCCCATGGACTGCTCTTGTGCGAGCTTGCTGGGGGTGCCTGCAGCAGAGCTGGCCCGTTGCCATGATGCTGGCTGCTCTTCCTTGTTTCCAGATGCTAGCTCTCATTAAAAGGAGCTTAAAATCCACATCCTAGTGGAGAAGGGACATTTGGAAGGTCAATTGTTGCTGTTCCTGCAGAGATCAGCATGGGGCAGAGAGAAGTCCATCAGACCCTCTCCGGGCTCTGACACACATCTGGAAAGCTTAGGACCTCCTGCCCTATGAACTCCTTGAGCCTTCGCAGCGGGGACGCAGTGCTGTATGCAGGGAAAGCACCTCCTCCGAGCTGGCTTGTGCTCCAGCGCTGCCTTGCTTATGTGTATGTTTTCCTCACCGTATTTACTCTCATCAGGCGCTCGGAGTTGGGTTTTCATTGACTTCAGAGGGAGCGTGCTGAATGCATTTGAAAATCCACCCAGTATCCTCATGTGTGTGTATTTTTGTTCTATGTCATATATTTATATGTAGTTCTGTGTATCTGAGTTATGAACAGGTGGCATGCCAGAAATCTCTATTTCTGAGACACTTTCTCACAGATCTTTGCTGTAGCCAGATAACAATTGAGGGGAAGGAAGAAAGGGAAGGAAAAGAAATCTTCCTATTTAGTTCAGGGGAAAAATATTAGACAAATAACTGCTAAAACAGAAATCTCTGTCTTAGTGTTAGACCAATTATAAGAGGGAAACGGGTGAAAGTCATCCCTTAAGCTCTGAGGTCGTGTTGCTGCCTCTCGACAGTTATCTGAGAAGAAGAAAGTTGCCTGTCACTCAGTATTGGGAAGAGCTGCGCGCTCACAGGACCTCCCCTCCCCTGATTCACACCGAGTTTGCAGCCGGGCCAAAGGCTTACTCATGGGCGAGAAAATGAGGTCTCGAGTTTGGAGGTTTTCATCTCGGGGAAAGAGGACATGCCTGTGTGTGAAGGAAATGGAAAAGAAACCTTTGTATTCTAGTGAGCAAGTAGTTTGAAAAGGGGAAATGCATCATTGTTAGTAAACGCCGCAGTATTTTTCCAGCCCAGACCTGCTGAGTTGGTAGGTCCACTGGTGCTGATTTTTTTCTAGATTGTGTAGAAGGTCTAAAGGAGGACTGTATGAAACCAAGACTCGTGAAGCTTGTGTTGGCTAAAGATAGTGATCTGGATGGAAATGAACGCGGTTTAGAAGCCGCGAGTACAGGTTTTCTCCCTCCTGGAGAAATCTTGCAAGGCAGGTCAATAGGGACATTTCCAAAGATGAAGAGCCTTATGGCAGACCCACAATGCCTTGAAAATCCAACATGTAACAGCAGTTCTGAAACGGGAGAAGTCCCTAAAGCCAGGACTACTCCCCCTCTCAATTCGTGATTAAAAACAGAAGAAGGAATGTATAGTTTCGATATTAAAGTATGTGGGATACGATCTGAGCAGGGCAGTCAGTCTTGTAGCTGGTGTGACCTGCAGTGATATTTTCAGTGGCTTAGACAGGTGGTGCCTGCTGTGTATAGTGTCTTTGAGGATGGTGATATATTGGTTTTACTGTGCATAGATTTGCCAACAGTGATTTGAAATGATGTTCTGAAGCTCTTCACTTCAAATATTCAGTTGCTTTTGGATGGCTTTTGAAATGACACCATCGGGTCATCAGATGGGCTTTGAAGAAGTGGGGGTTGTGGTGTTTTTCATCTGCGACCAGTAGAAATATTTAGGGGGTGTAGCTGGGGGAAAAAAAAACCCCAGTTGAAAGCGATGCTTGGCTTGGAGGGAGCAGATTGCTGGGGAGAGGCTGCGCGGTGGGGCAGCCCGTTAGCAGCCTCCCTCCTGCACCCCCAGCCCAGGCTTGTTCAAGGCAGCATGGTCTTTATGCATCTCAGGTGCTGCAAGGGCAGCTAGTGTGGGGGCAGGGGAGCTGGAAACCAGAGTGGGAACCATCAGGGCCTTGGCACAGCGTGGGGTCCCTGCAGGGAAGTCCTCATTTCCATGCCAGGACCTGCTGAGGTCCTGCATGAGTGCAAACAGCCAGCCACATGCATCCCACTGCGTGTTCACACTCTGGCCTGTACCCACCGCTGATGGTGGAGACTGCAAACAGCTGCGTTAGCTGCCTCTGAGGTTGGGTCAAGGATGGGGAGCAGCAATGTGGCTGCTTCGGTCTCATTTGTTATTTTAATTAGTGTGGGCTGAGGAGTGGAGCTCGTGCTCCACTGCCCCTCCTGAGAACCTCCAGGCTGGTCACTGGGTGAGTGTTATTGCTCACCCACTGTCTGTTCCCTCTGTCAAATGTCTCCCCGGTTCCTCACAAAAACCTTTCTCAGATGCTTCACTGGAAAATGTTTGGCTGACTGCATGCTTCGCAGGACACGGGGTTAGATGACGGGACGGCACGGGATCGTGGCTACTCGGCTGTTTGTCTGTCCTGACGACTACTCCCTCCTCCCTGGTAGGCATCTGGACTTCGTGACCCGCTTTGCTGGCTTCTGTCTGGCCGGGGCAAGGCAGCATCATGTCTGGTGGGGAGAAGCGATCCGCAGATCTTCAGGCCAGAGGAAGCCCCCAGACCCATGCGTCCAGTTTTCCCCTAGGCCAGGGCGCAGCCTCACACACTGCGGCTCCGCTGTGTGAAGTCTTGGGCTTCACCCTCTGCGCTGTCGTGGCCGGGTGAGGAGAGGGTCCAGAACCACCAGAGCCCTTCCACCTCCCGGGGACTTGATCCTCTACGTGACCGCCCTCCGTTTAGACTATATATTGTGCCTTAATTCTCCCTGTGAGTGAAGCTGCGAGGGCAGATGAAGTATTGAGCAACCAAGAATCCCTTTCTGTGCGTCTGTCCCTGTCGATAAATGCCAGCCTGTGCAGCAGCCAGGCTGCGTCCAGGCCAATCTGGAAATACACGTTTGCTGGTGGGGTTCACCTCCCAAGATGTTAAAGCTGGATTTCTGTCTCTGGGACCGTGGCAGTTTTTGACAAGATCTCTAGCAATCTACTATTTTTATAACATTTTTTTCTGTTGTACAGTGTCTGCTTGTTCTCTTTTCTTTTTAAAAAGAAAAACCTTGTGTTTGCCGTGAGTCCGAAATTTCAAATGGAGAAGAAGCTTGAGGGTGCAAATGCGTTTTAAACCCGTCCCCCCACCGACCTATCTCTCTCGGGCAGTGAGCCTGTCGTGTATCGTGCTTCACCAGCTCTTCATTTCTACTGTGGTTCCGTCTCCCCTAAAATCCCTGACAGGCCATAAAATCATCATAAGCGGCACATCAGTTCAGAAACATCGTTTCTAGTCTGCCGTGAAGGGAGCCCCTTCCCTCTCCCTTGCCAAAAGGCCACGGCATCGTTCACCATTCAGCTCGTAGGGCCCCGACAGCGGGAGAGGAACGTCACCCCAGAAGGGGCTGCGCGTGGCAGATGTGTCTGGCCAGTGCCCCGTTGCCTTTAAACTGTCCTGGTGCTGTGTCTCCCCTCTTCAAAAAGAGGAAGTGAGAGAGAGGAAAAACCCCAGCCTCGAAAAGCCGGAGGAAAATTTCCTGCCGATTGTTGTGTTTTGCAAACACTGCTCTTTTCTCTTGCCCTCTCCCTCCGCTCCCGGCGAGGCTGGGGATGAAAATGGCTCCTTTGTTCCTTTCCCTGGGGCCCAACGGCAGCGAACGCGCGGCTCCGGAAACCCTCCGCTGCACGAGCGGCGAGGGAGGGAGGGAGGGACCGAGCTGTCACCGTGTGTGGTGGGTCCTACATAAACACGGCACGCGGTGGCAATGCCACGGGCCGGGCGGGCGTAGGGGGACCTCGTGGTGCCGGCAACGAGGCTCCGGCTTTCTCTGCGGAAGGAGGGGAGGGGGCTGTGAGCAGCCGCATCGCCCCAGCAGTGGCTGATCACGGGCTGGGGTCTCTGAGCCCTTTTGTTCTCAGCTTTTGGCTTTCCCCGGAGCAGCAGTGTGCAGCCCCGTGGGGTGCATCCCGCTGGGATGCTCCTTGCTCCCATCCAGCCCTGGAATCTTGGTGCTCTGCGTTTGGCCACGGCCACGCTCCAAGCCGAGTTCAGTCATTTGAAACCCTGCTCTCATCCAGCCCAGGCTGGACACACCACTTTTGCCTGTTTTAAAGGGATGGAGGTCTTGCGCTGGACGGTTTCTGCAAAACTTGGAGCACAGGCAGGCTTCCCAGGGCAGGGAGACGCGGGGCACGCGGGACCGCAGCCGACCCTGCTGTAGTCCGTTCTGTAGTCCGGCTGTGTGCGTGTGCGAGTGTGTGTCGGGTCGTGCCGAGCGGGGAGCCCGAGGACGTGACCGACGGGGCTGGAAGGAGCCCGCGTTTCTGCAGCTGGAGTTTCAGTACCTTGTAGATGGCCTTTCTTCCCCGTCCCCTCCTCCTTTTTTTTTAATAAAAGACAAAAAACAAATGGAAAGCTAAACTAGCAGAGGTTTTTAAATATTTTATATTAGTTTCTAATGTAAATTCTTACACTGTTATTGCAGTGCTGGGTGTGTTTCGCCTGCACGTGACTTTTTGTAATATTTTTGTGAATCACTAAACGTTTTTTTTCCTCCCGTGTATTCTAAGTGCATTAAACGTATTTGCAGAATTGTCGGTGTCCTTCTCTGCGGGCGACTCGGTGGGACTGCCTGCCTCCCGCTCGGCCCCCGGCTGCCTCCGCAGCCTCTTCCCCTCCTCTTCGGCGCCTTCTCCCCCCGGCCCCGGGGGAGCTGGGTCTGTCACCCAGACCTCCCGACTGCAAGCATGGGAGAGAGAGGGATCTTCCTTCTCCCAGAAAACCTCAGCAACACGGCCTGTCCCGGGCCCTGCCTGGTGCAGGATCCTCCACGAGCATCCGCTGGCAAAACCCCTTGAGCCAAGGCAGCCCGAGCGCCCCGAGAGCCGGGCTTTTCTGTGCCGTTGGGGTGCGCCGGGATGGGGAGCACTTGCACCCGGGTCTGAGGACATGGCTGCTCATCCGAGGGATGGCAACCTCGTCTGCCGGCAAGGGAAGGAGGGAGCCGGGGTGAGTGCCGGGTCAGGTCCATGCTCCCGTCCCCTGCCAAGCGCCGCTTGGCTGCAGCGGGGTTTGTGGGGGTGTGGATGTGCGCGTGGAGACCGAATGTGTCGGAGAAGAGACACAGCAAACACTTATGAAAAAATATTACTGAGCTAATGTTGCAATGATTTCCCAGTAACGCAGAACGATTTTGCAGTAATCTTTTTACACTCCTCTGTAATAAATTCCTTTAAGGTCAGAGAGAAGAGGGGTGGAATATCTGGGTGGGGGGGAAGGGAGTTCGCTGTGCACAGAGCAAGGGTGACAGGGAAGGGAAAAGATGCGCGGGAGCTGAAATCCAGCTTTGGGCAGGTTTTGCCCTTGCTCTGTGGGGGTGTGGTCTCAGCCCTCCACGCATCGACAGGGGAGCAGTTGGCAGAAAGGGCTGCTGCAGACATTTGGGGTGAAAACCATCCTTTCCCGAAGAACCTCTCCCACAGCCACATCCAGACACGAACTGTCCCGGCCCCAAGACAAAGCAGCGGGATCTCCGAGAGCTGCCAGAGGTGCCGAAGGGCACACGGCCATCGCTTGGCTGGGTTTCCTCGTGCCACTTGAGGAAAGCTTGCTGGTCGACTGGGATCCCCAGCGAGGTTATTTGCCCAGGCAGGGGCTTTGGGGGGTGAGAGGCCGCTGGCAGCTGGCCCCCCGGCCCAAGACCCCCCGTGCCTCTCGCCTTCCCAGGCCTCAAAGCGTTTGCAAGCACAGGGCCACACTGCTGGGGCATCCCGTCAAGGGTGGCAGAGCCGGGACCGGCCAGGGACCCTGCTGCTCGCGTGGTGCTGGGAGCCCTCCCCGCCTGCCACTTGGTTAATTTAATTAATGAATTAAATGATCTGATTTCACCATACCTGCCATGGCCAGGCAGAATCCCCTTTTGCAACTTCACGTACCAGCCAATCACTTGGTTCAGCCCTGAATCTGGAGGGGATGGGGTGTCCCTGGGTCTGCGGCACAGCGGGGTACCCTTAGCCCGCTGTTGCCCGTCACCCCGAGCCCACCACCAGCACGGCCGTGGCGGCTTCACCGCTCTGCCTCCACCCCAGCCGAGAGCACCTTAGGGCAGTGAATTTAATTAAGGTTTGTGAAAAGCAGTGTCTGGGAGCCCCTCCTGGATCTGCGGCTCTGAACTTCATTAGGAGCGGTTTGTTGCTAATAATGCCGGCAGCTTCTCTAATTAATAATGGAAGGGCTGCGAGCAGATGCCAAGCCAGGAGAGGGAAGGGATTTGTTTGTTTATTTCTCTCCTCCCTTGTTGCCTTTTTTTTTCCCCCAAGTGCGGAGGGAGGGCTGGGGCTCGTTTCCCATTTGGAAAGTGAATGGTGGTGCCTGGGAACCTCGATGGGGAAGAGACTGCACCTGCGGAGCGGGACGGGGAGACGGATGGGGTGGGAGATGGGTCCCGGTGGGGTGGGACGAGGGGGCAGCCCCCACAGCAAGGGGCTCCCAGTCCCACAGTGCTCCCTGCCCATCCGGGGCAGAGCCAGTGTGGCCGCTGGTTGTGCTGGCCTTGGGCACCCAGAGAGGGTCCTGGTCCCTGAACCCCCTCCTGTAGCATCACCCCCGCAGCATGTCCCTTCCCACAGCATGTCCCCATCCTACGATGTCCCCCAGCCCACGGCATGTCCCCCAGCCCATGGCGGGACGGTGCAGCCATGGGAGCGGGGCGGCTCTCCATGCTTTCACTTGCCTGGACTGCAGGGATCTGTCCCACATCACCCAGAAACGTGGGATTGCGGGAGATTGGCACGCCTGGTCCCTTTGGGTTTTTCTTTTCCCCTTCATTTTGCCTGGTTTCTCTCCTCCTTGCTGTTTTTGCACTCTTTGTGGCCAGCCGGCTGCGGCAGCACCTTGGTGCGGAGGAAAGCCTCCCAGCACGCCCCGGCGTGCGGGACCTCACACATTAACGCCCCGCACTCCTGGGGGCTGTAACCGGAGAGAGAGGGGCCCGAAGCAGCTGGGCTGGCCCGAGTCCCACTGCCTCCCCCCAGCACCCCCTGCCCCATGGCTGAGCCTCGGGGGCGGTGGGGAGCCGGCGAGCATCTTCGCCCCGCTGCAAACCGCAGCCTTACCGTCCGGCGCAGGACACCGGGACACGGCCGCGGTGGGAGAGGCACCGTAGGGAAGCCCCCAGCGTGCCCCAGCTCCCTGTCTGGGAGCCCGCAGCATGCCCAAAATCTCCGGCTTCTCCAAATAGCTTTCGGAGCAGCTGTTCCCGCTGTCGGGCAGAGTTTGCACCGGAGAAAAAAAACGGCCCTATCTTGCCCCAGCACCTCATCGCTGGCGCTGATGGAAGTAGTGCACGAGACAGGCCACAGCGGCACGGCCAACGCGGCGTCAACGCGGGCTCTGTCCCCTCGGTCCCCTCACCAGTGGCAGGGATGCACTGGCGGCGGGCGTGTTTCAGGCAGCTGCTGTTGCTGCAGCAGCTTTCCAAAGAAGCGTAGTCCGGGTCTGGTTTTGGTTTGCCGAGGGGAAAAGCATTTTTAATGCCTTTCCATCTTTCACGTTTCCTCAGGCTTTCCGCGCTCTGGCCACAAATTACCGGCCGGCGGGCAGCAAGCACAGCTGCCCTGTGCCAGGGATGGTCCTGCCGCCGGGGATGGGTGCCCCCTCCGGAGAGGCTGGGCAGCAGGGACCAGAGGTGGATGCACGGTTAGGTATTAAGAAACCTCCAGGAGGGTCTGAGGCCAAGGCGACTGGGCAGACCCAGCTTCCCGCCCGGGCCAGGATCGTCCCCATCCACTTAATGCACAAATCCCTTCTCTGGCTGCTAGAAACACTGGAGCAAATGCGGGGCCACGGCATCTTGGACTCCCCGCTTGCTTTTTGAACAGAAAAATTGTCTGAAGCATCCGGCAGAAGGGGAAAATGAAGGCGAAAAGGGCTCAGAAGCAGGGGGGCTGGGGGCGGTGAGGCGGGGAGCGTCCCCGGGGGCGCGGGGCGGCGTGGCAGCCTGCCCGGCCCCAGTACAGGCAGCCGAACAATAACGCGAGGCGTCGGGGACATGCTCGGCGGTGGGAATCCCAGTCCTTGCCTTAAAAGGAGATTTCAGGGAACGCTTTTATTGGAAAATTGTTTTCTGATTATTCAGCTTATTGAGAGTTTCATTTCATTATTTGCAACATGACGCGAGGGGGGCTTCAGCTGCGCATGAACGGCGACAGCCAAGGATGTTTCTGTGGGTTTCCAGGCCCACTAAATCATCCCGTTCGACCTCCCGTGTTCGCAGGCCAGAGAATTTCACCCAGTTCCTCTCACGTTGAGCCCCATAACTTGTGGTTTGGATTCAAGCGAGCGGTCCAGGACGATGTCCTGTCTCGGCTCGATGACTTCAAGAGAGGAAGAATCTGCCACCAACTTCCCTCGGCTGCTTGTCCTGGTGGCAAAAAACCCCTCGCGCCCATGAGAGCAGCACCCTGCTGCCGACTCATTGCAGATGCGGCTGCGTCCCGCTTGCTTCGAGCCTTTTTCAGACGAAGGGGGATGCCCACGTCACCCCTCGGCCGGCTGCTGCCACACAACTGGGCTCTCTGAGCCACACGGATTAGTACAGATAAGTAGCGGGATCCCTCCCGGCCTGCCGCTAGCGAGCAGCTCAGGAGTTAATAAACTTTGAACAGATGTGACCAACATGTCAAGACACGAGAAGTACGTGGTATGGATGTTTATAAGTACATCGACAGAAGGCATTCATAAAAGGTTATAGACCATGGTAATAAGCAACCCATCAACTTGTTTGGACTCTAACACTTGATTAACCATTTATTAAAAGGTGCAGTAATCATTTATAAGCCATAAGCGGGACCGAATGTAAAGTACAACTCTTTTTGTGTTAATAGATGCCTCAAGAATTTCCTCTCCCTCCGTGCCGTGTTCTGAGCGGTTAAAGGCTAACCCTGGCTGCCGGGCGCCGCGGCCCCTCCTTTGTGGGGTGCATGGGCTGGATCCACGCCGGGAGCCTCCCGCTCTCCCAGTGCCCGTGGAGGAGCCGCGGGTGCCCTCACCCTGGGTTTGGCAGTGCCTCGGGGTTTCGCTCATGGAGAGCCCTGGGTTTGTTTTGGCCAGGCTCTGGGTGACCTCCACCAGCGCCTGGGGATCGCTCCGGAGACCCCGGGAGGGACCTGCCCGGTGGGTTCAGGGCTGCCCCGGCGGCACGGAGGGTCGGGCAGAGAGGTGTTCGGTGCCTGGCAGCGCAGGGCAGCGGGGGAAGCCTGGCAGCTCCCTGGGAGAGGAGGGCTGCCGGTGGCTGCGCAGGCGGGAAGAGCTCGGACACTTGTCCCAGGGTCTCCGGGCACAGCCCAGCACCGGCCCTGTCACCCGCGGGTCCCCGTCGGACCCCAGGGAAGGGCTATGTGGGGACAGTGGGCACCAAGTGCTGAGCTGAGCAGAGTGGATCAGGGGCCAGGGATTTCAGAGGGGTTAAAACCACCTGTCCCGAGACCCTGGGGACCTGGGGAGCTTGGGGGAAGGAGCAGAGCATGGAGAGAGCTGGAAACCCACTCCCTGCACCCCCCTGCATCCCCCTGCACCGGAGTCAATCCAAGCCCCAGGCTGCTGATGCACCGGGATGGGACAGACATGCCTCCGACACAAAGACAGCTTCATCCTTCTGTCAACAGGACCCTCCTTTTTTGTTTGCCATCACACTCCTCCTACCCCCCCAGACAGGCCGTGTTTTCCTTCCTGGTGTCTTAACGAGACCTAAACCCGTAATTGCTCCCATTACACAACCAGGAGTGACAGTTTGTTAGCATTGCTTCCTGGCCTAATTCACACCGATACCCTGGTGCTGCTCCCTTCTCCGCGGGCAGACGGACCTCTCAGCTTCTGGAGAGGAGGGAGTGCAGGGGGGGTGCACAGGCTGCGGCTCCGGGGCGAGCCCCTGCCCTCACCCTGCCTCAGTTTCCCCCCGCTGCACCGAGCCAGGGCTCAGCGGCTCCGCTGGACGCAGGGGCTGTGGGTTTGGGGGTCGCAGGGTGGCAGCGGGTGCTCTGCCCTTTGAAGGAAAGCTCGGTAGCTGCCTGGCGGGGGGATTTTTGGCGTGCAGGTGGTGCTGGGTCTTTCGACTGTGGCCGGTTTTAGTTGCGGGGAGCACGCAGGAAAGGAAGAGGAAGGCTGAGAAATTGCTCCGGAGTGAAGACTGCACAGGTTACACCTCAGCCTGGGCAGGGACCGCGGGGATCTGCTGGCGGGAGGGCGGCTGAACCCAGCTGCAGATGGGCAGGGAGATGGTGGGATGGCACCCTGCTCCCACCCGCAGTCTCCTGCAGTCGGATCTGGGGCCGGCGGCTTCGTGTCCCCAAGCTGATTGCTGGGCTGGCAGCGCCGAGGAGCTCTGGCTTTCCCCAGGAGGTGACCGGCTGCGGCGCGGGAGGCTGTGCCGGCGCTTGGGCTGGCACGGAGGGAAGAACAGGGCTGCCACAGGCTTGGGGCAGAGGGACGCGGCGTTCTGCCCTGGCCTCGGCAGCAGCGAGGGGTGCAGCTGCAGGATCCTGCACCCCGGGGGGGACGGAGGCTGTGAATCCTGGCCTTGCAGCTGCAGCACAGACCGCGCCGGGAATCTCTCAGAAAGTGACTTTTCGACCCGTGGCACAGCCTGGGCTCAGGGCAGTGCCCACCGGGACGGGGCTGGGGGAGCAGACGGAGGGGTTTGCCCCCAGCATCACCTTCCCCTGCCCCAACCCGCGGTGGGAGACCCACCACGCTGGGCTCTGCCAGCATCTGCTAGCACCCATTCCCAACCCCGTCAAGACGAACGAGTTACTTTAAACCCTGGCCAGCACGTTTTTCAGGGCGCAGTGGTGAGGTTCCCCCAGAGCACCGCCAAGGCATAAGAAACGCGGGGCGAACCCCAGGGCTGGCGGCTCCTTCGGATGCTTCACACCATGCATCCCCTGTTAAAGGCTTCCCGCTGGCAGCCCGGCTCCAGCAGCACCTCTCCGGCTGGCAGCAGAGGGTAAAATTAGACAGAGCTGCATTTTTTCCCCCTCGGCCGCCCAGCAAACTTTTAAAGCTCTTCTGCCGGGTCCCATCCTGTCTCCGGGGAACGCGGGGGGAAGAGCAGAGGAGCCCGTCTGGCCGCCAGTCTCCCTCGTGCTCAGTAAAAAGAAAAAAAGAAAATTGTGCTGGATTTTTTGTTTCGTTGTTGGTTTGGGGTTTTTTTACATATATATATATATATATATATATATATATGGAGGTTTTGTGGCTTTGACGCAGTTTCCTGAAAATCCTGCCTCATCCTGCCAGGGGCTGAGCGAATGCACATCCCAGCCCTCGGCGGTGGGGGAGAGAGGGAGGAGAAGCCAGGGAGGGAAAGAAGAAAGCCTTTGCCAAACTGGCCTGACCAGAATGTGACACAAGAGCAGGAAATGAGTCACGCCGGCAGGGCAGCTGCTCCCCGGAGTTTGCATAGAAAGAAACCCCACCATGCAGGGAACCGCACCGGCCCCCGTCCCAGCTCCCCGCGCTCCGGACCCGCGGCCGCTGCCGTGCTCGCTGGCACCCATCAGCACCCCGAGGCCGGCTGGGGCAGCGGGCCCCGGAGCATCGCCCCAAGGCTGGCCGTGCAGCACTGGATTTGGCCGTTCAAACCCAGACTGGACCGTTCCACGCTGGATTTGCCCCGGGCCAAAGCAGAGCTCCCCTCCATTGCCCGCTCCATGTAGTCCCCCTCGGCCAGCCCTCAGTAGCCGCTTTGCCCCGTGCTTTCGGCTTGGGGAGTAAGGGAGAAAACCCAGCATTTTTGCCCCGAGAGGGGCCCCAGCTGCTCATCCGCTGCACAAGGGCGAAGCTGTCCCAAGGGGCCGACAAAGGCATCACCGTCCCTGCATCCGGCACACCATCCCAGCCCCGGTCCCGGCTGCCAGAGTCGGCTGTGGGTGTTGCTGGATCCCAGCGCTTGGGTGCTTGGGGCAGGGAACCTGCTTGGGGTGCTGCAGCAACCGGGCTGCGCACACGGCTCCTGGTCCCTTTTCATTAACCGCGGAGGACGGGAGGTTTCCCCCACGGATGCACCACGCACACACATGTGCGTGTTCCCCCAGCGGGTACCAGGCTGCGAGGATGCCAGCGCAGGCAGGTGACAATGTGGGATGGGCAGGTGTGACGCCGCGGTGGGGACGTGCATGAGATGGCCCGGCACAAGCGGTGCAACGTCGACATCGTGCCCTGGGCACCTCTGTGTCGTGCCTTCACTGTGGGGTTTCTTCTCTCCTCCTCTACCCCAGCCGGGAACGGAGGATGGCCACAAGCAGACGGATTTAGTGCTGCAAACCAGGCTATTGCTGCCCTGCATGTTCCTTAACTCCTTAAACCCAGTCTTAAAACTTCAGCAAAAGCCTCCAATGTATTAATCACACGGAGCAGGGTGGAGGGAGCTTTCTCCATCGCACTAACCCACCTCACCAGGCTTACGCATAAAAAGAGCAGAAGTGCAGTGATGGCTTCTCTCTGTCTGGTTAATTGAGTTATAAATGATCCAAAAAGAATATCACTTTGTATTATTTTCGGAGGGGTCAAGGCTTCGGGGGAAGCCGCGGGACTGGGTGCCAGAGCTGCCAGGAGCGTTCCAGGGACGAGGTGGTGGTGGGGAGGCAAGCTGTCACTTTAACAGCCCATCGCTCTGTAAATCTGTGCGAACACCCTCCCTTCCCCATCAGCTCAGGAGCCCCAAATAGCAAACAGAGTTTCTGTACGTCTGCGGGCTGGTTAAACACCACTCGAGTCCACCTGGCGAAGCAGCGGCAGCTCCTCGACGCCAGCTGCCAGGCACGGCCCCGCTCGTCCTCTGCCCGCAGTGATGGAGCCACCTCAGCTCTGCCACCCAGCCAGCGCATCCCTGCTCCCCAGGCACGAGGTCCCTCTGTACCAGGCCATGCCACTTCAATGCCAGACCCCGGTGACAAGCGGCCGAGCGTCCTGGCTCTGCGGGGCGTGGGGCGATGCTCTGCTGACCCTTCATGGGTGGGTACACCCAGCCCAAAGCTGTCGGTGCTACCTGGGGCCTCAGCGGAGATGCTGGTGCTTTGCCAGGGAGGCTGGCAGGGACGGTGGTTTCTCCAGGGCAAGGCAAAGGGCTGCTGAAGCGAGACTGCAGGTGAAGGGGAACAAATGGCCCAGCGGTGGCTGGGAAAACCGAGGTCTGGGGAGGCTGAGGGATGTGCACCAGGACTCAGCTAAAAACCGCCTCTGCTGCCCCTTGGCATGGGCTGGGGCACCCCTGCGGGGCTGGATCCTGGTGAAGGGGAGCCCACAGCCCAGGCGGGCTTTCTGCAGCTCCTGCCCACCGGTGTTCGTCAGCCACCCAGGGCTGGCAGGACGGTGTCTGGGAGCCGTGTCGCAGGGGGGTCCCTGCCTGCAGCCCCCCCAGGCAGGTACTTCTGACTGCAGAAGGGTTTTGACACACAGTCTGGCTTCAGAGCTTCCCTTGCCAAGGGGGTTTCTCGGGGCTGGGCAGGGAGATGGCATCATCCAGATGCAGGCATGAGGACAGCAGGGCCAGAGCTGGCCCCAGGGCAGCGGGATTCCCAGACAAGAGCAGGACGCATCTTTTGGCTTGGCTCAACCCCATCCCATCCCATCCCATCCCATCCCATCCCATCCCATCCCATCCCATCCCATCCACCTTCCACTTGCAAGCCCCATTAAATGCCAGCTGGCTTCCCCAGCTCACCCGAAGTGGAGGGCATGGAGGGGGCCCCGAGCAGCCCCTGCAGGAGAGCTGTGCCTGGCGCGGGGTGGGGATGGCAGCTGTCACCGGGGGCTGCACCGTACTGCCTATGTTTGTAAAGAAGTGAGAGTCATGAATAGTTTTGTGCTGACTTTTTGAGGAGAGGTTTGCCTCTGCACAGGCTCGGCCAGCCGACAGCGGCTCTGATGCATCCCGTGCCGCCCTGCCCAGCTCCTGCCGGTCCCAGCTGCCAGACGGCTTGTAAAACCCCAGAGGATACGTACAGCCTGCGGGCTTCGAGGCCTGGCAGAGGAATTGCACAGCAAACCGCTCCCTTTGCAGGAATCAGCTCTCGAGCCCCGGGAGCCATGGGCTGGGTGTGCGGTGAAGGGGGGGGCTGGGGGCGGCACAGGGTGAGCCCCAGTCGCGGGGTGGGCTGGCTGTGGGCTTTCCCACGCAGGCAGGGATCGGCCGGCTAAGCCCAGAAATAGGTTTTATGGTGGCGAAGAGGCTGTGGGAGCCTCACCCAGAAATCAGAGGCGAGCGAGGCGTCCTGAGCCAGCCCAGGCACCGCACACCGGCCACAGCCCCATCAGCCGTGTGGGGTGCGCTGGGGTACAAGGCGGTTGTTATTTGCCCCAGCGTAGCACTTTGAGACTGGGGTGAGCTGGGCGTAACGCAGACGGCAGGCGGAGGTGCTCCCCGACGTCCCACCGAAGCACGAAGCAAGAGGAGCAAGGAGGAGGCAGAGAAATGGGACGGGGGATCCCAACTCCAAAGCCAGCCCATGGGTAGCTGGTGTCTGTGGCTCTGTCCCCTCAGCGGGGCGTCTCTCGGCAGGACCTGCCCGCGCGCAGGAGGGGTCCCGTGAAGGGCAGTGTGGGGAGCCCTGGATCCCCCCACCCGGGGCGTGCTGGCGGATGCTCGTCCCTGCAGCAGGCAGCCGGCTGCCCTGTGGCTCTGGGGCTGTAGGGTGCTGTAGTGGGTGCTACTGGGTGCCGTTTCTGGACAGTTCTGTCCAGGGCTTTGAGGCTGCGACTGGGGAAATTCCTGCTCAATCCCTCGCGGAGGCAAACCGCCGTCACCCAGGGGCAAGGCAGGGGCCGGATCCTACAGCCACCGCCTGAGCCTCTGCTCCCCTTGTCGCTCCGCCACAAACCCGGCTGTGCACCCTGAGAGTGTTTGGGCTGAAATACCCAGTTTGGAATCCTTTCGTGACACCCCTCGCCGGCAGGAAACGGGTTGACGCCGGCAACGTGCTTTGTCCCCAGCGCCCCAGCACATTCGGCAGGGGTCGGACAGAGGGCGTCCGGTGCAGCAGCACCCGGGACCACCCTGCGCAAAGCAACAGCCCGTCCTGGGGGCAGCGGAGAGGGCGGAGGAGGCTCCGGAGGGCACTGCTGGTACCCAGGGCCAGCTGCGGCCCAGATGTGAGCCGGCTCCCGGGGGCTCAGCCCCTGCTCACGGACCAGCACCCTGCACGACCCTGGCCGCTGGCCCCCTTGCGGTGCTGCT
>Ga0065711_1026725_pt1 | contig 61336 bp, 31 predicted proteins | sample Hoacrofraction12_FD_59098 | JGI IMG/M metagenome (GOLD analysis project Ga0065711, IMG submission 59098) | Hoatzin crop microbial communities from Cojedes, Venezuela - Epithelial fraction 12 v2 (version 2) | ecosystem: Host-associated > Birds > Digestive system > Esophagus > Crop | place...
AAAAAGGGGGGGGGGGGAGCGAAGAAGCAAAAAGGAAAAGAGGGTCAGAAAAAGTTATTCTAAATGTAAACTGCTGTTAAGCCTGAGTAACTAGACTGGCAATGTTTGATAAGATTGGAATCATTGCCACTGAAAGGAGTGGAAAATGTTGTCGTCATTCACAGCAGAAGAGCAGCAAAGGAATTTATGGCATGAGAGTTGTCTGTCTTCTAGTGCATCTGTATACACCATGTGCTGGGCCACTTGGCAGGCCAGGAGATTGCATAAAAAACAATCTTGGAAAGTCTGCTGTCTTTGTTTAATGTATTAGAAATGCTGTTCTTCCATAACAAGAGCAGCATCTCTGTATCAGAATTTCTAATGCAGGGCAGGGAATATACCCAGGAGGAACGAAAGCTGCCCAGCTCCCATTTCACGAACTTTCAAAAAGACACTGAGGATAGAATAAAAAACGTATGGTGGGCAGTAGCATGTAAGAGTGACACTCATTCTCTGACCCATGCCTTACTTATTAAAAAGTCATTAATGTTTACAAGAAAAGTAGACAACCCAAATAAAATCTCATCATATGGACTTTACAAGCCACATTGCAGCAGGAAAAAATAGCACAGGTAGAAGAAAAGTCATTGCAGTGGCCCAGAGGTTGTAGCCAAGAAGCCAGGAATGTGGGATGTAGCTGAAATCTCTTGGACAGCTTTGAAAATCTTACCCTTAGTTTCCAACACTGAACGAAATCTAGGTCAGCCTAATCCACCTGCTTTTCTGCAATGGGTCTGAGCGAGGAATTCTGCCTGGGTAGACACATCTCCTAGCCTAGATAATTAATTCCATTAATTTATTTTAATTTGATTAAAACAGGAATAATTTTACATCACAAATTAGTTGTTGCTATTTTTATTTTTTTTAATGTTTTCATTTAAGTCAGCTGGAAAGATCAAATAGACTTGTTCATTTCCCTATTTGCTTGTAGTTGTTTTTCAGTCTGCTTCCTGTTCAAGTTCTTATGTGCACTGCGTTTTGCTTTTCATTTAAACTCTACTGTATGTTGTCAACAATATTACTTAAACTGTGTCTAATCCTGCAAGTTTCTTATGCGACAATTGTGGTCTGCTGGACTTTCCCTTCTCTTTCATATTTATTTGGAGCCTTTAGCATACATTTGTAACTTCAAATGTGCAAAAAGGTTCACTGTTCTCATTAGGGAAATTCTCATTTCATTCGGGAGGTGTCGAACCCATAGCACACCGTTTTATAGCCCCAAAACCCCACTGGTAAATATGAACTGATAGCAGGTGATTAAATTTGGAGAAATGCTACATCATTGTTTCAGGAATTAATAGGCAGCCTGCGACTCATTTAAGCCAGTCCTTAAAAGCTTTTGTTCTAGCTTATTAAAAAAGGGTGATCCTACCTCAAATAACTTCTCAGTCTACCCTCGGCCATTCCATTCCATACTTTGACACATAAAAAACTGAAACTTTGCAAGAATAGTTAGCTTAACCAGGCATATTTGTGCCTAGGGAATAAAAGCTCATTCCTGACTCGGCTGCATCTTCTAGTCCCTTTATATTACTTTGCTATATAAAGTGCAGAACACACACGAGGCTCAGAAATATATTTGTAAGAGCCTCATAGTCTTTACATGACTATTTATTAGATGGTTCTTCCCACAACTAACAATAAGAACTAATTCATCAAAAGACATTGAGAGAAAGTTACTTGCATAATGGATGCATCAGGTAAACTTGTACTTTTAGAAAAAAGTATTAGCTCCTGTATTTTGACAAACATGATAAAATTTTTATTATCCAGTTACACCCAGTCTCAGAGAGCCTACAGCATTTCAGATACCCTGTGATAGTGTTGCATATACTTTTAAAAGCTATGCATAAGCAGCTTACTTCCTCTTACTTTAATTATTTCACAGCCTGAAAAATGCTACTGTCTTCGTACGGAATCTCATGTAAGATGATCAGGAAAACATTTACTGTTCTGTTTTTTTGAACCACTTGATTTAAAAAGTCATCATCTTTCCACAGACCTCTGCATCAGGGTAATAAAAATACATGCAAATAGTGTCCCTGTTTTATAGGTGATGAAAGCGTTTTTTACAGAAGCATATGAGTTTTCACCTCATTTCAATTTTGTAGGACTTTTCTGTAAGGATAGAATGTTTGTAAAATATTACGTTACTGAAAAAGGGGATTTTCTGCTTGAACTGCTTTCTGTCAGAGCTAGTTCAGATAGATGGGACAATGAAACTATATATTGTCAATTACTATGTTTGCGTATGTTTCTCTCTGACTTCTCAGCCGGTCCAGCCCATCTCTAAATGGTCAATGGCATTGAGAACAGTGCACTTGCCTCTGGGTCTGTCATGAGGCTTGGCTGGAGCTGGACCTTCTGAGAATTGGCACAGCACACTTTCACACACTGCAAAAATAATTTCTTGTGCTAATCCCTCTTGGCATTTACATATTACACAAGACCCTCTTTATAGAAGAAAAACCCAACATTTTCCCATGACCATAGTTAATGTACTGTAAATCTGTGAACTGTTAGATCTGCAAACCACATCCCAGGGTACTTTGTCCTCCAGAAAAAGACCTGATACAGCACTATGCTCTGTATCACAGAGGAAAGCTCTGGTGCGGTTAAAACATTAGTCCTAGGCTCGAGAGGTCTGAGTTAAAATTATGTTCATCTACTGACTGCTGTGCGACTAGTTGTTAGGGCACTATATAAACACAAACCCAAAACATGTCCTGTTGTGATAGACACAAAGTTCAAGAGTTTAAGAACAGCTGCCCTGGCTCCCTCTCAGGGTTCATTGCACCCACTGTGCAGGTGGTTACAAGCAGATGAACAGGGAAGACTGAAAATAAGAAAACAAATATACTTCCTCGAAGGACTCGCCCAATTCCCAACATTTCATAAACCTGATGTGTGGTTTTTTTCTATTTAATAACCCTAAATGTCTGTCTCTTAAAGGTCCTTGTACAGGTTCTCTGTCAGCCCATTGAAACATTTTCCATCTACAACGTCCTTTTGCAGCAAGTTCTGTAGAAAACAGAACTGTCATCTTTTACTTTTCCTGAGCCTTCTCTTGCAACTTTCATTTGGTGTCGCTTAGCTGTAATGCTGGAAGATGCAGCCTACAGACAATTTTTATCTGTCTTTCCAAAGACACTCTCTAATTTGCTGACCTCTGTCACGTATCACCTGTCCAGGTTGTCTCTATTCCAGGCTGACAAGTCTCAGCCTGCTCAGCTGTCCCTTCAGTTGCATGTGGTGGTGGCTGTAATGCTTTTTCACTAGTGTGGATCTTGACAGAAGGTTTTGCAGCAAACTTGTGTCTTTGTCTGTGCATGTTCAGATATGTATGTTTATATATAAAAAATATATTTTTATATATAAAATACAATGAATGTTTAAGAGACCAGCACTGTACAAAACAAGAATAGTATAGGATATTTATTCTAAAGCTAACATTAACAAGATGAGGCTATTTAATTGTTATTCATTGGAAAACAGGAAAAAAGTAACCATTACCTTGTAAAGGACCTTGTAACTTTCTCCTGTGGGCCCCTGTTTTACCTGAGTGGCTACATGCTCATTTCTGTGGAAGCGGGAGCTCCAGCAAAACATCCGCTGAGGGCGACCACACAGCCAAACGAATGCCCAAGAACTCTGTAATGCGTTTGTTGAACTTTTCTTTCAACATCGACGGTCTGCTTTGTTTGATCTTGTGGAGGAACAGGAAGGCTGAATCTCTCTGCTGCACAATAACTTCTCACCACGCACTGCTCAAGTGAAATCACATATCAGGTGGGGGTTCAGGACCTGCTAACTTTCTCCTGCATGCTGCTTGTGCACTCATGTGTACACTCAAGTGCATCGTGTCCATATCTATGACTTTGGGGGTAGCTGGGGAAATGCACGCTGAAAGCTACCATGCGGACACAGTAAACTTGTGATGCTGGGCTTGGTGCTGGTACCTGCGTGTTTGTGCTCTGTGCCAAAGGCAAGCAAAGTGCAGAATGAATTTACAGAGGCTCTGAAGATCCGGTTTCTTTCCCGCTGTCCCCAAGGTAGAAGCTGCCCTTGGTATCTCGTCCTTGGTACCCTTGTCTGAGCATTTGAACCTGCTGTTTTTGCAATGAAGGGATAGCACTGCACAGGGCACATAAAGTGTGAGCAAACCATAGATTTATAGATGGTATACATAGTGATATAACAGTGCACTTTGCTAGGAACTGGGACACTTCCTAATATTTGATTTGTTGGGGGTCTTTTTGACTGTTCCTGTGTGCTGCACTGATGTTTAGGAAAGTACACAGTCCAGTGTTTGTAACCCAAGCAGAAAAAAACTAGACCCAGTGTGGGCAACAGGACAGAGTGTAACCCATTGCAACCTAATGGAGCAAATCAAAGCCAGTTTTTTCTTTTTTTGAGACCAAATTTTGCTTATATCTCTACTGAATGAATGTAATTTCCTAGAAGTATTTTTGTAGGTGGACTTGACTAGGATGGAGAGATGGAGCTCAGCTGCTCATTTCAGGACTGGAGGATATTGGGGAGCAGGCATGCTTGAGTAGAGTCTGGTTTTGCCTGCCTTCCACCTTCCACATATATTTATACAAGCACCTCTACCTTGGTTGGCTCTGACGCTGTTTTTTTCTGAGATTGTAAAAGGCATCCCCTCTCTGTTGCATAAGTCTTGCTTATTTACAAACAATTTGCAAGGTTCTCTGCTAAAACAGGGTGAAAGTAATCAGAAAAGAGTGGTTGTGGTCTTTAACTGCAGCTGTTCTAGGAGTTCTTTTTATTTTTTTCTTCTTTCTCAGAACTAAATTCCTAACATCTTAGTCAGTTGCTGATTCAGGAGTGCAGCCATGCTGAAATCTCGTTCCCTTTTTACCTCTGCACAGACAGAATAAGTAACAGTGTGTGTTTCCTCCACACGATGATAAATACATAAATATTTTGGTAACAGGGCACCAGATAAGCATAAAAGATAGTAAGATTATTTTCTTTGTCTCTTTTTTCTTAAGCTCTCACTTTTTATCATTGTTCTTACTCATGCACCAAGATTCGTGTGCCTGTAGGCTGCTGAACCTGATGTGGTGATCAATAGAAATGAGGCCCTATCAGATTGGAGGAATAATTCTCATCTGCTTTGGTGAAAAGTTTCTGAGCTTAGCTCAAACCAACTTCACTGTCCATCAAATAACTGGCTTTGCTTGAGACATAGATGAGGAACATTCTAACAGTCCGCTCTCATGGCTCTGATGGAGAGGCAATACGTCTCCAGCAGAGGAACACTAACAACCTAAAGAAGGGCTAATGAATGATGCATGCGTCCCTGGTCTCTGCTAAAATGCTAATGGTTCATCTACGCCCCAACACTCAGAGTTGCTGTGGAAGTAATGCAGGCTTTCACAGCGATGTTCCTGTGCTCCCTGTTCATGGCAATCGTCTTAGGAGCCTTGAGCAGAAAAGCATCGAGACAGTGAGATGCTGACTTTGACTGATCCTTCTGAGCTGTTTTTGATCAAACACAATCTTAAGCCCACAGCCAGGAGTCTTCTTCAAAAAACAGAGATCTCTCTTAGAAGTAAAGATCCTCTGTATTAAACTAGGGATCTGTCTTCCAGTAAAAAAAATACATTCTGGCAATTTTACCTCTCCCTTGAAATCTTCTCCTTAGTTAGAGTAGGAATAGTTTCAGCTATGGAACACAACCTTTCACAATAATCAGCTGAAAGTGTGTAAAAAAAATTGCCTATGTGTTTTTTAGCTCCTTCTGCTTCAGTTTAACAATAACCCAGCATATGATTCCCTTAGTTGGCAGACTGCTTACAAGAAGTCTGCCATTTCTATTGCTGACATATCTCTTGCTTTTTACTCCTCCAGACTGTGTAGCATGTTTAATTAAATTTTGAAACTTCAGTATGAAGTTTAGGACAAAATAAAGATAATGTTCATGGAGAGAAAAAGGAATTCTTTTAAAGTCAGCTTCATTAACTATTGGGCTATTAGAGTGAGGGTCACTTTGCCCAGACTGAAATAACTGGATCTCCCTAATTGCATTTTATTTGAATTATTTCTTTATTTCAAACATGTTGTGCTTGTTAGTGATTTAATATGACTGGAAGCACAAATTAATTATACCTGGCAGCCAATTGTAAGAAAGTTATGGTGATCAATGCTTATGCGGGGTTTTTTTAATGTCTACCTACTTGGATCAGTTCCCTCCGAATCATGAGTAAATATTTTCTGCTTAAATATTCCCATGCAAATTGGATTAATTTTAGCATATTAATGGAAGAAGGACATCACTGCCTACCCTCAATATTAAGCTAGCTGAACAAGCAAAGGTTGTGGTTTTTTTTTTTTGCTCTGCTTAAGTAGTGACTGAACTTAGATGGAAAATTCAGCACGTTTGCTTATTCCGAATGGTTTGGGGGCATGCAGGGTATTTGGAGAGATGGAGGTAAAGGCAATCAGAAATTGACCGGGAAAGCAGCTCTTCCTGGGGCCCTAACCTTGAAGAATTTCAGTTAAGCACTGCTCAGCTAAACAGGATGGTAATTGGATAAACAGGGTGGTAGGTGTTTGGGTTTGGATATGGACAGAACTCAGCACATACCTATACGCTTTTCTCTTTATATTTAGAACATCTCACACAGCCTTCGTGCCCTCTCTGACACCACTCAGCTGCATCGCGTCCTGTGGTGTAAATGCACCGTGGCTTTGGCACCACAGACTCTCCTTTCTCCCCATCTCACTAGCCACCGTTTCAGGTGTGGTATGAGGAAATGTTCCCGTGGGGCTGTAAGAGCAGAGGGGCTGTACTTCTCTATGTCACCAGCATTTCATGTCACACTCAGCCCCTGCACTCTAGCTTTAGGAATAGGAGCAGCTCATCATGTGTGATGATGACTCTCTTCTTGTAGGCAAGTGGTCGTGTTTTCACTGTGCTACGTCCTGGTGGTGCCCTCTGAGTCGTATCCTTTTCAGGGGATTGCTTCGCTTTTGCCAGTTCTGCTAACAATAGGGGCGGGTCATCCCTTACTGGAAACGGCGCAATTGAGAAATCCTCATCTCTCCATTTGTCGACTGAACTGAATTGTGCAACAAGCCTTGAAGTGGAAAGCTCTTTTAGTCAGAGATGTGACTCTTCTGGCTTTTTTTGGCGGATTAATCGGTTGTGGGAATGCTGTTCCTTTGGAGACAGCAAGTTGGTGAGGGCTCGAGCATAGTTCTCGTGCCATAATACAGTACCAGGAACAAGCCAGAGACAAAAGCACTGGTTTTGGGCAATCCTACACCGTGAGAGCCAGTAGCCAGCTCTGTAAGCTCTGTACTGCGGAGACTCATATTAGTTACCCAGCAGGCTGTTTGACTGGGAAAGGCATCGTCATGCAACAATGTTTGGGTGTTCTGCACTTAGACAAGGCAGTGAGCATAGGAATTTTACGGGCCTAACTCTGGGAATCAGGATTTGAAAACCTCAGCCAGGATACTGAAACCAGCCGGGAAAATACCGAGATTTTGTACCATCACTCACACTTACCTTTTCAATGGTTAAGGCAGTTGGATACACGTTGTATTTACTTGTTTCCTGATGTTTTAGAGGGTACAAGACCTCTAGGCCAGTGGAAGAAAGGAAAGAAGCAGATTCCATTTTTGGTTTTGAGTCCCTTAGACTTGATCTTTGACACCACAAGATAAATAACACGGACAAAAGTTCACCTGCTCTCCTCCCACTGTGGTGGGTGTTGCTGGAGGTCCCAGAGGATAGGAAGACATGATCTGAATGACGTCGTAAAGCTCAGCAATGAATCAAACAATTGCCTTATCATAATTTCCAACCTTCTCGAGCCCCAGAACAGCAAATCTGACATCTCTCTGTGAGCACGTGCACATGTACATGATCTATGCCTGTGCAGCTTCTCCAGTGTGTCCAGTCACTGTGCGTGCACTCCAGGGAACTCGGATGCCTCCTGTGATGTCTGTCCCTCTGAACTCCTGGGATGCATCGGAAGCTTGTGTGATATGGAGTAGATTTTTGCATGGTTGGTGGCTGTTTGTCTGAGATTTCCAGATGTTGCCTGGAAATCTGGTGGAATACTGCCCAAAGCAGTTGAGTTCGCAGGCTTGAGAAGTCTTTTACATGTGTAATTGATGTAGTGTGCATATAAAATGTCTTCCTGTGGAAAGAGGGCCAGGAAGGAAAAGTACAAGTTATGGATGAAGACAACTAAATTAGAACTTCAGTTTTTTGTGCATCTTGTAGGCCTTCATTTTCACGTTTCTTATATCAATGCTATTATTCTACCAGCATGCAATAATAAATATTCAGTAAGTCTGTGCGCTTGTATTCACACGATATCTTCTGTGACTTTTTTTTTTGGTGTATGTTTCAAATTCAGCTACTTCCTTGACACTATAGCATTCCTTGTACTTCTGGAGACATTTAAACTTTGTCTTGTGAAACCTTGTGCCCACTCATTTATATCAGGTTGAACATACTGAAAAAATCTGTCACACCCAAACACCAGAGACGAGTCTATGGACTTTTTCCAAGGCTGCTTTTCCTAGGAGAAGTTTTTAGATCAGATGCTAAGGGTATGGCATTAGATCTACGTGCTATTTACAAAACATGATTTGAAGCTTTTTGTAATTACCTGTCTAGTGAAGTTCTGCAACTTTGCATTTTGGGGCCTAAGGTAACTGGCGTGGTTACTCTGTCCAGTCCCTTTCTACTCTAGACTAGTTAAGGTATTTAGTGATGACCCAAAGGAGCACAGGAGATCCTCACTGACTACCTTTGTAGGTGACACAGGACTGGAAGAACTAAGGATTATGAAGAGGCCAGTCATACAGACCTTTCTGCGTGAATTGATAAGGTAAGATAAATTATTTGAATGTTTATACAATCAGGGTAGGATGGAACATGAGGGGACAAATTTTAAGGCTATGATGACAGAATGGGAACGTGCTTGAGAAGCAGTAAGTACAGAACATTGTGGAAACTTATTGGATACACAGCAGAAGACAAATTCCTAGTGTAACACCATCCATTTGACTTAATGACATCCTTTCAAGATGTTAATTATTGCTGAAGATATGAGCAAGGAAACTTAAAATACAATCATAGAATGTCATAGCAAATGTAAGTGGGAACTCTCTGCAGTAAGGACTGAGTGTCTTATTCTGCCATCGGCAATTCCATGAAACTAGTCATAAGCTGGAGACAACTCGGGGAAGAGATGTAATTGCTCAAGGAGAAAAAGTCCTGTAGAGTGTGCAGGAAATCTGAAATTCACTCTTGCTAGTTTACCTAAAGGTAAATAATGAGAATAATCTTGGTCAGAGTCTGCCAGGACCAGTATTACAAAGTTTGGAGATAGACTCTTCTGTCTGAGAAAGTCTCTACTTGCCAGAAATCGAAGCAAATCACATTTTAACTAGGGAAAACGTGTGTATTTCTAATAGATAGGGTAATTAAGCATTGGAAAATGTATTCTTAATTGAGAAACATCTACAGACTACGCAATTTCTTTTTTTTTTTTTTTTTGAAAAAAGCTGGCACCATTCCCTTGGAAGCAAAACTAAGGGGAGTATTATTGCATGAGAAAGGGGACTCATTCCAATTTTACAAGAATGCTTATTCAGTTGAGCTACTTCAGCTTGATCGAAATGATATAAGAAGATTTTGTTGTAATAATTTCTCTAAGTTTTCTACTGTCTTAAAAAAATTCCTAATGAACTCATGTTGTTTGGTGTCTGCGAGTGTTTTTCACCTTAGCACCATGCGGTATTGAACTACGACAGGGTTTCAGTGAGAACCCTATCATGCGGTTTGGTTCAGGTGTGTCCTGTTTGTGTCTCTTTGTGGCCAATATTGTACACTGGATCTTCAGCCAGGAGAATATTATTTCTGGTGTCTTTTGTTGGAAGGCCATTATGAGACTCTGACACATAGAAAAGAGAAAAAAAGTAAACTGAAAAGTCCTACTTTGCATTATTCTGGAAGTACTTCTCTATGTTCCAAAGTAGCTGTGTTTATTGGAGAAGTTTAGTAAAGGGACATTCATAATTTTGTTTTGGGACATCAAGAAGGGGTAATCTAGACACATGGGAAGAAAAATTTAGAAGAAATAGGATTTTTTTTGAGTGTAGTTAACATCAATTTCATGATAGAGATGCCAAAATAAAGAAACAGACAATTTAGAATAATCTGATAGAAGGTTAAAATTTCATTTTATGAAGAAACTTCTCAAAAATCTCTCTCTTTAAAAGTTACCACCTGTAAATTGAATTGAAATGTGCATTTTAAACCATAGCTTTTCCTAATGCTATGTCGTGACTACTTTGCTGGTCTGCATATAGGAGCAGAAATTGTCCACTGTCTTTTTGGTGGCTATAAAAAGGCCTTGGAAAGGGGCTGTGAACACAAGGTAGAACCGTGTTTTCTGTGCTTTGATCTATTGCACTTTTAGAGTTTATAAGCAAATGAATGCTTTTCCTAGTATGTGAGCCTTGAAAATTCATTCTGCATCAGAAAATCTGTCCTTTCTTTTTTGGCCTTGCACTGTTCTCCCATTGCTCTTTCGTGTAAACAGGGGAGGAAAAGATAAAAAGGTTTGATTTTAAAAATGTCTTCTAACGTAATTATAGGGTCAGCAAAGTAAAATTGTCATACAGAATAAATAGCTGTATTTTTCCATATGTTTGCACTAGAAAGGTTGGGCTGACTTTAGATTCTGTGATCCCTGGCATGGATCACCCAAAACTCACTGCTGATAATGGCAGATATTGGATGCTGGTATCCTCTGCTGGTGCAGCTGGCAGTTACCAGTATTTTTTTCCCGGTGAACTGTTGCTATTGACAGTCTGCTTTTATCTTCCATTTTCTTGGACTGTATTATTTTCCAGCATGGTAGAGGGGACATGTGTTGGGAGACCCTCTGCTTTCTGGTCTGGAGAGCTGTGGGGTGAGCATCCACAGCGGGAACCTTATTGTCACCCTGGGAGTTGTTCCTGAGGTGACTTCTGCGACCACGAGGGTTAGAAATTCATTGCAGTTTTTCTAGGGTGCAGAAGAGTGTCCCATAACTAAGGGACTCTAAGGAGGAGGAGTTGAAAGAAGCCATCAAATATCACAACATTCATAACGAGGTGGTGCAGATTGACCATGCTGTTTGCTCTCACTGCAGCAACTGGCTGAAGCTGGGAAGGACTGTAATTTCTGCTGAAAAAAAAAAAAAAGGAAAACAAGGCTGCTCGGCCTTTCTCAGGCTGAGGTAAAAATGATATTTTTTTCCACTTGCCATCTTTTGTCTGTGTATGTGGGTGATTACATTGTGTGTGGGCACCTTGCTCACCCCATTTTGGCAGGTTACTGAGCACATTCTGCTCCCCAATGACAGTGCAAGTGCTCCTGGAGCTGTCTGGGCATTAGCCATCGTCATGAAGTAGGGAATGGCTTAATTCCACCTACAAGGGAGAGGTAGTAGCGTGCTTCTGACTTCAGTTCGGTGTTTTTGTTAAAATGAATGGGTGCTTTCCCATTGATACACCTACCCATCAGATAGGATCCACCAGGTCTGGACTTGACCCATTGTTCTACCAACGATATAGTCAATTCAGTAGCTAATGCACGCGTAAGATGAAAGCTGAAAATAAACACCTTTGCCAGATATGGCATACATTTTAGTGCTCTGCCAGCTACCAAGGGACCATACTTTAGACTATTCAAGTCAGGAGTTGTAGGAGTTACCACAATATTTCTCAGTGCCAAAGGTGAGGTCTCTTAATCTTCCATGATAATAAAACTACATTTGCCCTGATGAGAACAAAGGGACACAATTTTGCTCCAGTAAATGAGCTTTTAAATGAGTAGAGTTCAACTCATTGTTGGCACCTGAATGCACAGCAAGAGGCAAAATGAAAATTTTAATATATACTGTTGAATCAACATGAATGAAGAAGCAAACAAAAGCAGGCAAAAATAAAATAACTATCAAATGAGAAGTACTTAGGGCTAGACTTATATGATGTTTCAAAGCATGAATTGTAATATGTGTTTAAAATATGACTGTTCCTTTATTCTCAGCATGTGGCTTAGACTTTGAATATGGAACAAGAATTTAGTCTTTTTCGGAAGCTGCATTCTTAACAAATTATTCTTAAAATGAAACTGTCTAATGAAACTGCTTTTTAACTGCTGTATAAAACCATGCATTATTAACAGATGACCATACATAATACAATATAACACTCTGCAAGGTAATAACAGTTCTGCTAGCTCATTCTTAAGCTGTTTTGAAGTTTACCACTTTTACTTTAAAATTATAACGGGATAGGCACCGTCTTTGCTGGAGACTGGCGCCAAGTGTAAAGCACAGCTCTCCTGGCGCAGCCTCAGCGCTGGGAAGTTTGAGGGTGTTTTGCAGAAAGCAGGTGGGCGAGCAAGGCGTACACTGCAGGGCAGATTGCACAGCTGTAAGATGCGGAATTCCCCTCAAAAGGATCGGCACGTCTTTGAAAATAAATTCAGCACTGAAATAAAAGAGATTTCTGATGCAGGGCAAGAAAATAGGATTTGATTAGTTTCAAAGTAACTCTTTTTGTGTTTGGCTTGCCTTCATCTCCCTCTCTTTTCCCCTTTCTCACTCACTTTTCCCCAAGAAATGGTTTTCAAGAGAGAACATGGGGGATGTTTTCATCTTTAAAAGGTGGTACTGGACTGTTCAACAAACTTCAGTGCAGCCTGCTTCCCTGTAAACACAGAGCACACTGGAAGCTGGATGCAACTGGAACATTAGATTCTGGAAACACCATGTTTTTCTCAGTATTTATTAGGAAATGCAGTCATTGATTATTTTCTCCTTAGAGCGCTTGCAACAGACTTCTACGAATAATCATTTTTCGCTGTGTATTTCTGCGGACAGTGACAACACGGCGCACAAATTAGGAAGAATGGCTGCAAAGCATTTAGTGCTCCAGTGCTCTTAAAGGACTTGCAGGTTTGCAGCACCTAGCAGGATTTGTCACTGTAGAAATTTCTTTATTCTTATTTATTAATTAATTGGCTGCATGAATGAAGATCCTGAGATTTTAATGCCAGATTTCTTTCCTTATGTTCTTGAACTTACTTATCATTATCAACAGTTCAAATGTCAGTTAAGACCTCAGCAGATGCCCTCTCCAATTTTTTGGAAAGTGGCATAGCTTTCTACCCTCAGAAACTACAGTAGATGGTAGCTAGTGATGATAGGCCATGTGGAAACAAATCAGCTGCCAAGCGCTTTCAGAAATTCTTGTTTTATTTTGCAATACCAGAGCTTGCTCTGCTCTTGCTGATCAATGTGAATAGTTTCATGGCAGTGAAAGTCAGCCAGAAAAGAATTTCTCTTTTGCATCTGATAAAAATTTTATTTCCATATCAAGCTCCAAATAAAACTGCTACTCTTTAAGCAATTCCTGAAAAACACAAATTAATTTGGGTTTGAATAATACCCCCAAACTATTAAAGCTGCCAACAGAAAAAGGAACAGATAATTAGGAGATGACAACAGACAGCACAAAGCCAACAGAGGAAAAACTGGAACACAGCTAGACAGCAACACTGGCCATCTAATCCATTAACAGTCTCCTATAATTATGCTTTGCTTTTGCATTAAACTGCTATAAGCACAAAAAGACATTACGGAAGTTTCAATCTCCAGCAAAATAAATCTCCTCCTGCCTAACAGCACGCGGCACACACACAAATGTGACTTCAATTAGCACTACCGTAAATTTCAATTTAGCACTTGGTAGGAGCGTTCAGCAATGTATGTAAGAAATAGGGGCTGATGTTCCGTTAAAGACATTCCATATGACTATCACATTGATCCATTGATCCCTTGATTCATATTTTTGGGGTGGGGAGGAGCATTTAGGAATTCAGAACTCACGAATACTGCTGGAAGACTTTTTTCCCCTGAAGTCTTCTGCACCTTTTTCTGCAGCTGCGCTTTGCCTCTTCCCGAGGTGTCACTGTCACGTTCGAGGTACCTTGGGACTGAGCTGCCCTGTTCCTGCGCCGGCTGGGACGTGCGGCCAGCAGCAGCGCAGGCTCCCAGCCAAGCACGTTATCCGCTGCAAGGGGAACGCACCTACAATCAGCCCAGCATCCTCTTCGCAGTTGCTGCTATTTATTGCCCTTGAGGTTAGATTTTGTCCCATCGACACCTGTCTTCTCTAAGCATGACTGGGATGACCCCCAGACACCGAAGCATTCTCATTTCATTTTACAGATTAGCCTGCAAACCTGACAACATCTCAACAGGTTAGTAGTTAGCTTTAATAGTTAGCAATGGTGTGCATATCAGCACTGCACTGTGGTGTGTTTTTTGGCTATTACCACGCAAAGACAGCTTGCAAAAGTCTCCAGTGTCCAGCTCCGCTATGGCGCACGTGGTTCTCCTTTTTTATGGGATTATCTATCTTGTGTGAGTAGCATACGGGTTTAGTTCTGTTGGCCAGCTATGATTTGGGTTTCTCACATTAGAGCGCCAAGAACCTGTTTGTTGTTTAAAGTTATTCCCTGGTGGCAGCGCTTATTTGTGTTTAAACTGCAGATGCCCGCATTTATACAATTTACATTGTTTAAAATGTCAGTATTATTTGTTTTTAAAAAATTCTGCTAGGTTTGACAGAGTGTATCCTGTGATTTATGGTGCAGCCCTGCGCTATGCCATTTTAGTGAGGATCTTGAAACAGGGCCCTGTGGTTTTTTTCCCCTTTTGCTGTTTGTTCTGCTCTTTAATTACATTCATATCAGCTACTTTGAAGTTAATGAGACTGTTGGGATATGTAAAAGAGAATCCTGTATTGATTCCAGTCCTAATATCTTATCTTTGCATCTTTCTCTTCCTGCATGTAATGTGTTCTGACTGAGTCACGCCTGATGACATGTTGTGATGGGTACAGTAGCTTTGGCCTGACACAGGGCTTTATCATACAATCTAAAAGTAAGAGGAAATAGATAGATGAACACAAAATGCCGTTCTGCCTTCTCATTGCTCATTCATCCTGGCACATAAGGAGTATAATTTATTAAAGTTACTGGGTTCCATACAAATCCTAGGTTATAAAAAAATATTTTTTTCCTGCTTCTTTATAAACAGCCCTTCTCCTGACTGCTTGTCTCCCACTCCTACCCAGAAAAAAGACTAGTATAGAACATGGCAGGTGATAATTATGAGGTTGGGATATACATCAGCCTATGCTAAGATTCAAGGCCAAGTTGGGACTTGAGTTTAGGTACAATGCAAGCGAAACATTTAATTGTGCTTGTGCCCATTGGCTAGAGCTGGATTTTTGGGTACAGTCAGAAGGTGATAGAAGATGGTCTGATAATGTGAAGGGTACAAGTCTTCCAACACCAACTGCTCATGTAGCTATTTTGGTACCTGGGAAATATTTTTGTAAGTGTAACTTAGCCATCACATTTCATCTGGGTTTTTTTCAGCCAAACTTGGTAAATAATCAGTTTGTGGTTTTGGAGCTGTTTCTGAACTTGAACCCTCCGCATAAACTCAGGTTCGTGTATTCACCTGCCAGGTGGAAATCCCTGCCGTAATGTTGCTGAGTAACTTTTGCTCTCTTCCAACTGTGTTTTCTTGGTTTTGTCTGACAATCCAGAAATCCCAGGGACCAGGAGCTTGGCAGACATCTGTTCCAGTATACAACCTGATTGACCTACTGGAGTCAGTGAAAACTAGTCACATATTTTTAAATGGAAGTCTTAGTATGCCGCCTTTCAATTTTTCAAGGCTATTGCCCGTGCACACTCATTCAAAAGGACTGTCCTATTACATTTTGGTTTTCTCCCATTTACAATTAAAACTCTGGTTTACACTTGTGATACCAGACCATTTGGAGCTATGCAAGAAGCCGGTGTTGGCAGCTAAGCATCCTAGTGTTCAGCTTGGTTTCATTTTGCATGGCACTGCCAAATTCACCCATAACTCAGGCAACAGAATTTCATCCTCTTTCCCACCAGAGAGTTGAATTTGCATATGAAATAGGATCGGTAGTCCCTTTTGTTAGTGCTGACTCTGAAATGTGTAATGACACCTGAGGCCATGTTTTACTCCTGGTATTTTGCCCAGCTCAGTTCACCACAAGGCTTATTGTACCTTCATAAGCGATCAGCTTGCATTGCCTGTGTTAGAGAACTCTTGATCTCATGTAATTGTTTTACTAGAGTATCATGTAAGAATTAAAATGAAGCAATAAGGTTTACAAAGTTCACTCTTCACTGTGGAAGTGCTGCAGGCTTGCCAGGACCCTGTATAGCAGCATAGGAACAGAGTCAAGAGATGTCAGGACTGTAGGTGTCTCTAACAACGCCCTGTTAAGTTCTCGATCTGGTAAAAGATTTAAGCACACTCTCAACCTGAAATAGCCAAGGATTTTTTGGTCTGTTTTATTTTTATAGAGTTTTTTTGTGTTATTCTAATGCACATATAAGTAGAAATGCCTTGCAATATTGGCATCTAAAAAAGCTAAACCCCAAAAGTTATATTATACACAAGGTTTGAAAGAATGTAAATGTGATAGTCAAGTTCCTTTCTTGAATCTTCCAGTGGCATTTTCAGCTTTACTTCTTTGTCTCTGCCGCACTGAATATCTTTGACATTGCTCATGAGGGTACCTCAAAATCACCTGTGGATAAGGACAACCTACTTAATAGTGAATGACAAGAGAGGCAGTATGTGTTTACAATAGGGTTAAAAATTAAGTGCAGAAATCACATGGTCTTAACGTGAATGCGTAGTTTGGCTTCTGATTACATCTGGAAGAACTACTGCAATAGTTAGACCACTGCCTCGTGACTTTGGAAATGTGTCTTAAGTTCTCTGTTTGTAGCCTAGTCAGCTCCAGGAGTGATGCTCCCAGGTAATTGTATCCAAACTTCCTCATCTCACATAAGAGTGCTACACCCACCCACTCAGGGTGCCTGAGTTGCTGGGCTCCAACTTGAAGGAAGAAGCTACTGCCTTGCAGCGGAGTTTGGCAATGGCCATGGGTTTCCCTCGCTGCCGATTGACCAAGCACAGTGTGGCTGCTGGCTTTGGGGTCAGGCTTTGCTCATCTTCTGGTGAGAAAGGCAAGGAAATAATGGAGTGGGATGGCAGAAAGGGAAGATAAGACACAAGAAAAGAGAAACAAGAGAAACAAAAGAAAAGTGCAGTGGATATGTCATGTGATAAATTGTGAAGCCTTGCCACTACTCATCGTTTTCATGCATTGTTCATCTGCGTTGCAGTCTGTCCACAGAGCTATCACTTTCAGAGTTTGCTTCTAACAGGCACTGTCAATCTTGCTGTGATCCCATCAAATCATGTGAAATGGGTTTGGAAGGGCTGTCCATAGGTTGGTGGAAGTAAGATCCCCAAAGTAAGTTCATTTGTTGTCCTTTCATCACCATTCATTAGTCACTCCTGTGAATGTGAAGTCTTCCTCCAGCAAAATGAAGCTGTTTCAAATCCCAGAAAAGGCAGTATCAGTTGGAAGCCTGGGTAAGAGTCAATATACTGCAATCTGTCAGTTTTTCATGACCAAAAAAATTCCACACACTGAATACTGTGTATTCCGTGTAAGCTGTACGATAAGTCCAATGTATAAGACCAGACTGTAAGTGAGGAAAACTCTTTTCCATCCTCCGCTCTTTGACAAGTAGATTCCTTGAAAGGTCACTTCACTGGTTTCTGTCTCACTTCATCCCCTGCAAAGTGATACTTCCCATCTTCAGAAAGATGTTTGAAATGTCTGGGTAAAAATCTCTACATCAAGTCTGAAGTATTTTTTATTATATATATGCACACTTGCCAAACGTATTTGGCTGATATAATGTCTTAATGATTTCCTTTACTGCAGATTTCTGTGAATTCATTGTAATTGCTAAAACTCTGTATTTTCCTATTCACCAAAAATCTGCTCTTCCGTCCTGCATAAAAATAAACTCTATTCATCCATTTATTTATTTTTTATTTAAAATAAGATTATGCCTACTACAATTCCATGTGTAAAAAGTGTCTTGGCATATCCTTTTAGAAAGAGCTTATCTAATCTATTAATCTTTTCCTAAATTCAAGCCTTTCCTACACCATTTTGCAGTAAAAATATATCTTAACATAGAAGTGAAATTCCCTAAGTACAAAGCGTTGTTTTATTCTGTAAAATTATGTTGCCAAGCAATGACAGAATAAAAGTTCTGCAGATAGATAGAAATGCTGCAATGGCCCAATTTATTTCTAATCTAAAATATGGATTTTATGTATCATTAATCATATTTTTGTTATGAAGTGGCAGGAAGCTGGCCTAAAAGTCTAAAATAAAATGTAGTTTTTCTAAGCTTTATTGTCACAGGGAAGTCTACTCACCACTTGAATTGCTTAGGATTTTGATTCCTATACAATGAATATGAGGCACTTCAGGCAAGAAAAATTATGACATAATTGGCAGAAGTCCCATCTCCAGATGGAGGAACTTCTAAGACTGACACATTAGCCTCACATAATTTATGTTATGGGAGAAATAAAATAACTGAACCCCCCTCTGATTACTCCACCCAGAAGCAAGGTTTAAGCAGGCATATTCTTTGAATTAAGCCCAAATTCTTCCCTGAAGTCTTCAGTGAATTCAGAAAATTGTGTTCTGGAAGATACACAAAGGGCAATTGTGGCAGTTAAGCCTAAGCTGTAGGACACAAGAGCGCTTTGCAGAGTCATTGGAAATTTGCTTCTGCTCCTCCAACTACATCTTAAGGATTTACATGCCTCCTGCTCTTCTAATATCTGAGTGCCTACCAGTCTCTCTTTATACTTACCAGGCTTCCGTGTAGTAGAAGAGGATTATTTCTCAGATGGAGAACGGCAGGACAGAATAATGAAATAACTTGTTAGGGAGAGGGAATTGAACCTGTATTTGAAGTACTAGACCCTACTCTCCTTTAGGCAGCAGCTGTTCTGGCTTACGCAGAGCTTGGGCTGTGTAAGACCAGTCTGCCAACGCGCAGTGATGCGGACCACTTGTGAGCCAAGCCAGCTGGACGCGTCTCTGCAAAGCGATATGCTTTACCAACACTGGTGGTGGCAGGCAGGGGGAATACTCAAACTAACTCTGAGTTGTGATGATGATTTAATGAAATGTTCCATTCTCACATAACATCTTCTGGGAGTCACTTGAAAAATGTCAATGCTCACTTTTCTTCCCATCTCCGATTCTCCTTGGTCGCAGAGAATACAAACTGAAGAGGAAGAAACATGAGCATGAAGCCACTAAGGGCTGGGAAGCATCATTTGATAAGTGTGGTTTTTCTAAGCTGTGCTGAGCAAAGGCTGCACTTGTTTTTGTTCGAGACACAGGCACTGAAGAAGACTGTATTAAATATTTTCTGCTAGCCCTCTGTTTCCCCAAACTTGGATGCCAACGTCCCTCCTGCTTAGGTAGTAGTGTGTATTTCCGTGGCAAGTGTGGAATAAGGCTTAGCTAATTTGTTAGCTAATTTAAGAAAAAAATAAGTTAGTACCTTGCCTCAATATGCCTGTGGATACAAAAAGAGATGGCTCTTTTGGTATATGCTGCTGCTTCCAGCAGAAACTAATACTGGGTGGTGACAGGCCAGCAGTGGTCCCCCAAAGTCTACTATTTGCCTCCTGCCAGCACGGCAGCCTTGCTGTTGAATATAGTCATTGGAGTTGAAAAAGAAGTTTCCTTGTTCCTGCTCACTGGCCTCTGAAGTATCAACAGTTTGAATCTATTTACAAACGTCCAAACTAAAGGTGTGACATGCTTTGTCTGCAAAGTGGCAGGAAGCTGGCATTCTGCCTAACTTTCTCTCTATTCCCAGCTTTTTTGTGGCAACGAGATTTACGGGTTTTTTAGTTGCTGGTTTGGTTTTCTGTTGTTTTGGGGTTTTTTTCTAAATTATTTAATTTGTGCTCTTACCTGAAGTGTGACGCTTTGGGTTGGAGGGTGGGAGGAGTTAATGAGACAGCTTTGGTATGCCCCACTCTGGTAGCCTTCACACCAGCTGTAAATCATGTGCTTGTCTGCAGCCTTCCTAGCGTAACCACGTCCCTGTAGCTCATGGCCTCTAGTGCTCAGCCACCCACTGTTCCTTTATGCTCTCTCTGACATCAACTGGGATGTGAAATTCAGAAGATGTTTCAAATTCTGAGGGTGTTTCTGCCACACCATCAGCTAGTCCCAGAAGCGGGTTAAGAAGTGCAGGATGAAGGTAGAGCCAAGGTCTTCTGGGTCTGAGCCTGACAGAAGAAAGAGGAGAGGGGGAGGAGAATGGACACAACTAGAGGGGCACTCCCCTGACTAATAGGGGTTTTAACAACTACTTTGGGAACCACCTGCGATTTGAACAGCCAGTTCCACTCAACTGTGCTGAACTGCCTCCAGAAAGCTTTGGCAAACATCTTTACAGAGACATTTATAGGACAAAGAGACAGCAGAGATTTTATTTTTTTTTCCTACCCCACAATTTAGAAGTTGGCTTATGCCCTAAACCTTGGAAAGTTTGTACTCCCTCCAACGGTCTGTTTATTGTAGTAATGATATTTCATTTTTAACTCTTGTTGTTGTGATTCTTTTCAGGCTCACATCTCTCTGGTATCTTTTGAAAATGGTTTTTAGCTCTTGGTCTCCTGGAGAATAAAGTTGGAAGATAGGAAATTATGTTCCTTTAGGGATCCTATTGATGTCAAAGTTTCTAAGAATACGGTTTATTTCACTTTAACTAATATTGGTTACCGCCAGCCCTACTTACGTCTTCTCTCATCTCCTTTCTACTTACTTCAGTAATTAAATTTTCAAAACAAAACTCAGAAAGACGGGCTGTGAAAGGTATGAGCTAATGATCTGGCTGGTCAGGTCTTCTGAACATCTGGTCTGCGTAGTCATATAGTGCTAGTCTGGATGATACAGTAACACCTAGGGGTCCTATTGTCCGGTTCTATTGTTATTCCGGTAAAGGCTTACTGAAAGATCCTCCACTCTTGGGAAAAGACTCCTTTCAAGTGGGTTCTTTAAATATAACTCCATGTTTGTAGAATTAGACTGTGGTCTGAAATAGGGAGTATCGTTCTCTATTAAAATCTGATGTTCAAATATCTGTGAAAGTTAATCCTGCCTTCAATTAAAAAATACGCTTCTACCTGGTCATAATTATCAGAAATGTGAGCTAGCTAGAAATCTGAGGAGCACACACTGTGTTTATGTTACAAGACAGAGATCAGAGTTTCAGGAGTTATCCACATACAGTGTGAATTTACTCACTGCTGATCTGAACAAGATGTAAGCAGAGCAGATTGCAAGTCTTGTCTCTGTGACATGAAGAAAAGTGCACGAGGCCCTTACAAGGTCACATGTACCTCAGTCTTGTGCTGGGTAAGGAGTAATGAAATGTAATAAGGCTGGGTGACCTGCACTGAGGTCTTTGTTGTAGCCTGGTGAGGTAGCCCCCATTCCGTACGCTTGATACCAGGACAAGTTTGTCTTTTAAAGGAGGAAACATGCCAGCCTTGGGCAGAGAATGCATGTGTGCTTTGCCGACAGTTTTCTGCTGCATCTGTAGCATGGAGCGTGTTATTGCGGGTTGCTCTTTTATCCTCAGAACTAATCAGGTCAGCTCTGCAATCCCCCAAAGATACTGTGACTCATGCGTTTGTGTTCTGACTGTAGCTCAGTTTAAGATGGGTTGGAGACTAAGTCTCCTAATTATTAAGCTCTTTGGACACATAAAAGCCTGGATGGGATTAGGGTCTGGTACAAATATGACTGCTGTCTACAGGAACTTTCATACTGACTGCTTGGATGGAAGGTCTTTGAGCTCTTACTACCTACCTTCCTGCAGTGCCTTTTTCTTCTCTTTTTTCATTGCTTATAACTGTGTAAAGCTGGTAACACATACACTGAAAACTACCAAGAGATCACTTGTGAGCCTCACTACGACAAGACTTAAAACTTCTTTGAGATTAGTTCAAAGTCTGATCAATATGCCCCCCAAAAACCAGCAGGAATTTTTATTAAATCATTCTGTGCTCATGCTTAGGCACCTGGGCTGTTCTTTTTTCCTGTGTCTGTCATTTGGCATTTTACTTGGCTTAAAATTGATAAGAATTAGTTTTATGTGTGGCAAAAATGTATAGAATTTTTATGTACACTGAAAAGTAAATGTGTGGATAGTAGAGAGAGGCTCGGAGTACAAGGAATGCTGAGAGTCAGTTCTGTATGTGAATTTGTTTGTTGGGTTTTGGAGGACAAAGCTGCTACCTGCTCCTTCCAGAAAGAAGCCACACCTATTTCATTCAAAGTTCAAAATGAGTCATGTATCATCTGTACTTCCCTGCAAGTGAAAGGCCTAAGAGGAAGAAAATCTACATAGTATTATTGGCAGTTCTGTAAGACGTTATTGCTTCAGAATCTTTGTACAAACATTAATTCATTAAGCTGATAGCTTTGCCAGAGTCACTTGACCCATCGCTTTCAGTTCTAGAGCTGATGCTGTTATTGAATTGAACTGCCAAACACTCAGACTCAAAACACCCCACAGAAATAACATCCAGTGAACCACCAACCTGTTGGAGGAAGGCATACATACATAAAGATTTAGGGGGTTATTAGAACTACTGGAAACTGTACGCAATTACTCTAACAACTAAGAAGAGGTAAAAGGACGACAGAATGGTAAATGATTTTCTATTTGCTCTCTGAGATGATACTAATAACCTTCTCTTATTTTCATGAGGCCAGTTTTGTTAGAAATTCTATTCAAAGTGTACAGCTGGCAACAGCTGTCTGTAGTATGAAGTGTCTATTTTAGTGCGTTTAATCCTGTGGTGTCTTAAGTTAAAAACATTACACACTCAAAGTGTATTTTTCGCATGCAGGCTATAAAGAGTAGCATCTCAGCAGAATGGCTGTTATTTATGTTACATTATTGTTGTCCTCCTCTGTGCTGGACAGACTGTATTGTGCTAGATGTGCCCCAAATGAGGGCAAAAACACAGTCTGTGCTCAAAAAGCACTCAGCTGTCAAACCGTTACCGCTTTGCTTACAGTGCCATGATAATAATCTCAAGGCAGTTGTATCAGCCCTTTCCACAAAGACGTGCGATGTTAGATCAAAAACTGATGTCAAATTGCTGCAGTTTTCTGTAGGAGTTTTAAATGTGAATGTTCATACCCTAAAAATACAGGCTATGCTGAAGATCCTTGATCTGTCTAAACCAAGTACAAACTCATCGAGGCAGAGGGAATGACAGTGACTCCTTGTGTTGGCTGTGCTGGCAAGAAAGAGGAGGGCTCCGCAGTGCTGGCCTGTGTGGTTGGGGGCTGATTTGCTGATTAATGACTTTTTCACCAGCCTCGCCAGCACTCTGGGCTGGGCTCTCTCTCTTCCTAGGGTCAGGAGGAGGCACGCTCTGATCTCAGTGCAACCCTCAGGAAATGGCTTAGCGAAGGGAAAGAGGCCTCCATGAATTTCCATCTTAGAGAAGACTCTGAAATCAATACCCTGGCCCAAATGAATGGAGCTATTCATTTTGGTGGGGTGTGGGTGGGGAGAGGCTGGGATCTGAAAGACCTGCCAGATTTCGTGAAGGCCCTGCAGTATTCCTGCAAAGTGTGTCTAGCAGCCCTGGCCGCTCTCTTCCACGGCAGGGAGGTAGTAGCCAAGCATCCTCCCTGACTCGCCGCTGCTCTCTCGCTGCCCGTCTAATTATAACGATACCTGCTTTTTCTTTATAAACTTATCTGAAGCTGACTTTGCCTTCTTCACTGGCATCCTGCCTGACCTCTTAGCCTCTTGTGTCCTTTCCCTCGCCTCCTCACTTGACTTGCAAGCCCGGAGGAGCACTCCCACTCACTGAAAGGGTCTTGCTCCTGTTTTCCCCAAACACTGGTCCTTCTCTGATCTGTTTGAGCACTGCTTTCCCTCTCACCTCTCCATTTCTTTCAACAAAGCCTATTTACCCTCTGCCCCTTGCCTCACCCTGCCCTCTTGAGACCTCCAATCCATTAATGTCTATCACTTTTTTGTCACTCTCAGCATCCTCTCCCTGCTGTCTGCTCTCTTAAGTGACCTCAGCTATTGCTTCTCTCCACTTCAGTCTTTCCTTGATCCTCAACTCTTTCTTCACTGTCTCCTCAGAAAATCTGCCCCATGAAGCCACTCAGCCCAACTTCACGACAACAGCTATCACCACATTGTGCTTGTCATCTTCCCTATTTGTTTTGCTTCCTCCTCCCTGTACGTACCCTGGCCATCACTTAAATTCAGGAAACACTTTCCTTGAACTGTCCTGTCACCCGCCTCTCCTTCAGATCCTTTTCTGAAATCTCCTTGTGTTTTGATACAAGCAACGTTTAGGATAGAAAACGTACACTGTTCTTCTAAACGTCTTTGTATGTTTTATTCTTCCTTGCCCTTTGTTATCTGTCAATTATTTTGCTATGTTCCGTCATATTTGAGTAATATATTCTTGTTGTAACACAAAAAAGTAACAGTGCATGGATACACCCAGACAAGAGAGCTGAACTCTTTTCAGCTTTTCTTGCTGCCTGAACAGAAGGAAGATGCTATACTCTCCTTCTAGGAACCACAGTCTCCCCGGTTTGCTAATTTGTCTATCAGCCTTATCATGTACAGCTGCTGTTGGTGGGGACTGCACACTGATGTTCCTCTAAATTCACCCCAAACTGTAATTTCCATAAATATCTTCTGTGCTCTGCACAGTTTTGCTCAAAAATCTGTTTAAAAGGCTCTACATTGTCTTTTCCACATTAGCAACTGAATTAATATTGCTAGCAGCTGATGATTCCTGAAGAGGGAAGGCACAGTAGGGAATCGCTGTCTGTCACATCTCCAGTCGGTTGTTGGTTTAATATCCTTGAGACATTACCAAATTTGCTAATAGTATTTAACAGTGAGTCCAGGATAAAAATGCAATTTTCTCTGCTCGTAATAGGTTTATTCAGAAGCGCAACAGCAGCCTGGAGAGGGTTAATGAGGGCTTGTCTGCCTCCAAAAACTGTGGCTGCAGCCCAGGCGGGATGGGGCAGGAGGTACAAGGCAGGAGGCTGTTTCGCTCCCCTCTCTCTGAGATGCAGCTCTGCGACAGGACAACCTGCTCAGGCCAGGCACGGGGGCTGCAGCATGGGGGGCCACCCCTTGTCCTCACCGTAGCTAGCTTCAAACACTCCGGCCATTCATTTTCAGCACTGCTTACAGTTTATTTTTTTTCTGCTGTATTTGCCATGATTAAACTTCCCTGATTTCTTACTGTAAAAACTCTTCTGATTTATTAACTTAGGATGAGTTTCAGAGTATGTCAAATACTTCTACCAGGCACTCAAAGTATCTGTTTCTTGCTCCCTTCTCTGGGATTGATATCAATTCCATTTTATTTACCCTGAAACAAATGTGTGTAGGATTTATACGCATTTTTAGATTTATTTGGAACCTTGACTTTTTTGACTGTTATTTGTCTGAGACCTGTCATGAAGTTTCAACCTGGAGCTGATTCAGGAGTTAATTCTTTTTTCCCTGGTAAAAAACCTGTCCACGAATCCTTACAGCAAAGGGACTGGAAGAGCATTCCCCTAGAAAGAGTCTTAGCAGCTGAACTTTGGTTACAGTATTTGCTAGGAACTTTTATCTGAGTTGGCATGAAAAAAAAAATTTAAACAAAACTATTTTTTTTTATGCAATCATAGATTTTAAAATAATTCTTGCTTTCTACTTCTGAGGCTGGAATAGTGAACATCTAGAAATAATGCTGATTAGAAGGACTGTAGAATAAGCTGTAGAGCTCCAGGAGGAAGTCTTGATTAAAGACAGTGTTAAGCTCCAAGGAAAATGGAGACTTGGAAAAATCTTTCAAAACTTGTAACTTGAGACTGTTTGCCTTTATGGAAGGGAAGGAAGATGGATGATGCTTGAACTATGCCTGAAATAAAAGTGCCTTTACCCTTTCCTTCTGATTAAAGCTTTTCAAATTTTCCTGAAATACTGTGATTGTTTTTAAACATATATTTGCTTTTGAAACCTGACTAGTTTCAGGATGTTCCTTGTCTTAATTATAGAAGATTTGTGCTCATTTTCTCATATCACACTCCTGTATTATAAAAAAAGAAAACTGGAGTAAATTTTGCTAACTTCTCAACCCAGGAATGGAGGAATCTCCCAAACTAGTAAAACGTTTCAAACAAACCAAGAGAAACTAGTTTCAAAATAAGGAGACTTAAATATTTCCCCTTTCAAAGCCACTCCTCATGCAGATGCTGGTCCAGCTCTTCCCTCTTTGAGGCTTCGTTCTAGTTGTGGCTCTGGCTGTTGTATTGTTGCACCTGCTTTTCTTCTTGATGTGCAATAACTTGAAGAGCTGGAAGTAACTATGAGAGTACAGAAGATCATGGAAGGGTCAAGGCTTCACACCCAAATCTCGACTATATCTGCTTCTCCATTTATGCCTGGTATAAAGAAGGCTTCCTGAACAGCCTGGCCTTCCTTGCACCGGAATGCACGGTCCTGTTGGAATCCTACCACGGGCTGCTGGCTCGAGCCTCCTGTCTCCTACTTGAGCTGCAACTATCTGTACTTCAGACAGCATTTTGCTGTTCCTCTTTCTGCTCCATACTTAACGATGTTTGTTCATATCACTAAAGAAAAATAGCTACAGTCAGTAAAGAAGTGATATCCCATTCCTGGCAGTCCTTGCTGCTTCTTGCTTGAGTGAGTATGGGTTTCTCCTCCCTTTTCTCCCTGTAGACGTTCTCTCTGCCACCGCTGCCTCCAGCCAGGAGGGCAGTGAGGGCGTCCCATGGGATGTGTCCCAGCCCGGACTGTAGCCATTTCTCTTTGAGTGAGCCAAGCCTCCTCACTGCCCTGACAGCAGAGCACCTCCCAACCGCTCCTGCCTGCCAAACAAGACAGACCACGGACCAAAAAGTGCACTGGAGCAAAGAGGAAGCCCCTGTGCATTGACTGTAAGAAACACAGGCTGTAACTCTCTACTTTCTGAATTAGTCCTCTTAAAAAAAATCAAAACACAAAATAAACCAGAAGATCCTGTGGCCTGGTAAAAATTCTGTTTTCTGTGTATTGCATGGAGCAGGCATATTCAGAAAGAGGAAGAAGAAAGGACTTATATTCAGGTGCCAGTGAGTGGCAGATTAACTGAAATATTCATAGTAGTTCAGACAATGATAGTGCTTACACTTTGATAACACCTTTTAATCTCTTCTATGATCAGTTAAAAAGATTTGTCTTCTTCATCTGCAGCTACTGGAGTTGTATCCAGTCTGGTGCCCAGATGACTTAAGTCTGGTGTCCTGTCAACTTTCAGGAAGTTTGTCTCCAAGACTACTTTGCTATAACAGTCTAGGGCATAGAAGAACAATGCAGACTTTGGATGCATTTCATTTTGATCTCTGGAGATCCAACAGACTAGTCATGACAGTGAATGTGGCCAGTTCGTAGGGAAATTGTCCCACATGCTGATCATATATCTGATGTCCAAATCTACTCAGTGGCATCAAAAGGATATCTGCAAGGAAACAAGAAAAGAAGTAAATCTGAAAACAGCTCTGAAACTTGTACGCAACATCTGAAAGGATTTGGCCCCCTTATGAACTGCTGACAGTTTTGCCACTGCAGTCTGTGTGAGAGCGATCAGAAACAGTAGGGGAAAGAAAAAACCTAAGACCAAAGCAGAAAACAGTTTGCCTAGGTCAATGAACTGAAAATGGAAAGATTTCATTTCCACAAGCACATCTGCACTAGGTGCATCGAGCATGCCAAAGACCGAATGGAATGGCACATACTGAAGGAAGATAGAGTAACTTAGTAGGTAGATCACCAATCATCTCTTCAGAGCACTTTTAGTGACATTGGTGCATCTATACTTGAGTGACTTTTCTCCTGGATATTAAAATAACAGTAGTTACACAGGATGTCTTTCATCACTTTATTGCAAACACTGAATGGAGAGTAGCAAAGACTTACTTAGCAATCCCTAATGGCAGGTATTAGCTGGACTGGGAAAAAACAAATTATTTGTCTGTGGCAGAATTATGAGAGAAACTATGTATATTTGGCCTTTGCTCAACAAATTGTGGGAGAAAGCAGCAACATAAATGATCTTCAGAAACTTTTTTTTTTTATTCGTAGGAGAGGACAGGGACTATGGTCCCCAGACACTGACTCCTGCTCTTCTTACTGTAGACTTCCTCTGTTATCTTCTTCTGGTCCGTAAGTGGCTCCACAGCATGGATTTACTCACGCTCTCTCTTGAAATCATGTCAGATCTGATTTTTTCTTAAGTCCAGAAAACATGCCTTGTAAGAGGAACAACGATTTCACGTTACTTTGACTTTAGTAAGGTGTTTGACATTCTTGAGGGCATAAATTTCATTGCCTTAAGATGATGTTATGAACGAATGGGGGCAAAACCGTTCACGGGGAATGATGATCGGTTCCCTGTCGTATGGATGGATATGTAAGTGTAGATGAGATTTGAGATGAGTTTTGTTCTGCTTGATGGCTTTCATTACTAGCTGCAGGCAGTTAGGCAATGCAATAGAGTCCTTATCGCAATGACAGCAAGCCAGAGAGGGACAGCAAACATTTCAGAGATGAGCTTTAGAGTCCAAATGATCTTGACGAGCTGGTGACGTGGTCTGAAGTGAGCAGGATGCCTTTCAGCAGGGGCAAGGAAGAAGAAGAGCAGCACAATGCCAGGAGTAATTGGCTGCAGGAACAGGGACTGCAGAACAGGGTAGGGAGCAGTGTGCCGAGGGACTTATACTTCATGCTCTGCATGGCTTCTGGGTGGCTGAGTTCAGAGGGTGTTAGGTCCCTAACTCCGTGGTTGCTTGTGCATAGTATGGCTGCTTTGGGCTGTATTCTCAGAAGTACTTAGGAATGCAGCTTCAGCCAAAATCAGTGAGAGTTTGACTCCTAAATATTATTTAAGAATCTGTATCCCTGTACCTCAACTGTAAAATGCAGAAGATAATACTTCCCTCCCTCACAAGTGTGCTGTTAGCATAAATACACTAGAGATTGTAAAGAATTAAGATGCTCCAGTAATGTGGATCATATTAATACTTTCCATAAAGCTGTCTCTCTTTCCTCCTTGCACCCCTCCACATTTCAAATTTGACTAAAATTAATCCAATATAGCTTTCTCATCCTTATAGTATTTTTATTCAGGCATTTACATGCATTAAAGTGCTGTTCTTGGCACTTTTCTGCTTCAGGATGTGGCACGGAGAAGCATTGTCTAAGAATTGTGGTTAAAATAGGACAGAAAAGCTGCACATGTGGATACCTAAGGCTTCTTTGCAATAATAATAATTGGAAAACTCCCAGAACTTTCTCTTTTTACATTTGACAGTCTGCTTTTCTTATGACTTGATAGAATATCTTGGGTTGGAAGGGACTCATAAGGATCACTGAGTCCAACTCCCAACTTGTGACAAATAACCCAAATGTGGGATTCCATTTAAATCTCTAATAGCCACCATTTGGTAGTATGCATGTACACTTTTAAGAATTGTTGGTTAAATTCTTCCTAGTTGCAAGCCTCATCTTAGGCTGTAAGGAATACAGGTGTACGACAGAAATATACAGGGGCATACGTCTCCTTGGATTATGCAGTGAAAGGTTCAAGCAGCTCCATGTGTTGTTCTTCAGGAGGGTTTGAACTGCAGAGGACACTCAATTATCTAGTGAGGAGATCTAGGGAAGATAACAAAAGGGATGGACAGAAAGTCTGTCTTAAGTATTTTCAGAATCGGACAAGCTAAATATCCAAGAAATGAATGAAAGAATCTGTGCAAAGCCAAGAGAAAATGCTGTGAGAAGAGAAGCCCAAAGCCAACTCCTCTTCTTTTCAGATCAGAATAGTAGGGAGCTGGACCTGAACATTTTGAAGTACAGTATGAGTTATGGCACATTTCAAATTTTGATCCCAATGTCTGTTCCTCAGCTGCTGGGGAGGGATGTAGGATGGTGATGGAGCTTGCTATAAAACAGCAGTGTCAACTTTCGGCAGGGGCCTTGCGTAGTAGCATGACAAAATCATTTTACTACTATGTGTCTTCTGTTCACAACAGTTAACATCAGAAGCAAGGTGACCAATGGTGACTAATGGTAGTGCTACTAGAGTCCTGGCCTCAGTGCCCTTCGACGCTTCCTGTTCCACTCAGGGGAAACAGGAGAGAGGAATTTTACATGCAGCTTTTGGCAGCAGGAGAGCAAGTGAAATGGCTGGATGTGCTTGAATCTAGAGCCAGAGTAAGGGAGAAAAAAGGAAGTCACGTCTGTTTGCTGCATGACTGAAGTGGTGTTGCCTGCGATACTCAAGCAGGAAATGAGGTGTGTGTTGGACAGAAAAGCAAATATTTGTGGTGTTTTGGTTTTCAGGAGGGATAAGAATTGAGACTTTATAAATCTGGTGAAAGAATTGGGTTGCTTTGATGTGGAGGAGTTTCTGGTCTGTAGTGGGACTGACATGTTTTGTAGTTTCCAAAATCAGCTTTATTAAATATATGTTTTGGGGTGGCCTATGAAGAAAAATATCTTCAGGATTTTAATATGCAAGGAGAGACGTGCCCATGAGGACTCTTCAAATGCACTCGGGCTGCTAGGGCAGTTTCTGTGTTTGTGACTAGGCTCACTGTTAACACAGCAGTGGGCAGAAACCCAAGCAGTGTTCGTGGGCTTTACCTTGCTATCCTACCACACTCCGATCCTGTTCCTCTGCAGTCTCTTTGAGTTCAGTAGCAGTGGATTCAGTCACAAGTGATCAAGCAGCAGACCATCAGGCAGAAGAAGCTACCTGAATATTTTAGGTCTTGTCTATACTGGCAGGGTATATGGATAGCAGGACATTGCAACCAGATGTTTTTCAGCACTGTTTGGCTGCATAGTGCAGTTGAGGCTGCAGCCTGCTGGGAAAGCATTCAAATTCATTGTTATTGTCAGCCTAAGCCCAGTTACTACAACCTGAGGCTGTGTCCTGTTCACTGCCCTGACTGCACAAGAAATCCAAGCAGGACTTTGCAAGAAACACGTGCATGACTTTTCCAAGTGGGTGCCAGTGTTCTAATAGAGTATGCAATAATTATCGGCAGTTAACAGATCGGGAAGATAAGGGATGGGATGGACTGCAAGTTCTTTGTAACTTTAAATGGGTTTTAAAAGCAAAAATATAATCTTTCAACACACGGCCCTATTTATCATTAGTGTCATGTGCGCTCAGACTACTACAAAACAATGTACTAGTCTGTATTTTCTTTAATAAGTCTACAACAATAAGGAACAGGAGATAAGAGGGCTAGGAAAAAAACTGGAAACATCTTAGGAGCTTGCATATATTTTCTGAAAGAAGCTTAGGGAACTTCCCTCACAGAAGTTTCCACATAACTCCTCATTTTATAAATGTTTCTTCCTTAAATGCAGTTTTTGTGTCATCTCTGACTTGAGGATGGGACATGTCTGATGGCTGTGCCTGTGTGTGAATGCTGTTTATGCTTGCTTACTATACAATTGTGAAATATCTGAATGTGCTTTGATTTGCATTATTTCTTTTCTGTCTTTCTTCCCATCCCAATTTTCAGCTCCCTTTTGTCCTGAGAAATTAAATAATTTTCTTTTTTGGCAGCGAAGCAGCTGCCTTGTTGGAGTAAAGATGTCTTTGTCAGCTGTGTGCTCTTGCCGCATCCCCCAGGCCAGACCCCCTGACAGGTCACCCTGTGATGGCCCACGCGGGAGCGGCGGGAGGGCTGGCACTAATGGCGGTGCCAGGCAGGGGGTGATGGGGCTGGCGGCCCCCTCAGTGCCCCCGAAGCGGTTTGGGCCACGCCAGCAAAGAGGCACGAGGCAGCCAGCAAAGAGCCCGCAAAGCAGAGGAGCAGGCTCCCGCTGCCAAGTACCACGTCCTTACTCTCCGCGTGCCTCGTCAGAAACCCTGCAGCACAGGCTGGGCACTCAGCCTTCTCGTTCCCCTGTCACATCAGCCGTCGTTCTTCTCCCAGGGCCGGCAGCCTCCTGCGCCACACCGGCACCCAGCCCCAGGTGGGGTGGGGGCTTGTCCTCCCCCTCTGCAGTGAGCAGGGAGCTACCTGGGTGCGCAGCCAGGCCGTGTGCCCCTCCATGTTTTGGAGGGAGGTAGCAGAGCTGCAGGAGCAGCATGGCCGGCAGAGCAGCCGGCAGGGGTGCAGTGGGCAGCTCGGCAGAGTGGCCCCATCCTGCAGCTCCCAGGGGGCTGCGCTGGCGGGCGCGAGCTGTCCTCCCGCCCTCGCCCAGCCGCGGCCATGCTGGATGAGCCACAGCCCCTCCTGGGTCACAGGAGCCATCCCCCACCTGCAGACTTGCTGTCACGTTGCGTGTCCGGTGGCAGCCACTTACAGGGCCTTGCAGGTGAGTCAGGGCTAGCCGTTCTGGTGGTGCCCTGCCCCAGAACATAAGGTCTGGTGAAGGGCTTGTTTGTTGGGACTGTGCTTGGGGAGAATTTGATGGACAGTAACAGGAGAAAGATGGCTCTTATCTTTCACACTGTGTGGGAGCTGGGCTAAAGCAAGGTGAGCGGAAGGCAGAGGCCAAACAGTGTTCATCCGTGAGTGATGCCAGGCTCCTCAGACCTACTGGCGTGGCCCATCTGTGGCAATCCCTGTTGTCTAGCAGTCCTCTGCAGATGTAGGTAAGCCCCGCGTTGTGAAAGGCTGTGGCAGGCTTCCCCAGCTCTTGCTTTCCTAAAGCCCCTCGCTCTGAAACCTGGCCCTCGTGCAACCCTCAGTCTGGACCACACCGCTCGTGAGGCTGCCGTATGACCCCCGTGCGAGCCCCATTCCAGTCACCGGCCCCGCACCTGCCAGCACAGCTCACGGCACGTGCTTGCTCCTCGGCTAAGAAAAACCCACAGCAGAATGGTTGTCAGACCCATTTGGGCTTCATGCTCACACCAGTGCCCAGGAAAACGCTGCAGCATTCACGTGTGTCGTGTGCTGCACCAGCAACGTCGTTTCAAGCGATGGGCATGACTTGCCCTGGAGGTTGAGATGACGCAACCCCACAGTGAACGGACCAGATGGCAGTTCACAAAAATGTTGCTTTTAAAATGTGTCCTAGCGCACAGAAAGCAGGAGAGCCTGTCGTATACAGCACAGTTTCCTTCTCTATGAATTGTCCCAGGAGCAGATTAGTGCCTCTTGCTTCCTCCAGTCCCTGCCAGTCCACAAGCAGCAGCAGCACAACGTGGGATGCCATTGCTATGACTGCACTGCTGTTGCTGCACAGCCAAGCTGCATCTGTGGAAAGGGAGCACTGCCTGTTGCTTGCGCTGTAAGGCTGGAGAGTATGTGTCCTCCCTTGATGCAAACCCTGACTCTGACAAGCTGGGTGGTCTCAGCGGAGACTTTTAACCTCTCTGCACTTCTGCTTCCTCCGTGTGTAAAATGGGGATAGTAATAAGTAACTGTTTCACAGAGGTACTGTGTTTTCATGTCTGTGGAGTGCTTTGAAGGGGTAAAGCACTTAGTGCTGTTGAAGCTTTTCAAATGCAGCTGTATTTCATTGCATGCACAGCAGAGAGTGATACATTAGTTTAAAAACATGTTTGAAACTCTCAATAATTAGGAAGTCGGGCAATGGCAATTAATGCTTTCAGACACGGTATTACTGCTCTTCTCCAAACTATAGCTCATTTAAAATGCTAGCCCTATAATTTATTAGCAATATTTAATACCTCAGTGACCATAAAACTTAGTGTTTTATTACCACTGATTAACATACGTTTGATGTTCTGCCCAGTGTTACACAATCCAAAACAAATTACTCTCAGGAAGCTGGATATTATATAAATACAGAAAAGCAATAAATAATGCATCGGAGAAACGTTTTTCTGTGGTTCTAACATGCCACAATCTCTTCAAATGACAGACTTCTTAGGCAATTTCTCAGTCCTCCAGGAGCATTTGCACCAAAGAACACACTTCACACCGTGCTGGCTACTACCCTTGCTGCCGGTTTGCTGGTGATTCCTTGGCATCCTGTCAGCCTCTGATACCACAGGCTACTCATGTCCTACCAGAGGAAACCTGGAGTTGTTTGGTTAGAGTGTCTTCAGTTATGATAGTCTCCTTAATAAGCTACAGATGTGTAAGAAACAGAAAGGCTCTTTCATATTCCAGGATGCTTTTTTCCCTCCTCTCAAACTGGCATGAACTAAAACAAGAAAAACTTTATAAATGCATTTATTACTGCTTCTCTTGAGCCCATTTAAGGCACAGCTTGGATACAAGTAGGGCATGAGGAAAGGGAAAGCTGACTGATTTAGGGATTATGAACTGTTCAGAATCAGATTTTTCTCAGTTAGGTTTGATGGTGCAGCTGTGATAGATACCTGTTGAAAATCACAGTCTATCTGGTTAGATTTTCATTGGCCACGCCCAAAAAGTCTCTCTAAATATCAATGGTTTCAGAGATTCCAGCTAGGACTAAGAAATCCAAATGAGGTAAGTCCAATTGTATAGCTAATTTATAGCTGTTCAGCCCCACAACTTCTTTTTCTCACAACCTGTGGTCAACTTTGAGCGTTCCTGTCGTGGGCTTTCATGGAAGGGTTGTGACCCAGGGAGGATGAATTTGCAGCTTGAGACTATGTATTAATAAAGAAGGTAGAAACTTAATCCTGCACTACGTGTGCCTGAGATGACACTGTAGCTCCTGACAAGCAGCAGTCACCCTCCTGTGATACTCCCATGGCCTGCTCAGAATAAGAGGACACTTTCTGCTGGGGTCTTTGCTCCACCTCTCCTAAGACCAGAGTCCACACTAAGGTCTAGTAGGTCTGTCCAGCAAAGGCCCAGGCTCAGGTCAATAATGTCTGCCTTGAGCAGTACAGACTTGGGCTTCCTCTTCCATTTTAGAGAGCTAGAAGGTGCAACTTGTAGGAAATGAAGATTTTGGTTTTGTTTAAAGTCATCTTTTCTTTGAAGGAAGGGAGATAAAATTGTTTTTCCTGTGGCAGTAGGGATTTGTACCAAAGAGCCTTTGCTATGGACCAGGTAGATACTGCCCAGACACAAAATAACATGTTGCTTGCCATCCTGAGGAATTTACTGTTTGAGTCTGTGGTGTAAAAGTGGGAAACAGGGAAGACGAAACAGTAAGATGATGAGCCGAGTTTCTAGCTGCCGTAATCCAGCCCTGGCTCAAGCATGGTGAACTGCTTAATGGCTGCTTTCACACTTCTGCTCAACCATACGGTATTTGGAAAAAGCATCAACCTCAAAAATGTACTGACTGCACAAACTCCCTTTTTCCTATAACTTTCTCTTGCACCCAATGTATTCTAGCAACAGGAGGTTTAGTCATTAGCTGAATCGGGTCAATAACAGATATTTTGTTTCAGTGGCTGACTTAAAATGAGGTTAGGTCAAACCAAACCATATATTTTCCTTCTTTTGGTGAAACAGCAAAAGGAGAAAATTTGTGTTAGAGTCAACCTGGACAACTTAATTCAGCTGCAAAGAAAAAGATTTATTTCAGTTTTGGACTAGTTAGCTTTCTTTCCTAGTCTTGAATAGACCAACCTTTAAATGAAAATGGCATTGCACAATGACAATTGAAAACTTTGTTTCAAAAATGTTGAAAAAAACACTTCTGGCATCTTTGAAATGAAAGTGTGAAACTTGTCAAGTTTTGTTCTCTGGCTTTTGAATGAAACCCAGTTTTTGAAGGATTTACTAACAGAAGTGTTGCCTATCTATGTATAAGCCATCTGCTAAACCATTTCCAATACCAGAACTTTCCTAAGCACCTCCCTCTTCAAGGAGCTTTCTGGCATATCAGTACTTGAGATCAGAAAAGGTCATTTTTGGAAGCCTTTTACAGACTACTTACTACACGTCTTAAAGTTTCCACTTCTTCCTTCGTGTTGTAGCAATGTAAAACAGAGTTTTGTGTTGTCACCAGGGAAAAGGGCTAAACTTCTGTCTTGCTGTGGCCTTGCTGTGTGTGAACTAAAGACCCGATGCTGCTAACCCAGAATCCCAGACTGCACGTAAAACCTGATGCTCACACAAATATAGGCAATTTCAGCCTACCTTTTCCAGTCCTGGAAAGTATATTCTGAAGCTGACAAAAGCTAAGAGTTTTTGTTGCAGCCAGTGCTAAGGTAGAGGACATCCAGCTCTTTCTCAGACTCACCCCTATCCTATCTGAGAGATTTTTCTCCGTAAAACTCTTCTTGTGAACATCTGCTAATTTCTTCTAGAAATATCAAGAATAAGGTTGTGAAAACACCAATTAAAAATTCACAAAGAATTGCTAGTGACTCGTTTAACATTCGCTAAGGCAGATGAGAGATTTGGGCGCCAAAAGATAAAAGGATTTTGACACTGTGATTTATATGTTAAGAAGCCTCCCCCCTCCCCCATTCTCATTTTATTTTTGAAACTCCCCTTAGTCCTACTGCCCTGCAGCATTGCTTTTTGGGAGAGGCTAAAGCAACTTCGTATTTTCTCATGAGTGCATGTCAGTGCCTGTTCCTTAATTCTACATCTGGCTTAAGTGCATTCAGGTGACTCATAACTTTGTGCTTAGTTTTTTCTCTTTCTTCATTTATCAACAACAACAATAATATGTGGGAAGCTTTTTTTTTTTTTTCCTCCTAGTCTACTAACCTGGAAATCCATGTGAGTAGCATGAAGTGAGAAAATACTGAAATACTAGACAAGATGGTGAGAGGAAATGAGATTACCCTTTCATAATAGTTTGGTGATGAGTTAAGATCCCTGCTGCTGTTATCTGGATTTATACTCATCCATGCAGACTAAGCATACTGCCAGTTTATACTTCAGTGGCTTATTGTTCTTCCATCCCTCTGCCACAGCAATAATTTTTTTGTTCTTGTCACTCCTGATGCCTTAGACTAGGGCGCCCAAGTTATAGCCTTTGGGCCATGAGAAATGGGCCATGAAAATTCACTCAGCCACAGCTGTGTACTGGGACTCTTGTGAAATGGAGGACCAGGGACAAATTGCAGGAGTTATTCTAGTAATCCATCCTGGTCTCTCTTTCCTGCAGGAAGAGTTACTGCAACTTATCTGTGAAAACTGAATGTACAATAACTTGTGAGGAGTATGTGCAGAGGAGATCCCATGACATGGGCCCTTTCCTTGTCTCTAGAGTAGGCATGACTGGAGAGGCTGGATCTTACGAAGATGTTTGTGGAAGACAGGAACTTTTTACTCTTTTTGTCTATGGTATTGAGCTCAAAGAGTCCAGCTGAGGCCAGACTATGCTGCTGTAGCATGAGTAACTAATACAAAACTGTCACCACCTGCTACGACAGTAAGCATGGCAGTCCCTGTTTTTGTGGGACTCGAAAGAAGTCATCGTTGCAAGGAAAAATATATGTCCAAATTTACAAGAATCTTTGTTCCCACTGTTGCAGGAGGTGTCCATTGTCACCAGTGTGTTCAAACAACAAAGCCAAATGGAGCCTTCATCAAAATCTGAACAGAATATTTCTTGACAATCTGGAAAACAACATTTTTTTCCTTGGCTCTCTCTTTTCTATCTCTGCTCTTGTTTGCTTAGATAGATACAGGTGTCCCAGAGCTCAGCAGCGTTCATTTACTAAGAGTACCTAAGCTACTGAATTAAATTCCTATTTGAAGTATAGGAAAAGAAATCAATGATCGATGCTCATTTCAGTCAGTTGCACTTAATGCAGGACATGTGTGTGTTTGCAAAGGCAATGGAAAACAGTGAGCTTTATGCCACATCTTCTTTTCCCTTTCTGATTTCAAAGCTACTTTGTGCCTGGCTGCCCAACTGCACCAACCCCAGGGATGCCTTTCACTTGTACTCTGTATTCCTTATTGCTGCCACTTTTTAGTCATCTGTGTCACATGTCCTAGGCTGGGAGAGCAACCAAGAAATGTGTCAAACGAAATGTATGATAGGCTTCAGAAGTCAGCATTTAGCCAGCAACGTGGGTGTATCCTAGACATCAGAAGTTAGGAAAGTACTCCAGAAAAGTGTTAGCTGCCCATGCTGAGTAGCTATAGTCTTTTAAAATATCTGATGATGTTGACTACTGTGAAAGTCGGGCCAGTAGTCAGATGTGGTATGGCTGTTCTTATGTGTACGTATGTGTGTAAGTAGCAGATGCAGGTAGGGTAACTTGCTAAAGGCTCTTTGTAAGACTCGACACAGAACCCAGAATGGCATCTAGCTTCTGATCTGGAGTTGCCTGCTCCAAATGCTCCAAGGCCCTCTGCCAGGTACGGTTTTTACCCTGGAACCCAATGTATAGATTTGCTTTGTACTCTACTTGCCCACGATGTTACTGCTTCAAGGAGGTGTCAAGAGGGCCCCAGTCCTGGCCTTAGCTGGGGGCAAAGCTTCCTTGCCTGTGAGAGGCTAAACAAAGTCAGACATCTTTCTGTTTCAGTGATTCAAGGTAAAAGATGTACGTGGGTCGCCTTTTACGCGTAAGAGTAAAAAGACTGCTGTTTGTTTTTGCACCTACCTATAGGGATCTTACTGATGGTTTGCTTGCCATCCTCCACCCAAACAAGTCACGTGGGAAGTCACTTGGGAGAGTCAGGAGCAAACCAGGTGCTGACATTATCTGTTCATGGTATCTCTTATGTGCAAATATAAACAGAAGGAGGTTCTCCTTGAGTGATGCTGGCGAGCAAATTAGCTTTGAACTGTCTGCCTATTTGGGAGAAAACATGACTGTTCATTCCAAATGTCTTGGCAGTGTTGTTAAGGATGCATTTTATGTGTGAACCTTATGCCATATTCTATACATAACACAGACATGGCTTTCCAGAAGCCTCTTCTTACAGGCAATGGGCTGCAGGCTATGTCATCTCCCAGGTGCATTGCTTAATGCTAATTGTATGAAATGCAATGTTCACACATGCTTGACACATCCCTATGTGCAAAAAAATCACCCCCTGAATCCAAACAAATACCTGTAAACAGTGGCAAAAAAAAGTCAATTTGTCATCTGCAGCCCCAGTGCAATTACAGTGTAGAAGTCAGACAGAATGAAAATAACCCCGAAGTCCCAACCACCAGGGAATCTTGAGCTCAAGCCAAGTCTCCTTCCTGCGCCCGCTTTCATTGTGTGTGTTTGAGTACAAGACTGAGCATTGTTAAAAGACCTTCTGAGAGACAAACATGGGGTTTTTTTCTAAACCCAGCCATAGTCTTGCAAAATATCATACTTCAGGGAGCTTGAGCCACTATCCGGAATTCCTGTCCTTCATGGGATTTTTTAAGGGAGGCCTTTTCATCCCATTTTGTAGAGCAGATAAGCAACTATTCCATCTCTTTTGGCTTACAGTGCCACACAGACCGCTCCTATCCGCCCTGTGTTTTGCAGCCATTCTAGGCAGAGTATTTTAAACTAGATCTTGCAACTTGAAATGTGGGAAGACAGAGTACCATCTTTCCGTTTTTGTAGTAACTGCCAATACTTTTAACAAGGGGCTTCCTCAGTAGAGGCTTCCAGACTTAGTCTGGGATAAACCTTGTGGGCAGAGCATCTGTATTCCCAGGGAGAAGGAAGGGCTTGGGCAGTGTACTAATTTGTTTTCCCATTCAAATCAAAACGCTGCCTCATAACCCAATCACAGAAAGAAACAGCACCACCCAGTAAATAACCTTTGCTGAAAACATTTCTCCTCTGCTTTCGGAAGTCAATTGCGTATGTTGGTACCAGAGTGCCTGGCTTTCCTAAGTCAATATGGCAACCAGAAAGACATCAGGAAATGGGAGGCGGCTTCTTTCACTGAGTGCGAATGGGCCTATTGCAAAAGGATACTTCAGCAGGCTTTTTGTGATTCCCTGGCCTAACTCTCTTCTGACTCAGTTGACTAAGCAATTTCAGAAATGAGGTGAGCGTCAGCAGTGTAAAGGAAGCTCCCCACTGATTTTTGGGCAAATTATGCTAGTATATTCCATGTATCACATAGCAATTCATATGGAGCTGAGTTCTTATTCACAGCAGTACATTTTCAACACAAGGAACCATTTTCAGCCTATTTTATCACTCTCTTTTCTCTCTGAGCAGACGTATCCGTAAGTGCCTACTTCATTTGTAAGGGTACAAAATGGATACGAAGGCGGATTTTGCCCACTGAGTCACAATGGTCTTATTAGCCCTACTCATTAGCGAGCTAAGCCATTGTTAATGCCTGCGAAAGCTTTCCAAGCTGAATTAAGCTGTACCACTGTAAAACAAATGTTTGCAATAGGGCAAACTTCAGCTTACATCCGCACAAAACCGACAGTGAGTAGTCGGCAGGCTGCCATATTTAATTGCATTATCCTCTGCCTGCAGTGTACCACAGGCCTCTGGAGGCAATCCAGGGCCATATTTATCTTGTTTATATTTGCTTGTAATTTTTCATGATTGAGTGAAGTTTAGGAAATCATTATGTTTAAAATGCCATGGCTTTGGAAGTAGATGTGTTAGATTCTGTGCCTTGGCTTTAAGGAGTCACACTTTGGTAAAGCTGCCATGGAAGCAGAGGTGGAAGAGGTTCCTGTCATTTACACCACCACAAACGCAATACATTTTGTTCACTTAGTCATCAGGTCTTGTTTTTATGTGGCCTCAATGGATCTTGTTCAAAGCTTAGCTGTTGTGAGAACAGGATCACATTGGATGTATGTATGCTTGAGGGAAAGATGGATGGCTTATGAATCCCAGGGGGGTGATAGACTGATGGGGACAGTTCAGACCAGGGAGCGGGTGTTGCTACTGGCCCCAGCTATCCATTCTTCTTAGTCTTGGGCTGCTCCTGAGCTCAAGAGCTGTTAAAATTCACAGCGCTGATGAGGGATTCCCAGTGACCACCACATTCAGATCCTGGTGGTTCCCTTGTGATGAAAACTGTAGGATTTTGGAAACTGAGCTGCTGAGTTACCTATATGGACAGGATGGAGCCAGCAGCTGGAGGTGGTAACCTGGATGGGCACTGCAGGCTAACTTGTCAGTGAGACCTGAAATAAAGGAGGAAAGAGAAGGAAGAATTATTGTTTTGAGTTGTAACTCCACCATAGTGGTCTGGAGTCTGCCTCCCAATGAATATTTATTGGTCCTTCATGGTTGACTCAGCAGAGAAGTTCAAGACTAGACTTATATACACACTGGAGCCTTTTTTTTTCTGAATATGGGGCATCCAAAGGCAAAGCAATAGTGGCTCTGAATAAGTAGCCATGTTTAACCTCTGGTTAATGATACCATTGCAACTTGACAGAAGCCATGTACAGTGCATCGTGGATGTCTGAGTTGCATTATCATCCATTATTCTGAACATACAATTTTAAAAACAAATGTTGGAAAAACATTGATTTTTGTTTTCCTCCCTAGCCATTTTGAGACTAAATTTCCTGGTGTGAGCTCAGTAGATGTATCTAGGAAAATGTCTTCCTCGTGCATATGTAAACCCAGTAACAGAGTGCACGTACTTGCATGCAGAATCACCTAAATCACAAGCATTGGTGTGCTGCTCTGTGGTCATCGCCACCCGTCTGAAAGAACCACAAACTCTTTGAAAGATGTGTCCTTATACTACCCCAAAGAGTCTTGATCTATTTCTGTTCTCCCATAGGTTAAGTTGTCAAAAGGAACGAATAAATCAGGTAACGGCAATTGTTATATATCTGTATAGGTAAAACTGTGGTAGAAGGAAAAGAGCTTCTGAAACAAAATTTGACAAAACGAAGGCTTCTAAGCATTCATCTGGAATTTGCCTCTGAACATCTCTTAAAAATGAAGGTCTATAATGATTCTGAAATAAAGTTTCCAAAGTTGTACATCATTTTGTTTATGAGTAGCCTGAGGGAGAGAAATTCAAGAATCCCTTTCTAGGTTTCTCAGATTGCCTGAATTTCATCTTACGTAATAAGAAAATTATTTTGTATTAAATATAAAAGGTGGTTTTCAACAGTTAGGACTTGCTATAACTTTATTATCCTATAACTTTAAAATTTTATTGCGTGCGTGTGAGTAAGAATTCCATACTTCTTTTTTCTTGGACAAAGGATTTTTATGTTGTTAATAATATGTATTATGGTGCCATAGCATCATGTGATGCTTGCCAGGACCAGGGTTTTGTATGTTGGTGCAAAAGAATTATGTAGAAATATCCATTCTTAGCCTTACTTGATGTCTGTCTGCCAGTTTATTTTTAATCTGTCTTTGTTATGGGTAGTGTTGTTGATGAACTGTTCCTCATGCAGGGGCCCAGCTTTGGCTGAATTCTCTGTCAGTCTTTTGGGTAGGCTTTAGGAGGGCTTCAGGAGGGCATTCGTCAGGCTCTGAATGACACTTAGTCCATGCACTGATCCACTGCATGGAGACAGATTTCACTTCTTGACCATTAGCAAGTGTTCAGTTGCAAGCAGTGCCCATGTGTCATCGACTCCAAGGAGGTCCTGAAGGCAGTCAGAACTAAGTTTATTTAGAGTTAAGTGTAAGGGCATGTCACAATAGCAGTTGCACCGAATATATTTTTAATGATTTTATTTATTTATTTATTTGAATTCACCTCACCTCTTTGAACAAAAGTAAAACCCCGAAATAGACTGTTAGGACGTGCATGTCCTTGCTCTGGAAGGACTGGACTTGCAGACCTTGAAAAGGCTATAGGACTTCTGGAGCTTTCAAACTCTGCCCGAGTAGTACAGCAATACTATATGCTGAGAGATGGGGAAGCATGTGGTGGCAAACAGGAAGATGGCAATACAACCAAAAAAACAGGGGTAAACTCACCTTCCTGAAAAGGTGAAAAGTGGATATAAGCTATATTGCATAAATTGCTCTAATCTTCCATTCTGTCATTGGTTCTTGCTTCTGAATGAAGTTTTTCCAGCTGTCCTTCAGTACATTTGTGTATCATTTGTGATCTTACGCTGTTCACGTTCATCAACTGATAAAGCTTTCCAGATTTCAAAACAAATCTTTTAAAACGTTACTGCAGAGGAAGCTGTCTGTCTAGAAAGGATTCAGGACCTTATTTTAGTTATCCAAAGGTCAGCAGCCAGAAGAGAGAAATTTCTACAGCTTTGAAGTAACTTTTGCAAATGCCCTTTTGTCCATAGGGATACACGTGCATCTTAGGTGCAGAAATACTCTAGCTGACTTGATCTGAGCTAACTGGAAGTAGGACAGTGCATAGTAGAGTGAGACCACAATCTGGTCTGTAGGTCATATTTTACCATAGTTATGTCTAGTGAGCTTGAGCTAATGATCCTTGAGATCTCATGAGAGAAGAGTCTCTGGCTGTGGTTCATTTATATCACAGCTCAAGTATGTGGAGGAGCGCACACACAGTAAATCAGATTTAGCTGAATTTACTAAGTGACCCATGGGTCCAGCTTATTCAAAGTAGGTACAGTTAGGTCCAGAAACAGCTGGTATGCTCCAACAATGGCTCTGTGGCAACAATACCTGTACCGAAAAGGTGCTGGAGGAGGTGTGTTGCTCTGAGGGGGCTGTGGATCTAGAAATCCCAGAAAAATCTCCAAAGTTCTCAAATTCTACCTTGATAAGATTTCCAGGATCAAAAAAGTGGATGTATCCAGCAGAGCTACATATTTTGTCCTAACTTCTTGAGCTCTGGTTCATTTGGACCTGCATTAATGTGGTTGGGACTCAGGTTTGAATACAGCACAGGGCAGGAGGCTAGGGTGAAATATTTAGTACCTCTGCATGTCATTGCCTTGTGTATGCTAGTCAGGTACCTGCAGTAAGCCCTGTTGCTTGAGAAACTGCATCCAAAGTTGGAGAGACACTTCTAAAACTCTACCTGAAGACCACAGCTGCTGTACTGATGAAAATATTGTGGGCTGGATTTTGTTCCTCTTCTTAGTGTGCTCTTTTTTCCCTCTAATCTGCTATAGATTTGTGGCAAGGATCTGTTTTTATGCCCAGTTCTCCAGCTGGGATGAATAAAACAAACAGAGGTCAAGTGACTAATTCAAACCCAAACAGTGCACCAGCCCTTCAGCTAGAGTTTTAGAATGAGCTTAATGATTTTTAACTCCTTGCTGCAGCCGCTGCTTTAAACTGTTCCCAGCAGGCTGGCTGTCAGGCCCACCAGGCTGCCGAGGACAACAACTGGCCCGTTCCTTGGCATTGAAGCCATCACAGTACGAACTACCGTAAGCCCAGGGAAAAGTGTTTGCACCAGTGTATGGACAAGCATAGTGCACAATTCTGCGTATTTCTATTACACGAATTACTCTGGTGTCAGCATTTAGGGGGCACGCTGCCTGCGATTAGTCATCAAAAAAGCAAAGTCTGTGTATGTTGTGAATGTATGACTGGTCCTTGAAACTGAGGTGGTTAACTGAAGGAGACTATGACACATTCAGAGACAAAATAGATACTGCCTGATAAGCTGTTCTTTGAAACCACAAGGGCCTGTGATAGGAGCAAGGAGGCAGAACTAAAGCCGAGAGGGTTAGAGTGCTAGACAGCTGACTGAAGCTGACGTTGTTTGAGTTAGTGTTGGGAAAACAATTGCCCTGTAAATCACCCAGCCTCCATCCCTTCTGCACAAATCTAGGGCTGTTTTTCCGTGCTCTTCTTAGGGTTCACTTCTCCCTCTCCTATAGATGGTTATCTGGAAGGGACAGCAATGAGAAAAAACTTCTTCCCCTTGCAATGCTACATGTTTCTTATGTGGAGGGGCTGTTCTCTGCCTGCTCCTCTCAGTAAGCTCAGCGCTCCGAGGGGGATGAGAAGCAGCTAGCAGGCTGTCTTCCCCCAGGTTGGCCAGCTGCACAGGGAGACAGAGACAATCCTTTACCAGGATTAGTAACTGTGAGGCTTTCGAAGGTAAAATGCCCCTAGCAAGAGGGCCTTCTACATGACTCCCACCAGAGGGCTGGGTCTAAGTGGCACAGCCTTGTCCATAGCAACTTGTCTGTTCTAGTTTTATGTGACTCAACAACAGAGTTTCCACTGTTTCCCTTGCAAGACTCAAAAGAAAGCAGGTCTTACAGACCAGATAACCCTTCCTTATTCATGTGGAATAATCCCACTAAGAAGTTATTCATGGGTAAAGCAGAGAGAAGCTGTCCCTAAAAGAGCTTGCTGCGTATGTTTGAGCCAGTGGATTCCTGCATTTACACTGTTGTGTTTGTGGAGCAGAACACACAGGCTAGGAACAGCCTGGAATACATAAAATGTAACTTCTCAGCAACAGGAGCAAAACACCACCACAAACAGCCCCCACCCTCGCATTATTCTTGGTTCTGCTTGAATGGAGATCTAGAGAAACAGGTCATGGCATGAATTCTGTTTGCACAAACAAGGAACAGCATCTCCCACACAGAAGACAACAACCTCTAGAAAGTGTTCAGACTGCATGAAACCAGGAAGCCCTGTGTGTATGTTTTAGGTGATAGAATTATCCATCTGAAGGAAACGAATTTGACTCCTCTGTGGTTTGCACTCTTTCCTCTTAGAAGTGGTGAAGTCTGCGACTCATTATGAACCCTGAGCAAGAAAGTATTACAGACTTGAGTACAGACTTTTCTGAGCTTGGACTATCAGGCTGTGAATGCAGTAATAGTCCCAGGCTCTGGAGAGAGGCCCCTGAAGAATTGAAAGACAGGTGTCTTGACAACTGGTTGACACAGCAGTTCCAATTTATCATTTGGCAATCTGCACTTCCAACGAGTCAAGTACAGTGGCCGTGATAACAGAAGGGGCTGCCTTTAGCACAGCTCCGTAGCTTTGAGCAAACACGCTCTCACAGTGCAATGGAATGCCAGGAAGATGATGTCAGAGATGAAGCCAAAGCCTGTTTCTGCTTGTATTGCAGTCCTCCAGATAGCTTGGGGTTGCGACGAGCGAGGCAGGGTTTGATAACTTGTCCAATGGGACAGCTTCAGGGGGCTGTGTGCAGTAGTCAGATGAGGAGTGACATGCAGAACAATGAGGAATCCCGCAAGCCTCATCAGCCAGTCTCCCTTAATAACAGCTTGAAAGGATTAAATCTTTGGCTGGTTGCACCTCACATTCAACCAGACCGTGTGCTTGGAGACAGCACAGCATGATAGTGACAGCTCAAATTAGTGTGCTTTTGGTGAAGCTCTTAAAATCACCAGAGTTAAAAGGAGGTCCTAGGGTCAGATGTGACAGTATCCGAGAGTCTGTTAAGTTTCACAGTTGAGAAAGAGCAGAGACAGTTGCACTAGCTGTTTGTCAGGAGAGCAAAATCACCTCAAGCTTTGTCTGGATAAAGTTTAAAAGTGATTTCCAAGAAATCGATCAGTGTAGTCAGTGTGGGATTTCGATCAAGATTTCTTGGGTATTTTTAAAAGAAATAGTAATGGAGCTTTTGGTTATGTCAAGGATCTTGGCCAGTGATTAGCTCCCTTAGGACTTTCTCAGCTGGTGTCACTTCTGGTCCATCAGATGTAAGATCAGGCCAGCACTTTCATGCCCATGTTTTCTTGGACATGGTACATTAAGATGGCAAAAGTGTCAGCCAGTTTGCTTGAGAATAATGGCTTCGTGTCCCCGTGCATTACGAGCAGGCAGCTCCTTTTGGCATGTTAAAAATAGATTGAACTTCTTGGACAATTTCTTGGCTGGCTGTCCTCTAATGGCAGTTGGAAACACAGGGCAGCATTGACTCCTTGGCAGTCAGTCTTGCTACCTGGTCAGCATGAACAGACAAACCAAGGAAATCTTCCAGCAGCAAAGCTTGCAATGACGATGAAGTAGCACAGTCTGAGACGACATCTGCAGCAGCAGTTTGCTCAGAACACTTGTGTTAGAAGTTCTTACTGGCTTGCAAAAATAAGATTTAGCAAAATATTTCACTTCTGCGTTCATGTGGATTTAACAAGGTGTATTTGAAGAAAATCACAGGAGTGACTTATGGCTTACACAAACCTCAAGTGGCCAACTGTATATTTTGATTCCTGCAATAGTAAGAAACTCTTCTCTGTAATAATTTTTTCTGTTGTTATAAAACTCCTTGAATGAGGTATTAGGGGCTTCATTCCTATGCATGACAGAATTACATCAAGGCAGTAAGACAGCTTTTCACAAATAATCAGAAGTGGTGTCTGTTGCTATGAACTACCACAGAGCTGAATGTAACTTGTCAAATAGTTTTGGAGGCCTCTGTGTCCAGCAAGTCTATTGCCATGAAACTCCCATGATGACAAGGTGGTGAAGTTCAGCACTTGTTTGCTCATTCTGTGGTAGAAAGCTGCGGTAGAAGCTGAGCTATCCCAGGAATGCCTGTCTGGGTTTTGGCACAGGGGCTTAACGGATTGTCCCTATCGATATCTGTGAGATTGATGCCAGCTGCAATGATGCAGCAGTCTGAGAAGCATGGCACTAGCCCCACCAATTTTACATTTTTCCTTTAAAACTTAGGTACTAGGTTTCTTAACGGTCTCCAAATTTCTTCAAGTTGTTCAGAAAATATGCAACAGACAGACACACCCACAGCCCCCTCCAGACAGCAGCATTGCTGAAGAATATCTGGAAAGAAGAATTTTCAGAATTCCAAATTACCGATGCAGCAGAAATTCCAAATTGGAGAGGCCTGACTCCCCACAAAGATGGTAGAGTCAGTCTTAAAGAATAAGATCACATTGATAAGAGTATCTGGATAAATAAGAATAAGATCACATTGATAAGAGTATCTGGATAAATACAATCCGCTGGTGCAGCCTCTGTAAAGGGAAATCTGACAGCATTCTGTGAGGGTGTCAATAAGCCTGTGGATAAAGGGGATCCAGCAGACACGTTACGCTAGGATTTTCACAAGGTCCTTGATGACATTCCACACCAGAACATTGTAAAGACATAAAATTGCTGTGGGATTAGAGGAAAGGTTTGTTTTCAAACAGAAAGCTGATTCAGGGTTAGGAAGTTAAGAGTCACTTAGTGGCCACATTTCGTGATGGAGAAAAGCCAGCAGTAGCATCCTTTTGGGACCACTGTTGGCACCCTTTTGATTCTGAATCTTCGTCAGTGACATAACAGGGAGTGAAGAGTGAGATCTCTAATTTTTGGATAAGCAGTTTTGGGAAATCAAATGCTACACCAATAGTGAAGAACATCCAAAGAACCTCATAAAACTGAATGAACAAAAAGGTGGTGGATATACTTCACCTTAGGTAAATGTGAGGTAATTCGTCTAGGAAAAAGTGATCTTAACCAGGCCTACACTGTGCTGGACTCTGAACTGTAAGTTATCAATTTCATAAAAGAAATCTTGAAGTCATTACCAGTGATTCCCTGAAATTCTTGGCTTACTGTGATGAAATAGATAAAAAGCCAACAAAATCATGGGCATTAGCAAGAATGATACTGTGAACAAGACTGAAGACGCATTTTGCTCCTGTGTAAAACTGATGAGTCCACATCTTGAGTGCTGGGCACAGTTCTGGTCTCTGCATCTGAAGAAGCATGTAGTGGAGTCAGAGAATGCCCAGAAAAGGATAGCTAAAATCATCAAGGCAAGAGAGCGAATATCTTACAAGGAGAGATTAAAAATGCTGACACTCTTCAGTTTGGAAGCAAAAAGAAGTGGGATATGAAGTGGGATATGATTGAGCTCTGTATCACATGAAGGTGATGTATGAACTAAATGATGAACTGTTACTCAGCAGACCCTGTAATACTAGAACTAGGAAGCACTTTGTGAAACTAATAGGAGATCATTTCAAAGACATAAAGTAATCCTTGATAAGGCAGGTAATGAACTTTTGGACTTTCTTACCCAGGATGTTTTGGAGGCACAGCATCAGCAGGTTCAAAAAATGATTAGACATTCACAGACAGAGGTCTACAAACGGATATTAAAAGGAACAAGCAAGGATATACTCTATAGCACTAACACCACTGCAGTTCCTGAAGGGGCATGAGGGAAAGGGACCACAGAAAGCAGTTACCTGCTCTCCCTAAGCAGCATCACTTGATGTCATGTGGTGTCCTTGCCAATGAACAGCTATTTATATGCTTGAGTTAGGTCTAATTTCATGACAAGTTTTCCCTCAGTAATAAACTGCATGGCCAATTTAGAGCAGGTGCTGATATAAGGTATGGTTAAGATTGGTATTCGTGCACTTGTGATTACCACACATTGCATGACACCATTTGGCTTATAATTTGGTACATCTCACGTAGCATGTTTCTTTGTGAGGCTTGCTCTGGAGTTTCTTTGCCAGCAAGATGCTCAAGTTCTTTGTCAGTCTTTGAGTGAAGAGGAAGAGATGTTCTGTACAGACCAGCACAGGCAAGATACTGTAGTGGAACTGTGTTAGACCTCCTTGATTAAGTCCCCATTTTCAGAAAGTACTTGAGGGAATTAAAGTTCTTCCTTAAGGGCTCTTGACTGCGAGGAGGCTGTTGCTGGAGAAATTCGTCTTTGAACAGAGCCAGGGTGAAAACTTCATCTTGCAACTTCCAAAGGTATTGCTGTCATGACCCCTGTAGTCTCAGAGACAGGACAGGGTGTTATTGACCCTCCTATACAGGATGATGCAAAAAGGAAGGATTTAAGGTGTCTCTACTGGCAACTGTCACCCCTCAGCTGCATCTGACTTCTATTTTGCAGGTTTTTTTTCTTTAGTGAGTACATGTCACTGCTATGGACGTGTAGTAAAAGTCTCCTCATTTTCTTGCTGAAGAAAATAAGTTGCCATTGGATCAGCGGACTTCTGTGTTTCCCATGGTTCTTTTTATTTCCAGAAATGATTCTCACTGTCTTGGAGTGAGTGTCTTGCTAAATAGAGACTATCACAAATGTCCTCCCCAGCCTCAGCAGAGACTTCGGTGATTGGTCTTGGCTGATGATACTGATGTGACTTAGTTCCCAAAGTTCCAGTGAGTTTCTCAATGAGAACTGTGATGATAATATGTGCTTGTAGGAATTTCCAAAATGCGAATTTCCTTTATACATATTTGCATTCATTCAGTGCAAAAGGCCTTTTCCTGTGTGACTGAGAAGTAAATTGCACTAAGGAAGGAGACAAAAAAATGTCCCTCCATCTCCCTCTCATCTCGCCATCACCAGAGGAGGCAATTTCTGAACAAGCTGCTGAAGTTCCATTGTTCAGATACATGCTGCAGTCCGACAGGCAACACAGGTGGCAATGGCCTCATTAGCTTAATGATTTTGCTTGTGAAATTGAAATCTGTGGCCAATGACTAATGGTGGTAGTAGGCAAGAAATGTGCCTTCAGCAAGACTACAATTTCACTGTATTTCTCTATGTGAGGCAAAGTGAGAACTATGAACAATGTTATGAAGACAAATGTCTTAGTCCCACAGAACTACAAAGGGAATAGTCTGTTTCTGATGGAGACTGTCTATCTAGTTGGCTTCAAGATGATATAAAAGTCATGCATAAAAATCCCATGATACAGCTTGAATTCCTCAGTTTGTCCCAGAGTTGTCATCTCAAATCGCAGGAGGACACGTTCATTTGTGTCCCACAGTGGCAGAACTTTTATTGCAAGTGCTTGCTTGTTGAAAACTCTGTGTCACCTTTCAGTGGCTCCAGAAGTCTTGCTGCTTGTCTCTGTTCCTCAGCAGGATCCAGTCCTGATGACCACAAATTTGATGACATATTGACGGAAAAGATTGCACAGACTTCAAGCAGCAAGCAAACATAACTTTTTCATTGTCAGTACTATGAGTTAGAGCAGTGACTGAATGGCTGTCCTGCATTCCCGTGGCTGTTGCTGGGTGAAGAAAGAGGGGAAGGAACAGAATACAATACGATTATTTTTTTTTTCCTTTGGTATAAACATGAAACAGAGCATCTCAGATAGATAGGCATTAACGCCACTTAAAACTGAGGTACTCTTATAAGGCACGCAAAGTATACATGTTCACTTGAGGGGAAGGTGGAAAGACTGTGCACCAAAGAATTGATTATTGCTCCTTTGAAACTAGAGCAATTCAAGTGTGAGCCTGCTTGAAATGCCTGTTGGAAACCTATTTCTGACTAGAAAAATTTAGAAATAATTTGTCACGTTGATCTTTGCCATCAAGAGCCAAAGGATAGAGAAAGAGATTTTAACCTCTTGTCTTCCAAAAGAAAGCCCAAAGGAGAGGAGGAAACTGCCAAGTTCAGAGTTTCCATGAAAGAAAGAGGGACCTACCATGGGCTTCTGTCACCTTTTTTCAGCCATAAAACTGGGGTGGAGAAAAGCAGGAGAACTTCTGCATGTAAATGTGAGGTGAAGTGGTTTGGTTCCTGCCTAGCACAGGACAACAACCCACCAAACATATGGCCACCAATCTAGTCATCTTCAAACAGTGACAGAAAATCCATTCAACAGAAGAAAAAGCTGCTGTGAAAACACAGGTGGTGTGCAATAACCACTTCTGGGTATGCATTTCTTAAGGAAAATCACAGGAGTGACTTTACTTACTGACTACCTAGACTGTCTAACCTCCCTCCATACTGATAAGCTGGTGCACAGAAAAAGTGTGGGGGACGATGCCGACAGAGGAAATAGGAGCAGAAAAAGCACACACTTTATTTATGCAGAAAGAATAGGCCCTCAAAGCTACAAAACAGGCTAATTTTTTAATTTAATGGGAAAGTGTGGGACAAAATGCTTATTGAGGTAAATTGCCACTGGGAGAACAAATTTAGAAATTTCTTTACCGAAGTGCCTTGCAAATCTGGCTGGTGCTGAAATACACCTTTGGAGTCTCATTTGAAGACACCCATTTACCTTGACCTGAAAGAAGAGTTACCAGACAATACCTGAAACGCCTGAAGAAAAGCCTTGGGGGAGCTTGTGTGCATTAGTTTTGGGTAGTGCGGTTTTACAACAGGATGCGACAGCCAGTTCTGGTCTGCACCTGACGGCTGTCTGGTGCTCTTCTCCCAGATACCCACAAAGTTGTTTCTTCAGCTTTTGTCCCTGACGCATTTCCCAAGTGGTATGAGAAAATTGTGATTAGATGGGGTAAAAGTTTCTGTCTCCCCGTCTCCTGTGAGATTTTTTTTTAAAGCAACGACATGGCAGGAAAGTTCCCAGTAGGTCACTGTAATAATTTTTATCCAATGTCTAGTAGTGCTTGTTTATTCTAAGCAATATTAGTTTCATCTGCTTTAACGATGTAATAAACCCCCTTAAAATTATTATGGGAGCATCTACCTTGCTCGGCTCTTGGCAGGTAGGATTGCCCATTCTCAACCCCCCCTAATCATAACCCCCATAAGCAGTACAATATTTGATCATTAAAGCCACAAGAAATATCTCACATTACTCAAATAAAACGGTACTTTCCATTTTAGTTTACCTCAGGCAAATTAAACAGGCCCCCTTGAAACAGTGACAAGAAAGAGTTATAGGAGCTTAGCACCAGACACCAATTACTATTTGAGAACTAAATGCCATAATTAACAAGACGTATACTTTAATCTAAAGCAACTCAAATATGTGGCTGGATAAAGAAAAAAGGTAAGGGTAAACTCTGTAATTATAATAAATCAGTGTACCGAGGAAGTGTGTACCTTTGAGGTATATTCTTTTATTCTGCAATTAACTTTCAAGTGTTTTGCTAAATACCATCCCCTTCCACACACGCATACAAAAACTTCCGTGCATTCTCATTTTCCCTGGCCCTCTGAAGAAGTATGTATTTCCACAGACAGTTCCCCCCTTGTCTGTGGGGGATAGGTGTGCCAGCAGCTGCGCATGGCAGTTTCCCTGCTAGCTCCGGACTTCTCACACAGACTCCGTACAGGCCCAGCAACAGCAGCAGGAGCAGTATTCATACATGCCGCTCGACACAGAGCTGCAGCAGTGCTAGGGGCTTTTGAAAATCTCATTGCAAACTTTTCTAGCATAAAGGCAGCTTCAAAGAAATACAATTTCTCACTAATGTATAAATAGCATGTATTTGTATACTTGGCTTTACACTACTATCTGATAAATAAAATCATACTCCTGCTATTTTGCCTTTAATATATTTAAGGGGCAGCCTAATGCATCCTTTCAAGAGCCTTATTTATACAAACCTCTGCTTTTGACGTATTTCTGACATCAGCAATAAACTTTTAGGATGTATTAATAATAAACCATCTTGAATTTCTCCATGCTCTTGCTAACAAAGTGAGAATTCCTTTGCTTTTTAAGACACAACGGTAGCCTCTTCTAATTTAGAAAATTATGTGCCAGAACCAGACAAGTGAAGAGGAAAGGAGAAGGGGCTGTTAAAAGTGGAGCTTTGTGAGCATAAGACAAATGTGTCAAGGCTAAAGTATTCCTCTAATCCCGGAGTCAGGAAGGAAAGCTGCAGCTAATAAGGTCCATTCATGCAGTTTTATTCACTTGCATGCACTTTACTAAAGGAAGAGGTACAGTTTGGAGACCAATTACAGATCACTCGTCTGATTCTTTTAATCCCTGTATTTCCATATCTGATCAAAATATTTATTTTTTTCCTACATCTAGGGAAAAACAAATTCCTAAATCTATGTGCAATGCATTGACGTGCAACCTCATATCTTATTCTGAAGCTTTTTGGTTCCTCTGGCTATCAGTTTCTCGTGGCTATGCATGGGTCCGGATTTGTGTTTGTTCAGCATTGTTTTTTGATGGTTTAACATGGTTTGGAAAAAATGGGACTATAAAGCTCAATTCTCTTAGAGAACCTCTGCTTTAGATAGTCCGTTGGCAATACGCACTGAAACCAGTGCCTGGAAACTTGAAGGACAAGCATACGCACAGCAGCAGACAGAACTGATCCCTTAGTATTTTCTGGTGATGCAAATATATTTTTGTTTTCAAAATACCATAGTGTTTTCTAAAAATTTGGAGATGAATTGTGGGACAGCTGCACCCACAGTTTCAGCTGCAGGCAATCAGAGACAACGTGAAGGACTTGCAGTAATTAGAGTAAGAGCAGGACAGAACACTGCATTGCTGAGGATCTACCTTCAACAGATCACCTATCTGGGAATGGTACGTGGGGAGAGGTGCAGGGCAAGACAAGGGGCCTCCTCTTAGGGCATTTCAGCTACTGCTGGTCATCAAGGAATACAGTGAGTGGTTCAGAAACTCAGAGTAGTTTATTCAGCAGTGTGATGCAGGACAGAGAAGGTTAAAAACCAAAACCCCAGAACCTGAGGGAGTTTGAGTGCCAAAGTCTGCCAAAGCCTCAGTGTATGTGTTAGTGTTCAGACACAGCTAGAGACTTGTCAAAGAAGCTCCTGTCTCGATTGTAAAAAGACGGAGCACTTAATCGATCCTCTTACTCATTAAGGATATATGTCCTCATTAAGGATTTATAATATCATTCTCCATTTTAGAAATTTGCTCTCTGCCTTTCATTGGTCCTGTGAGTGGTCTCTTCAAATATCTTCTGTTCTACCCAAACTTAATTAATAGCCTATATTATCTTCTTGGTAGTGCAGCATGAGTGAACATGACAGTTACTTCTGGCATTCGGTGTGGTAGAACATATATTCTGTTCTCTTAATCATTACTCTCCAGATGCAAGAAATGCCCCACATCAATGAAGTGAGCGTCAGCATAAGTCTGCTGTGCAGGTGCTAACTCTACAAGCTCTTTCTGCTCCTTATCACTCATTCCCTCCCTGTTGTTCTTTCACTCTGAGGCTGTGTGTCTAATGCTGCTACCCAGCAATGAGAATGCAGTGGGTGCCTGAGAGACAACAAACCCTGAAGTCTGACTGTTGCGCTGCTGGTGATAAGATGTAAACCAAGATTGCATAACTCTTCCAGCAAAGAAGTCTAACTGCGAGTGAGAGACTCTGAGCAAAGCTCATGGGGTTTGATTCTGTCCCCAGATAGGGAGAGCCCCAGCGATGCGGAGTACCTTATCAGATTAACCACCTGATTTTACAAGATTTGCAGAATGCTGTGCCCTTAAGCTAAGGCAGATGCTGAGCACTGGGTATGCATTGCACTTTCATTCAGTGCTGGTGTAATTGCTTAATACCTTACACTGTCACCTAGAAACCTCGTGTTATAGGGACTCGCTGTAGTGCCACACCAGTTTCCATCACTGACTGGGCTCTGCTGAGACTTCTCCACCAGGAATTACCTGAATGTTGTGAATTAGTGAGGAATAGACAGACGAGGTCTGTTTGGACACCCAAGAAATCCAGGGTTCAGAAAGCTTTGGAGCCACCTTGCAGTCATGCAGTGGCCAGCTGTCTGCTCTGGGCTGATGTACTTAGTACAACTTGCTTTACGTGGCCAGGAACAGAGAATAAATGATTATTTAAGTGATGTGTGTATGGAGAGAATGCAAAACAGTGAGTGCCGCTTAGAGCTCTTGAACCATGGTTTGCTCAAATGTCTGGAGAATCACTCTTTCCAGATATTTACCCACTTCTTTGCCATTTCTCTCGGTGGTATCATACTAACCCAAATGTACCGTGAGCCTGGTCCACTGGCGGAATCAGGTTTGCAGGAATTGTCAGTGCTCCTGAGCTTATCCATTTGTAGGTGCATATTGAATGTCTTTGTTAACTTCTGACAGTATTTTCATTCTTTATTGTTCCCTAGATTTTCACACTTCTGTAACAAATATGAACGACTCCCTAATTTGGCATTACTAGGCTCGGATAATGCTATTGAAACCTGTTGACTGGTCACTCTGTGTACTTATGTTCCTAATGTGTGTTTTGCATTTGGAGAGGGAAGTAAAGTTTGCAGGAAAAAAGAAAATGCACTCAGCTGGTTGTGTTTGAATTTGTAGCTTGCTCTGTTACTTGCGGGAATAAATCTGATGTGATTGTGGATGAGAGTTTCAAAACCATGTCGTGGATCGATTGCTTTTGGAAGATATGTGCCTAAATCTGTGTGACTGGCCTGATGTTCTCAATCTGCATCCCGAAGCATTTGCAAAAGTTGGCGGAGCTGGAGCTCCTGGTCACTCCTTGAGTTCTAGGTCATCTCTTGAAGAGGGTTTCTAGGCACCCAAACCGCTTTTGAAAGTGGGGTGATGATCTAAAGCCATTTAGATGTCTTCACGCCCTGTCAAGTAACCAGGCGACAAGGTCTGAGCAGCCAAGATCCGTCTGCATCTGGGGCAATAATTCTCAGCAAACCTTTCCCATGTTACTGTGTCCTCGCTTCTTCTGCCCTTACTCTTAAGCATCTGGGTTGTGTCTCTGTGCTGGACCACGTCTCTGTTGTGGGAGACCTTGTGAAAGGGCATTGGCATGCTCATGATATTTTTGTCTGCGTTGCAGAGGTTATGATTCTAGAGCAGCGAAGCTAAAAGTGTCTACAAGTTGCAGGTTTTGGAACAAGATTTAGGTGTGTAAATCATTATATGCACTTGAAAAATGTTACTTTTGCTCTTAATTATTAGAATTTCCAGCATATTTTTTGAGATGATTTCTTTACTTTGTGTGCATGAAATACTTGCCCGTATCTCTTCATGTGTCTGTATTTATACATATGCTACAAATAAAGGCAGATTTGAGGGCAAACACTGTAAAATATTGCCTGAGGGTTTAAGCCGAACTTCTAATATGTTGCTTGAAGGCTCTGGACAATACTGCTTGAACAAAGGAACCCTTTTAATCCAAAAAGGTTTGTTTACTGTAACAACTCTCAAACCCAATCAATATTTGTTTTATTAACCTGTTGGGTGGATTCAGTTTAAAGTCTTACTGTAGTTTGTTTGAAGTGGTTTGTACTTGGAAGCTCTGTGAGAGGTAAACAATGCTGAGAGTCACAGCAACAGTGGCCTATTGTATTGAGCTATTCCCTTTTGTACAGAGGCTGTTGACCACTTGTGTTGTTTTTGAGGATATCAGCATATGCTTCTTTCCTGACACAACCTCAAGCATTCAAAAATCCCAAAGGTTGGTAAATATTTATCAAGAGATGCTTTAAAAACATTTTTCTCGCAAGTGTTTGCTGGCTCTGCCGTGCCGTTTTCTTCTCTTTTAATATTGTGGTACAGATGCATGAGGAGGTGAACAACATCATTGTTCACGAACATCAAGAGCAATGCAGCTGCGCCTAATTATATTAAATCATATGATGACGTACCATTTTTTACATATGCAGCTTCTCTGTATTGTAAATTAATCACCCTAAGAATCTATTTTCATTAGTTCGAACATTAGTGTTTTGCCTCTTTATGTTTTGCATTATTTAGAATCATCACGGGCTGAGTTGTTTATTTACATAATTAGCTCCATATGCCTTCACTACGTTCAACATATGGTTGCAACTATGTGGATCTGCTGTCCCTTTAAGAAGCTGTGCTGGCCCTGAAGACAAGCCTGGGAGATCTCCTATGGGCATCTTCACAGGCCTGCAGTCTTCACCACCTTAAGTGGCGATGTGGCAGCCACATTTGACTTAAAAATACCTTTCCTCTTTAACTGGGATAAAGAAAAGAAGATATCTGTGCCTGCGGTTGCCCATGATGGTAATGCTCACCAGAGCGAGGTTGAGTGGGGAGGACCAAACTGTGCTGCAAAACCCTGGTATTGTCTTAGCTGCAAGGGAGCAGCCTTCTCAAAAGCTGGCTGTGGCCTCAGTTCGTGGTGATTTTGAGGCATCTGTAGCCCTGCCAGACTTTCATGCTCACAAATCCTGAGCTACCCTCCAACATAATGTGAGGTTGATGGCAAGATCATGACATTTAAAAAAAAAAATTAAAAAATCAGTTCTGGATTATTTTATTTGCTCTTTGATGTTGAAGCCCTTGGTTCTTCCCATTTCCAAGCTTTTGTCTGAGAATATGAACACTGGAAACTTTGCTTTAACTGAAAGCTGAGAATAATCCAAAATTACATGATCCCCAGGACCTATGGCTTTGACCTTCCCCCATATCCCAGATTTGAATATTGCAGCATTTGAAATCCCAGCTTGTGGTCACTCTTTGGTTGTCTCCATCAGTGCTGCTGTGGGTGTGCCTCGTAAAGCAGCCATCCTGCTCCTCTGATCCCCCATCTGCTCCTCAGCTGATCATCAAGGGGATGAAGCCTACGTGCTCTGAGCCAGGGCAGGGAAGCGCCAAGCGGAGGCATAAAGCAGCAGCGGGTTTGTAGCTCAGCAGGAAGGAAATCTGCAGACCTGCGTGCAGAAGATGTGTGAAAGGGAAATATTAAAAAAGGGGCAGGCAAAGGTTAAAGAGAAGGAACAGGCAACCTAAACGTGGTGGGGTGGAAGAGGGAACCCGCTGTCTTCTTCAGCTTTCACTTTCTTTCTGCGATGTGCCACTAAAGCAGCCTTGCTCTGGTTTTTTTATTTTCTATGTCGTTATCAGAGTTGCCATGTGTGTCTGTGGAGTGAACGACAGTACCTAAGCGCTGGCAGCGCCTAAGCTATCAGACTGAGTTTAGACATTAAATATAGTTTGGGAGCACGGTTCCCTAGTGAATGCCTCAAAATAGCGAGGGATGCTTAAAGATGTGTTAGTCAGGGGACATAAAATTCTCCTGTAGCTGCTGCTTCCCTCTGATTTTATGTTCTGTTTCATGAAAATACTAACTGCGAGGCCCCAGATCTGCAACACGTGTGCTGGGTAGTTAGAAAGGGAACTCGGTACAGCCAGGAGAGCTGTGCCAGCCATCCTGTCAGTATCGGAGCGCTGCTCTGTTATTTACCAATTTCATTCCCCAAACCCTCAGGGTTTAGGGAAGAATTACTGCCCCTTTCCAAAGGATACCGACACTCAGGCAGATTAAAGACCTTGCTCAAGGTTGCACACAGAGTCTGTACTTAACCTGACAAATGCATTTAAGCCTCCTAAGTCGTAATCCAGAGCCCTTTCTTCCGGAGCAAAGATAACTAGTCTGAGCTCTCGAACTGCATGTGGCGTGAGAGCGGTTTCGGCAGGGCTGGCCGGCGAAGGCAGCGGCACTCGGCCTGGTGCGGTGTGGTGCTGCCGTGGGCCGGCCGGAGCAGGCTCCCGGCTGCGGGGAGAGGTGAGCTAGCGCCAGGGCAGCCCTCTTCTCTTTGCCCCCCCTGGCTGGTGCAGCGGTGGAAAGTGGAGAGAGCCATCGTATTTGGCCTTCAGGGTTTGCCCAGGGTTTCCCATCCGCTGACCCGCTGAACAGCAGCGTCTCAGCCAGGGTCCCGGGGCACAGTCAGTGCCCCAGCAGAGTTCTCACGTCATATTGCAGTGAAAGGTAAGCGTCACACCCACAGAAAGGAGACACAGGAGCACGGGATGAGTTTAGGAGCAGTCTTTGTGTCTTGTAGCTCTGCCCCTAAGAGTTTAACATGTAGTTTGTAAACTAAGTTTTGCCACACTGCTCTGAAATATTTTTTTCCATCTTGTACTTACCTTGCATATGAATGTTGGGCAGATTTATCCCATCTACGACTACGGTGAAGTTACAAAGTGTACATATCTTCTCCTCCTCCTCCAGCGTATGCTTCATCCTTCAACTTGCAACCTGATCCTCTTTTGCTCCCCAGGGTTTAGTTCCCTTGCACCGTTGCAGTGGCTTTGCAGGCTTGGCTGATGCACTGCCACAAACGCACGCAGAGAAGCGTCCTGTGTATGGCTGATATGATCCACATTGCGCAAGTGAACCCACTCCAGCAGCTTTAAGCAATTGGTAATTGCCCGCAGACTGTGCCCCTTCCAGTGTTTGCCACCCCAGCGACTACAGTAACGCGTACCAAGCCTGATCTATGGTACACATTGGCCAGAACACGTTGTCCTGGGCCAAGTATTGCTGTGGGTCATGGGCCATCCTGTGGCTGCTCACAGAGAGGACACCACATTGGACTGCAGCATTAAATCCTCTCTCTGCAATTATGCTGAATGCCATTCATTTTGGACAATGCACAAGAATGGTTTTTGTTATTTATTAGCAAGTCCTCTGAGGATTTGCCTTTTTTCTCTCTTTCTTCTGGTGATTGTTCTAAAACCCTTGAATCTTTAATTAGAATGAAAATTTGCTTTATTGCTTAAGAGTCTCAACAATACACCAGTTTGGATGAAATGCTCACAGTCCAGACACAGCTCAGCATGCTGCCTTCTACACTCTTCTCACCCCACCGCTCTCCCATGTGCTGTGCATACGTGCCTGCTTTTCTTGCCCCCCGTAAATAAATTTAGTCCCAAGACTTCCATGGGGAGAGATGCTGTACAGCCCCCACTGCACGTCCAGCTACCTCCTCCATCTCCATCTCACTCCTTTTCCTTCACAGCTGCCCTGTGTATTCTCTCTTCTTGCCTGTCCTCTCCCTAACGCCTCCTCCATGGGTGCTCTGACGCTGAGGTCCTGGCACTGTGACTACCACTGCGGGAAAAGGAGCACAGCACTTACTCCTCGGTGTCTGGGTTTTTCTGCTGGCTGGAGCAGTGAGAAGAGCACCCCTTGACCGCTGGCTTGTTCTGGACTTTCAGAAAGCAACACTGTTCCAGTGGACTTGAGCTTAGTGCTACGAACCGCTGTGTAAATTAGTGGCTTAACAAAATAATGATCTTTGCTGAAAGCATATAATTTTCCTTTTTGACACAGTTACTTCAGTGACGCTGTATCCCTTCATCACCCAACCTTTAGCAGAGTGCAAAAGCGGGCGATAGTCCCCAGGTCCGTAGGTTGCTTACCTCTTCTCCCATGACACGCAATGATTGCTCATTCATTAGATAACCCCCCCCAGTAAAAAGGGAGAGGAAAAGTTGAAACAAAGATGACTTTATTCCTGTTTTCTCCTTTCTCGGTACTTTTTGTCCAGAGTTTAAGTGGGACTAGTGTTCCAAAAAAAAAAAAAGAACAAAAACCCAAGTGTTATGGAGTACAAGCTCCTGTTTAAACAGGCTGTATTTCAGGGTGCCGAGAGGGCTGCTACAGAACTAAACGTAAGGATCTTCACTGGAAAGGAAAATTGATTTGATAGCTTGACGCAGCCTTTTTTATTATTTATTTTTGCAAGGGACTGTCCCCGTGCGTGCGTGCCGTCTCAGCCGCACACAAGCGACACAACTGCTCAGGGCGGGGCGCGCAGGGCGCCGGCTTCGGGGTGAGACCAGGCCGCCCACCGGCTGCAGAGCGGCGAGTCAGACGCCGGGCTCGGCGCTTCTTCTCGTGTTTCAAGCGCTGCCTCGTCCTTGAGGAGAGGGCCGGAAAACGGGCTCAGCAGCTCGCCCTGGGCGCCACCGGGCCGTCGCTGCCCCCCGCCCGCCCGGGCCCGCATCCGTCCGGCGCCGCGAAGAGCGACCGCGCTGACGCCGGGCGGCCGTCCGAGC
>Ga0065711_1000581_pt1 | contig 61335 bp, 34 predicted proteins | sample Hoacrofraction12_FD_59098 | JGI IMG/M metagenome (GOLD analysis project Ga0065711, IMG submission 59098) | Hoatzin crop microbial communities from Cojedes, Venezuela - Epithelial fraction 12 v2 (version 2) | ecosystem: Host-associated > Birds > Digestive system > Esophagus > Crop | place...
CCAGAGAGGTAGTGGAGGCCCCATCCCTGGAAACATTCAAGACCAGGTTGGACAGGGCTCTGAGCAACCTGATCTAGTTAGCGGTGTCCCTGCTCGCTGCGGGGGGGTTGGACAAGATGACCTCTAGGGGTCCCTTCCAACCCAAAACTTTGTATGATTCTATGATTCTATGATTTCTTTATCATCTGGCTCAGGAAAGTCCTCGATCTCAGATCACCAGGCCCTACATGTAAATGCTGTGGTCAGGTTCACTATGGTCAAGAGTTCGTTTCCTGTTTCTCATGCTTTTCTTTCAATGCCTGCAGTCTGCCACTAATCCTCTTATTATTGCGGTGGTTTTCCAAGTGAACTGTTTTGGGCTGAATTTTTTTTTTATATATATTTTTTCCCCAACAAAATGAAATAAATTTGATTTGTTTTCTTTTTTATTTTTTTTGCAATTTTAAAAGATAAAAATTCAAATAGTGTATCTGAATAAGTCAGAATTAAATATTTCAACATTTCCTACCTTGCTTCTGAAGATTTTTTCAGCTGTATGCTTTAAACAGTTTCTCGACAAATTCCTGAATAGTATACTTGATCCAAATCTGATTTTATAAGCAATAAATCAATATATACCTAACAAAAATATTTAATATTCTATAGTGTTTAAGAAGACTATAAACTGATAAATATTCCTAGTGCACAAACAGTATTTCAGTACAGTCTGTATTGAAATTTATTTTGCAGTACCCTGTATAAAAAAAAGAAAAGCTACTAAGAAGGCAATTGTTATCCCTTTAGCTGGTCAAGAGATGGGAGCTGTTGAGGCAGTGCTGGGCACACATGACATTTCAATTGGTATCATAGCATGTTGTAGGTAGGGATCTGTCAACACTTTCTTTATTAACCTTGGTGTTCAGGCATTCACACCTACCAGGTTGAAATTTCATTCTCAACTGGTGCTTGAGAATGGGAGATCTCACAGATCATGAAAATAGTTTAAGCTAGTTTGTTTCCAAATTTAGAGTTGCAGGACTCAAAGAACAACAATAGGAAAGAATAGGTTTCTGGCTCCTACACACACTGCTTTGTGCTCCTACTCTGAATTTATCAACCTGCTAGTTTATATAATATTATTTTCTATCTGTTATGTTTAGCAGATTATATTTTACATAAGAAAAAGGGACTGTGGTGTTGCTTTTTATTTTGAAATTATCAGGGTGCTCAGAAATGTTGTTAACTATTTTTCATACTGATTGATTTGTTAGGTCGTATTCTCTGCTTGTGCAAGACTCATGAACATAACTAAAAGCAGGGTAAACATCTCTGTTAGAGAGATTGTCTCTTCATCTTAAATTATGACTCCGTATGACTGAAGCGAGGAATTATTTTGGTCTTGCTTAATATGAATAATGCATGTACGCCATTATACACATCCCGCCTGTTGTGGAACCGGAATGTACTGTTGTGTTAATAAACATTCATAACATTCACCATAACAATTTTGAATGTTTTATTGCCAAAAGAAATTGTGATCCCAAGGATATTCAGAGATGTCGGTCATATTATTAAATCCAATTATTAAAACTTAAACTTATAGCAGTATTATCCCCCCTCTCCATTTGACATGGGCAGTTCGTCAAAATCTCTGGGTCTTGTAGGTTGTTTCTGTTATGTTGGTGAGGGAGTTGGTTGGTTGGTTCTCATATGCAATCTTAATTAAAAAAATGCAACCTCCCATGCTTTTCTGAATACAAGGAGACATATTAATCTCTTGAAATTCTCAGCTTCTTTTAAACTGGATTTGAACTGCAGATCTTTCTCTGTCATGTCAGCGGTGTTTCATAAGGTTGTGGGAGCAGCCTGCAAGCCAGTTTCTTCACTTCCTTTCTCCCCACTCCCGCAGTTCCCGTCACTTGCATCCCAAAAATATCTGCTTTCACCCCAGTTTCTGGCTATGTCAATATTCAGGAAAGGGCAATGAAGATTCATGATTGGTTGTGTACCCCAGTCTCACCTTGTTGTCAGTGGTGCTCCTCTGGTTTTTCCCCATCTGGGAGAGCCGGTGAAGGCTGAAAAATGCTGTTGGGCACCGGGTAGTGGATCTGTGGCCCAAAGAGGTGCCACAGAAATACATGGAGGTTAGCTTGCTGCTTTGCCTAATAAGGGTCAAAGAACAGTCAGTCTGGGGGTTGAAATAGTTTGGAGGCTCTGTCTCACCTGTCACATGTGGATAAATTTGATGGTGAAGAATATTCAGGTGTGTTTATTAAAACTTTGTGAAGATGAGAGACAGAGGTGGACTCTGCTGTCAACAATTGCTTTGATAACAGGAGACTGGTGGAAAAAAAACACCTGTTCTTTTGCTTGCTTTGATAATCAAGGAAAACAGAATTATCTACTCTAGAAGAGGTTGCAGGCTTTCTTCTTAAAATAAGTAAGTTTTATGATATTTTACCAAACTGGTTAAATTATCTGTAATAATTTATTCCAGGAAGAGCCACCTCTTTTTTATGTGTGGTTTTTAACAAACTTTTTTTTTTATATTTTAAAGCTGTGTGGAAGTTAAGCAAGATATGTTCACTGATAAACTCTGTTGGCTATTTGCTACATTCACAGAGAGATGAAACTGTCTGTTGACAATGTGGGTGTATCAGAGTTCCAACAAGTATTTTCCGTGGTGGGAAACATGAAAATAATTAACTCCCCAGTTATTGTAACAACACATTTAAGAATTTTATATCTATGTTTGTTTTAAACCATTAGTTCTGGGACATTTATTCTTAATTGTCTAATTGGTACTTTATCAGGAAAGGGGTTGACATTAAAGGGGCCATTTTTGTTGATTCAAAGGTTAGTTTAGGAGATAAATCCCTTTCATGGATTTAAGAAGTAGAAAAGGAGCCTTTTACCCTCATCAATGTAGAAAATAGATGTATTTCTTTCATTCCATTGTTTTAGAAATTATTCTTATTATGGAACCATAGCTTTTAAGGGCGAACTGGGACATTTGATCGTTTACTCTGAACTTGTTTAATAGAGGCCATGGAATTTTCTCTCATGTTGAACATTTTAATTTCAGCTGCATTGTGATGTATATATATTCTACAGAGTTCTTCAGCCTTGGTTGGGAGCCAAGAAGACATGATAAACTTACAGCTTTTTATGGTAACATGCTCCAATAATTAATCATCTGTATAAATACAAATGTGTGTCTTGTTTCTTAAACTTATTTATGCTGATCCCTAGACTTTGGTCCTCAATTTCACTGCTAAACCAGAGACCTCTTTAAATGTTTCTCCTTCTACCCATTTCTGATAGATCCATTTTCTACCAGAGCTCTTCTGAGAGAGTGTTTGCATGGAGGACTGCTGAGGCTGCAGTACATCCCCATGACAGTGAGTGATAACTGAAAGTTCAGCATTAATTTGTTTTATGGTTACATGCAATTGTTTACCAAGCTGCTTGCACCCTTGAAGGGCAATGTCATTAACTTCAGTGTAGATACAAGTCCTGACTAAGTTTTGGCTAGAAAGCTCATCTTGACGTGACATTATAAGCTGTGCTCTCAGGTGAAATAGAAATAGCAAGGAAGTACCAAGCGAAAAAATCAGCAACTAAAGATTTGCTTGTCTTAATTTCTCTAGGTGCAGCCTCCTGTGTAAAATCCTAGAGCTATACCACAGCTGTCTAAGGTATATGACAAGCATGAGGATGTAACACTAACTTTCCCTTTTTATGTCCTGGTTCATTTAATTCTTTTTTTCATTCATTCTTTAGTTCACTCTTCTGCTTCCCTTTGGGATCTGTGCACAGTTCTCAAAAGTTCATCCGCTCTAAGGATTCATCACACTTAATGGACAGGTCAAGCAAGGCTGTTACGGATTTTAGCTTCCATCAGTGGCTACAGCAGCCTTCACGGTCTTCCTAAAAGCAAGTTTTCCAAGAGAATAATACATTTTTTTCCTATACTGGGTACCCTTCTAACTTCTCTTGATTTTTTTTCTTCCCTTGAATGCGATTTTATCATGCTTTTGTGTCTTGCCAGAACACTAGTCTTCAGACAAAATAAAGGTCTGCAGGCTGTTGTATTTGCTGCTCAGTAGTTTTTGTTTTTTATTTTTTTTGGGGGGGGGGGTTCAAAAAGGGAAACCATACTAGAAGTACTTTATATTTATATTCATATTGGTTGTTGTTTAAGTCTGCATGACCAGGTGTATTCCTCACATGTGACTTGTTAAAACTTTTGCTTCTGGTGAAGTTACCTTTTCTTTAATGCTTTAAGTTTTTCTGCTTTCTGTCCTTGAAGAGAAGATAATAGAAACTTGTACAATTGCACCTTTGGTCACAGCCTGTCTATTGTGGTTGGTGTTGAGCACAAACATAGGCTTATATATCATTCTCCCCCGTGATTTCCTTTCCATGCTGCTTCATAGAATTCAAAACTAACAAGGTTTTAATTAGAAAACTAAATTTAATCCTTTCTGTAAACTGAGTTTTTCTAACCAGGAAAAGCATTCCTGCTCTCATTCTCCCTCCAAGTTTGTGGCTGGCACTTTCCTCTTCTCCTTTATTTCTGCTGTTTGGGAGGTTTTGTTCAGTATTCGTGTTTCTGTTTTGCTAGCAATTACCAGCCATTGATGATGGGCACGATACAGCGGCTAGCCCCATGTTCAGCTGGTGGTGCCAAAAGTCAAGTCTGCAATTGGTTCCCATGCCTATTTCCAGTGAGATTGCATTTATTAGTGTCATCATTAGGAAACCTGATATTTACAGCCAAACACAAGAGGAAATCGTGCATCATTTTCCTGTATCCTGACCTGTCTTTAGATCACTTTCTCCTACACTGCATTCTATTGTTCACTCTCTTTGTCCCGTTGTTCCAGGTTGTTCAAAGATGATGCTGGGAGGAAGGATGGCCTAGTAGTTACTGCTGTTAATGCAGAATCAGAGACCCTTTTTCTTCTGATCTCTCCATTCTCTCCTGGTTTAGAAATAAAAATCTAAAACTTGCAACAAAAAGCACAGGAGAGATCATTCTTTGCATTTTACTTTGTTTCCAATGTGGAACAGCTTTTCCAGAAGACTACAAATGTTCTGTGTTCTCAGTTTCTGTACCTCGCAGCGAGTTTCCTAGCAGCATGCCAATTAAGGAAATAAAAGTAACGAGTGATGGTATGAGCAGAGTATTTAGATCTGCGTTTATTGCAGTTGGTTGCAGTACTGGCTCATGATGAAATTTAAGGTTGGTATTTGTGTAAAGAGAAGTAATTCAGTAAGTTCCATTTAAAGATCTGCGGTATTTTATGAAAGTGCAGAAGTCTTTTGCTGCGTGTTCAAGGCTGCTGCATACCTTTGAACAGAGGCTGAAATGAAAAAAATCCTGAAAAAGAGATAAAAAAGCACTCTACAAAGAAAGGAAAACTTAAAGGATATGAGGGTTTTGGAATGGTCTTCTTCATAGTGTCACCATCCTTAGTTCATAAGTGAGCTGAGCTTTCCTAGTCAATAAGACAGCAGGGCAGCATCTTAAAAGACAAAGAAGAAATGTTGGCTATTTGGAAAAACTTACTAGGACACTTCTTTGTAGGAGTCAAAATACTGTGTTCACTTAACAAAAAGGTCTCTGTGCATGTTGGGCTTGGCCTTAGAGGTAACAGAATTTACAGTATGGCCAACTATTTCCAGATTCTGTTGTGACTTATTCAGAAGCAGGAGACACAAATTTTCGTTCTTATTCACTGAACTGAATGTCAACCTCAAGCCATTCTTCTGGTCCTCACTTTGGAAGAATGCTAATTACTTTCTAATTGCAGCAAGCTGGCATCAAATCAATCTCTACTCAGACAAAATTTCCATGCCTGTCAGATAATAAAAGACCTGTATGTTGATGAGCTCCTTTGATTCTCCTTACAATTCACGCATTCAAATCTCTTTTAAAATATGATTTCATTGAAGGGGAAAAAAAAATATATATTTTGTAAACCTGTCTAATTATATTTAGATAGCAGTCTCTGAAAGAAGATAGTTGGTGTTTACTTGACAATAAAAACAAGGTAGAGAAGAGAAATACCTGAACCTGAAAAATTAATTCTTTCAGATTTTTCAGTCTTTTTATTGAGACTTTTTTAAAGAACAGTAGAGGCAAGAAATCAAAATGGTACCCACACGAAGGTCAAGGTCGTATTGTGCATACCTTGTATAAACACAGAGTGAAAGATATGTTCAAAAAACGTCCAAAGCAGTGAAAACTCAGACAAGATGAATGCTATACGTATCAGACAGCTTTTATCCAAAGTTTCCAAAGCAAAAAATGCTGCGAGACAAGGTGATTTCCAGTCAGAAAATACAGATTGTAACTTAAGATATCTCTTTAGTACTTATTCATACCTAATCTGGAGAAATTTGAGGTTTAGAATTCATATTCACAAAACCTACTGTTGGTTTTTGGATCCATAAATACTTCTCCACCCTCCCCTACATGCACCTGAATTAGTTTTTCAGCAGCTGGAGGTCCATAGAGGGTCCCTGCTACAACAGTGCTGCTGTGAAACATAAACCTTTCTGCCTTTTGTTTTTTCTGGGTTTGTTCAGTTGTTGCCAGTCCTTATTTATCGTCACTCCCAAAGCCTCTTTACTTGCATTTTTCTGAACCTCTCTCTCTTTCCCTTACTGTAAAATACGGAAAATCTGAAAGTGTCACTATTGTTTGGGTGCTTTACAGTAAGCTCTTAAATTTGTCCGCTTTCCTTACACATTTCCAGAAAGAATTTTTAAGTTGCAAATGGCTGTATGGAGAGCCTGCCCTTGCATCTTTGAGTAACTGAAATATTTGAAATACTGCTCAATATGCAGTCCTGCAGTGTTGTCTAGTGCACAATTGACATCTGTTGGGTAGTATAGTCCTCTGCCGTGTTTCCAACTCGAGCTGAAAATGTGAGTACAGACTTAGTCAAAGAATTTGTCCGAGTTCTTAAACCAGGTTACGGCAGCTTAAGGAGCGCTTGAGCAATTATATACATTCATGCAATGGGTGTTAACAAGTGGCTAGTAGAATAACCATTTTGTGACCACTGCAGAATATCTCTGTAAATGTTTACTACTAGGTTTGTGTATTGAAATTACTGGACACTGGCATGTTTACTTTTGTCAAAGTGCCTAGTTCATTAGTAGAAAATAAAAATCGATACATTGAGAGGAAAGTAAGAAGGAGAACTGCATAATAATGACATAGATCCAACTGCTAATTTAAAAATGAGGGAGAATTTGCTGGGTTTAGTTTTCATTATGTTAATGAAAATGTATCTCATCCATTTTGCTCACTTCTGCCCTCATTCAGCTTCACATAAAGCTCTTAGATGAATTTTTCTGTTCCACCTACGCCTGAAAAAAAACGCGTGTTTTATTAGATAATATGTGTAACAACTATTAAGCATTCTGTAGAGAACTGGGAGTTGCCCCAGTCACTGCAGTAATCTTAGTGTTAGCAATAACATTTTTGACAGTGGTTACGGAATGAGGTCCTGTAGCAGTTTCTTTTTCTGATTACTTCAAAGAGTTTGAAACTGAGTGTTTTCAAACAGTAGAGAGAAATAATAATGGTGCTGCTGAGCATCAGTTGAGTTGCTAGACTTGCTGCATTACTTCAGCCCTTAAAAATATTTACTGTGCTTGTCTCTGTAATATCACTGGGATTAGGCGGAGGATTGCTGTAAAATATGGCCAGACTTCTTATTTTATGTTATGGGTCTTTTCCTTAAGAATAAAGAGACTTTCTGGCTGTGATAAGGTAAAGCAATATTAACACAGCTGTGCAGTGTCACAGTGTGGCAACAAAGATGTCTTTGTCTTATAAAATGCTGTCCCAGCGGTTAAAGGATCAGATTTTCAAAAACTAATTCTTAATTGCTTCCATTTCCATTCATTTTGGGTAGAATTCCAATTTTTTATACACTCAGAAGTACAAAGCAGATGCTTTAGCTGTTTAAATCTATCCCCAGCAATCTTGAAACAGCCACTCGGCTGCTCCCAACCGCTGCTGGGTACCTGGTTCTCCCGCACCACAGCAACTCAAAGACACACAAAAACGCACGCTACTTCAGTAAGGTAGCCCTACTTGACTTGAAGTGAGGTCATCAGAAAACATGTTATTTGGGTTTCTCTATTTGATATGACCAGAAGCACCACTTTTGAGCTTTCCGCACATGAATAGGGAGAGGAAGAGAGACTCCATTTACTGGCAGCAGGTCTGGCAGTCAGGAGGTCCTTGGGACAAGGTATGACCTGGCTCAAATCCCTGCTCTTGGCTGTGGGCACACAGGAGAGCGTGAGAGCATGCACTGCTTTCGCCTGCCCTCTGAAAGGGCAACGCAGTGACAGTAATTACAAATATCCTCAGGATGATCATAAAGGCCTTCTCTGAAATTTATGGTTCTCAGTGACTTTGATTGGCTTTGAACGGGGCCCTTGGAGAGATACTTTACATTTGGGCAGAAATAGAGACTTAGAGCTTCATAGTGGTGGCTTTAAAGGATTTTAAATAGATAATTTTCCTGGCATAATGCTTTGATCATGTCTCCCTCTTTGCAGATCTTCACTCACTTTTCATCAAATGAGGTATGTGACTTTTTCTTTGAGGCTTTCCTAGGCTACCTTCAGACTGCCAGTGATTTCTGACTTAGTATTGCTTTTCATCTTCAGGAAATTTGCCTATAGTGTTGTCAGCTGTCATAGTTTTTTTAAGCTGATGAATGCACTGGCAGTGTGGTTTTTTATTGTAGATAGTAATATTTTATTTAAATTCTAAATCCTACTCCAAATAATGTCAATTTTCTTCTTGGATGTCTGCATGCAGTCTGGAGACTGCATCTTGAGTAGTAACTTCCAATTTCTCTTTGTAATCTCTAAACAAGTTTGAAATTACAGTATGTTAGTACATATGTGCGTCACTGCAAAATGGACTTTCAGGGTTTCATTAGAATCTGGTGTGTTGCTTAGTATCTTCTTGTAAATCTAATTAAGTGTTGTGCTATTATGAATAATTGTATTTTATTTCTTCTTAGCAGTACAGTAGGCTGCTACAGGAAAGAATTAAGTGAATGATCAAGAGCATCGTTGAGTGTTTTATTTAGCTCTTCTGCACTCTCTTTTCATAGTAATAATAACTACCACTGTGGCCAGACATGTAAAAGTCTAATTTACAGATGCAGGGAGCTTATAATAACTCCAGCAGAATTCAGTAGTATCTACAGATACTCAGCATTTTGAGACTCGGATCTGTAATGACTATTATTTCCTAGTGTTGAAACAAGTCAGTGCATCAGCTGTTGTTTTAATATATGCTGTATAGCATAATTACATTGTCTATCTACATTACCTACCAGCAGCAGTGGCCTACATTTTGAGTTTTGTTGAATGATAAAAGACTGCATGGGATAAGCAGGCTGTACTGAGTTTAAAAGACAACATTTGGATGTGTGGAGTTCCTACCGAGATCATCTTTAATGTGTTACTTCACCTAGATCTGGACTCAAATCAGTCTGAAGGCACACAGAGATATTCAGCTTACATCAGTGAGCACCTCCCAAGCTCAGTAAGTCCATCCCTCTTCCACAAAAGTAAAAACAACTTCATCTTCAAATTCATTGGCCTTCCTAGGCCAAAGTCTCCTTGATGTCTCCTTAAAAGCTTTTAGGATCAGGCAGTCTCTTCCAGTACTTCATTCTTCTTAAAATTTGAGCTCATATATATAATCAATAGTCTTTTCCTAAACGTAAGCGAACTTCATTTTGTTGGTGTTTCCTCACAAAGTTCATGTTATCTGGAGTTCTGCTTTTTCTTGTTGATGTCTTGGGATAATCCCATATGAAGCCTTGGTCTGTCTGTACCTCGTTTCCACAAAATTTGAAATGGAGATAATTACATTACTCTTACTATCAAGGTATTCTGAGGTACAATCATAAAAGATTATGAATCTCCCTAACAACATAAGGCTTGTAAGCACCTAAAGCAGTCAGAAAGATGGGCATGTAACCATCACACTAAATAGCAGGTTTAGTGTGTATTTTACACACCCCTTAGAAATGAAGTTATGGGTGTAAATTTATGGTATTGGCTTATTTACGTCTTTGATATAAAATGTTTTACTGTTTTTTTTGGCCAGAGATAAGAGTGAAGATCCCCCAGCATTTGAGTGGTTCTCACCCAGGATGGCAGTAGTCAGCCAGGACTGGAAGGGAGACTTCAGATTTTTCTCCTGGCATGCTGCTGAACCTCTACCCTGCAACCAGGGACAGGGGCTCTTGTTCCATGTTTGCTGTCGTCTCCCAAAATAAAAATGGGCATATCTAGTAGTGGATTTAAGATCTCTGATGAGAGGTACTGCTGAACTTCTTGGGCCCCAGGATCCCCATCGCATGGGTGCTTAGAGAATTGAGCACTGAGTGTTACAAAATGCAAATTCTACCTCGTTCCCTTGATATCAGATGGAAAACTTTGCTCTGAAAAGGTACAGATCTGGTTTTAAAATTCAGGATAATTTCAATGTTTATGAAAGGCAAGAAATATACATGAAATGAGCATAAACCTTACCCGTCTTACATGAGGTTTCCCAAACAGTCCCACCTTTGTCATTCTTCAGCCTTTACCTGCTGGTATGATGCAGTGAAATACCACATTTTCATGTTTGACTGAGTGGAGTATTTTAGCAAATATTGCCTTTCTGGTGGTAAACACTGGACCTTCTTTCTGAAATCTGTCAAAACCTACAGTTGCTCAAAGGAACCCTAGTTTGCTGAGCCTTGTAGTTCCCTTATGAAATGTCAGGCCCAGAATAGGGTGAGACATCTACAGTCTTATGAAGCGGTCGCTCTCAGCTAAGGATTTGATTGAAGGCCACTGGATGAAAAGTTTTTAGATCAGCCTGCTGTATTCTACAGACCTTACTCTGTGATTTCTAATTTGCACTGGTATTTTGCAATAACCTGCCCATCCTTCAGTGCTATCAAAGAACCAAAGAAACACCAGATGCACTGGGACAAAGAAGATTAATGTGAAAATTGTAGAAGCTGCTTGGTGACTGATTATATGTTCTTTATGAAATGTCATCCTTGCTGGTATCTGAAGAACCAGCACGAAAGTGCTGTACCCTTTTGGCAGGATAGTAAAAGAGCAAGAGCGAAACAAAAGGAAGAATTGCAGTGTATACAACTCTGTTTGTTCCTTAGCAATGCCACAAGATGATTCCTCGTTTGAAAGACACAGAATTAGCAATTTCAACACAACAGTTGCTCTGGGTGAAAAGTCCCGTGTTCCTTGGACATCAGAAAGCACATTACAGCACTCTGTAATACATCTCCCAGTAAACAGCATTGATAACACAAGATCCTCGCAGGCTTCCTGAGCAGCTTTAATGACACTTTCAGCACTGAGAAATGACACCAGGCACTTGCTGCAATGTGAAAACAGGCACTATTCTTCCAAGCATCTGCTTTTGGAATCTCTTCTAAACATTTGAACAAATCCCACTGTAAACATCAGTAGCTGGTGTTTAACATGTATTGTTAACCAGCTACGTTAAATGTAACTTAGCAGCTACACGTAGGTTGTTTTATTTGAGTTTCAGGAATATAGGTGTTTCCAGACTACTTACTTTGCTGGAGGCAGAGGCATGAGGCTAGCGAAACATGGAGGTACTTGATATTCTTTTAAAATCATTAAAAAAACCCCAACTTTTATGTTTGCCCCAAAACATGAAGAATAAGTCTGACAGCGGGTAATTCGTGACTGAAAGGTATATAAAACAGGTGGGATTATGTTCATTCGTTGTCAGCCAGTGACACAAACCCAAATACATTACTGCAATGAAAGTGTTGGAAGAACACTGTTCCTAGGCTTTTAGATCATCTTGTCTAAGCAGCTGTTTAGTGTCGGCGGTTTCTAGTTAAGGATGTGTTCTGATTTGTCAAATATTGGATACTTTTCATGAATAATTCTGAAAATCCAGAAAAGAAGTGTTCAGGAATGGATTTTTCCACTTTTTCAATTGCAAAGGTTTACTGCAATTGAAATACATTTTTACTTGGAGTCTTCCAAAAATGTCTTCAGTGTATTTCCTCTGTTGTCAGTTTTTCTGCTTAGCCTTCCCAAAGGCCCTTGTTGGTCAAAGGTTCCTGAGTTTTAAACTAAAGATTCTGAGTTGGTGAAAGCTTTTGGAGGGCCACTTGTGTCTGGAGTTACTCCTTGTTTACAGGAAATCAGTGTCCAACCCACAGAGCAGATTTTCTGCCAACATTTGCACAATTCCTGAAATTCTCCAAGCTTGCACTTCACCAGCCCTCTTGGGAAGTGAGGCAATGACAGTGCTGGAACTGGCTGGCAGGTCCAATGTTAATGATTTCTCATTGTCTCCCTCAAGGCAGCTTCTCTTCATCTTTGCTGTAGTCAGAGAGGTTAACGTCTGATTTCAGCTTCAGATACTGTAAGAATGCATAGCTTACATATAGTTTCCATAGTTCAAATACAGCTTTGAGGATTATATTTTCATACCTTTACGCAGACTAACTGTAATGTTCTTGTTTGTTTCTGGGTACAGAACTGACCTTAGACTTGACAGTCAGCTGTTCTGTTTGCTTACTAGCATTTCCCATCAAGCGCATCCCGAAGGGAACAGCAGTGCGTATTCTGCGCGGGATGCCAGACTTGTCTTTGCACTCAAGTGCAAATAGCATCACAATGTAGAAGCGGGTAATCTCAGAGGTTTTAGAAACTTGCTGCTTGTGCAGCTATTCTGCAAACTGGGCTCTAAGCTCTTCCCTGGCACTATGGAGGTATGGTGGCAATGCAGCAGATGGGAAAAAGAGTAGTACCGCAGATTCCTGTGGCACCCTGACAGCCCACTGCTTGCCCACAGTGTTGAGTGTCTTAAATTAGTGTCATAATTTAAATATACCCAACAGGAACATTGTGTTATCTTGAGGTGTTGGAGCTTTCTGATACTGCAGGAGTAAAGGAGAATCAAGCTCTTAATGAGTCTCAACATATGTTTTAGTCCATTAGCCACGGTTGGGGGTAACTCTACCCTACTAAAGCTAATCTTTTTAGACTCCTTCTCTAGTCAATGGGGAAAGATAGGTGATTCAAACCAACTGTATTAGGCTCCTGATCTGAATTGTTCACTGGAGGAGCTCATCTCACCACACTAAGTGAATAGGAAGCTTGGCATGACTCGCTAGGCTGATTTTAGCTTCTCTGCCTGCTGCTGGGCTCCCTCCCCAACTCCTTCCTGCCCCAGTTTGGTGCTTCCCCTGCTGAGCAGCCACGGTCATGCCCTGCTCTGTGAATGAAACCATAGGAAGATGCTGTGTTTCGCTCTACAAAACTGACACAGTTAATTTGTCCTAATTTTGTGAGTGTACACTGATTTCACTAATAACAAATGGAAGCATTCTGGTACATACCAAGCAGATATACTGGTGCAGAACAGGCTGACAGCCCAGAAATAGGCTTTTTAGGATAGGCATCGATGCGTGTTTGAGACTTTATGATTATAAATGAGCATCTAAAGTGAAAATTAGCAAGCCCGTCTAATTTATTAAACCTATATTTAGTTTTAGCACACACACCTGCTGTTGGATCAATTACTACTAAGCTATGTTCACTGTAGTATCATAAATTCAGTACACTGAGTAATTCCAGTCTGCTCATTTGACGTAGTATGAAGCTTTATTGTAACATCTAGAACACAGCTAAACCAGTTGTGATTTAATGTTGGTTACTATATATCTAATACTACAATTTTACATATGGTTAAAGAACAAACTGCAGTTAGGCACTAAGGAACACTCATCTTCATTTCCAAGTAATTCTGAAAATAACCAAGTTCAAAAAGTATTTGAATTTCTTTGCAATGATTGCAGAAATTAGTAATTTCCATTTTAGAGTATTTGATTTGTAATTGATTTGTTCTGCATCATTTTTTTACTCTCACTTTTCCACAAGACTAGATCAGACTTCTAAGAGAATAATGTTTCATAATATGTTTTTTTCATCCTTTCTAAAACACAGTCATTGGTGTTACTATTTATGTAAAGCACTTTTAGTTAGCAATTTTGTGATGCTTACCTATTGGAGATATGATTTCGGATTATTTTTTTCAGACTATATTTCTCTCTGAAAAAAAAACCCACAGAAAAAGATTATAATAATTCTTTGATTTCTTGAGTATATGTTTGAGAGTCTCATCTGATATTTTACTAAACAATGGCTACTTTGGTTTCTGTGCATCTGCAGCAAACCAAACAGCTTTGAATATTTCTTACTGGGATACCAAGGGCTGCATATTTATCTTCAAACTTTTTATCTTTCCACTGTTCCATCACTGCAGTTTGCCTGCAATCATGCAGGATAAGGAGCAGTCCTGCCTTCTCACTGCTTCACAAAATAGTCTGTGTGCATACCTGGTTCTGAGACACTGTCGGCCCTCTTGCATTGCGTGACCTGACGGTTGGGATAGATCATCACTGCTAGTGCTGATTTTTGTCATGGAAGACGCCCTGTGACAGTACGTGTCCAAGATACGGCCTGCCTCTGCTGTGGACAGGGTGCTTTAGGTGGTGGGCTTGAAGATGATTCTAGGAATGAAAGCGAAGATTTGGCTGGCCTGGGCTGCTTGTTTGAAACAAAAAACAGGCAACAGAAAAAATAAAAAAAAAAGAACCCAATGACACGTCTTGTTAAGGGAGATTTCAAGTATAGTATTTCCTGAGGTATTTCAAGAAGATTCATTTCCAGAGAGGCTCAGTAGATCATGTCCATTACACAGATTTTCTCTTAAAATTGAAAGTAGTCATTTATATATTTTGAAAAAAATGATGGCATTTTCTTGAGGTATAATACTTTGCTAAGCTGTTGCAACTGATATGCTTGATGATTTGAACACTTGACTCTGGGGAGAGATGCTGTAAGCTTAGTTAACATACCTTTATGGGACTCTCTTAAACAGAAAATAACAATGTAGGAATTCACAGCAATAAGACTAACCTTCTTCTAAGGGCTCATGTGGTGGCCAGAAGATTACCTATCGGTTTGGGCAGACTTAAGAAAGACTGTTTTGTCACTAGATTGAAACTAAGATCTGTTTGTTTCTTGCCAGATTGGTTGAAGATTTCGTGATTGATGTTGGGGAAATCCCCAAGATTTTCTGTGTCAAGTTTAATGTCACTGTGCCGTGGTTAACTACACTGCAGACAGTGGGGATAAACCTTAGGCACTGCACAGAGATGTGTAAAGAAAACGCCTTTTCGTAGCAGCGATTTTGCTGTGCCTGTGTGCCTACCACAGTAATGCGCTTTTGATGAGGGCAGCTCAGGCATTAGTATCCCCAAAATAAACAGTAATGGTACTGAGAAATACTTCAGTTTAATGTGAACTTAGTACTACTGGAATTCAAAGTTCCGTAAACAATAAATCAGTAAATCAGTGTGCAACAAGATTCAATGCTAGTTCTGTAAAGGGGTGTCTGCAATGCAGTGTCTGTGGGTGACAGTCTTCCAGACACTCTGAGGAAACTCATAATCTCAAAAGCAAAAAAGATGAATTATTTTACTGACACAGAAATCTCTAGCAAGGATTTAAAGTGGTGCTAACTGATGAAAATCATAAGTACCCATTAAGTTGTTTTTTACTAAGTTATAGTAAAAGAGGAATAGAAGCTTCTCAGAAATAATTTTGATCACTCCATTCTGTATGTATGTATTTTAACATTTACATTCTCCATTGTTTGTGACTGTCTTTAAGTCATCCACTGATATGAAAAATAGTGAAGTAAATGAGAGGGCTCCTGTGGTGTTCAACAGCCAAGAAGCTTTGCAACTAGGTAGTAAATACAGGATTTTTTCCCAGGATATTGGGAGAGTTTCAATAAGACTGACAAGTCTGAAAATTGGAAAGATTCTCCTAGAGTAAACAATTTCAGAGTGAAATAACCATAATTGAAAATGTTCAGATTTCTAATTTTCCATATGTTTGACTACCTTACTGTTTTCACTGCAGTGATAACTGCAGTACCAGGAAGTTGGCAAACACTGAGGAATTGTGGGTAGCTTAGAAAGACTCCTTTGTAAGGGATGTACTCTTCCCCCACAGTCTGCTTTTTTGCCTCTAACTACAATGGTGGATGAGAGCATCTGGTTGTTTCTTTGTGAATACATTTATTATACTGTCTGCATAAATGTGATGGGAACTTACGGCCCTTGGAATAAAACCCATGTATTTATTCCCTTCTGGCAAATATGGGACTTTCAGTAGTATTTTTTTTCTTGAGCTGTATTTCAAATATATCCTCTTCTTTTGGTAATTTTTAACATTCATTTCTTCTCATTATTCTCATATTTTCATAATTCTTCAGTGCTATTTACAGAAGTTGTGCCCACATACAAAGTAATCAAGGCTTCAGGACCAGAGAAGGAGCACGTAAAAGGGATAAAAACAACTTACAGTATATAGTCTGCTAGTTTAAGGAGATTTGGGGTTCAAAACCACCAGGGTGGGAGAGGAAATTGAATCCTGGTCTCCTCTGCCTGTGGAGAGTATTCCAGCCATGAGACTACTGCATTAAAACAGGCTGCAGCACTTCTGCATGTGGCTGTTGTTGGTTCAGCCCCTCTTTGGAGATGCCTTCTTCCCTGTGGGGCCCTTGATGACTCAGTCTGAGTTCTAGATTATAGCAGTTGTAAGTCCCTAATTAGATCTATCTGAAGTAAAATAAGCTTAGGGCCACACAGGGAATCTGTGACAGAGGAACAGAGTTCTGATCCTCCAACATAAACCAGTGAGAGGTCGTGGTGTTTGGTAGAGCTGGAAGCAGGAAAACTTAGCAAGCAACAACTTTTATTAAAATTCATTTATCATTAAAAAAAATTGGAATAGCAGTTTAACACTGGTGACCTCTACAGATCTCTCTTAATGTGGGTAATCATCCCATTCATAGACACATGTGCATCACAGTGCCACACACATTTCAATCCACCAATGACTTCACAGACGCCTAAAAATTATTGTATTTTAAAACCTAATTTAATGATAGAAGAGGGATAAGAGTATTAGCCTGAGGCAATGAAAAGGTACATTTTGCATAAACTGTTATTCCTCAGCCAACTGAACATTAGCTTATAAACCCAGTGTCAAATTCACATCGGTGATGGTGGAAATTGATGGTTCTGTGGGATTGGTGATAAGGTCTTATGCTTTTTCCGCCAAAGGATTTCAATTAAGCCCTGCTATTATTATTACATGTCTTGTGGTTTTAACAAGAAAATTTGCTATAACACAGTAGTGAATTCAAAAGGCTTTTCTGTCATTGTCTTCTCTTTTTCTTATTGCTCCTTAGTTTCTTTTCTCTCTTAAATCTCATCCATCATTAATGCTATGTCTCACACACTGACATTAAAGTGTCTTTTATGCTATGCCTACACAGGGCAATGGCACACTGTGTAAAGATACTCATGGTAGTTCTGAATGAGCTAACTCAAACAATGGGACATAACATCACACATATTGAATGTCATCTATTGTATTCTGCTTCTCATTAGGACTCTTGCAGAGCCAGCTCCAGTATTTTTGACTGATGCAGTAGTGAACCAAGTAGAAATCCTCTTAATAGTATTGTGCAAGTAGGATGCAGCTAGTTGGGGATGTACAAATGCATAGAAAGAGACAACCCTTTTTTTTTCTCATTTCAGAACAATGTTATTTAACAAGGAAATGTCAGAAGAAATGAAAAAGGATAAGGGTACAAGTAATCTGATGGAGTTTACAAAGTGGACAAAGATATATTTGAAATCATATTGAAATGTTGTCATGGACATAAAATATCCATATCAGACTGAAGCTGGAAAAGTTATTTAAAGAAGAAGAAAGCATAGCTTAAAATAAATGTGAAATGGGTATAATGTGAGGTGGTATGACATAAACGGCAGCAGGTTGAATGGAGTAACAGAACTGAATTGCTAATAGCAGAGGAACATGACTTGCTCTGTTAGCACATGCTGGGGTGTCATGATGAGGACAGGAGCTGGGAGAAGAAGAGGGGAAGAGCTTCCATTAGTCCTTTCCAAAACGTGGATGAGCTGTGAAGATTTAAACTGGGATAAATTTTGAAAGAACAAGAGATCTTCTAGATTTAAGATAGATACTGCAGTATTGTCATCTTGTTTAGCATGGTGTAAACTATGAGTTTTAAAATCTATTAGTTTATAGGTCCATGCAACCAGCATGAGATTTTTCTCTCTGCATATGGAATAGAAGAAGATGCTCCCTGTTTGGGAGCCAGCATTAATCAACTTTGACATGTTTCCTAGTTGTAGGCAAGTTCAGTTATACACCATGTGAGGAGGAAAGTGCTTGATTAACCCCTGATTTTTCTGCTCATGGTGCCCATGGTGCCGCAGTTTCCCTCTCCACAGAAGGCAGGTATTGGCTTCTGCATGGGTGCCTTCACTCCGCCTGTGTAAGGGCCATTGCTAAGCAGCAGCCAGGTAAGGTGTTCCCCGGTGGGTCTACACCTCAGGTTTGTTATTCCCCAGTTGCTTCTGATCTGTGGAAAAACCTGAGTACTGGCAGCAGTGTTATTGCAGACACCATCTCCATGCTCAGCCCTCGCCCCACCCAAACTTTTATTTTCCCTTTTACGGCAGCGTATTTTTGATGGAAAATGTTTGGGTACTTGCTCCCTTGCCACAAACTCATGTGCATTATTCCCACAGCTGCTAGGGGATGGATGGGGAAAAAGTAGGGCAATTTCTACCATCACCTGTTCTGTCTGTAAAGAGTTATCTCCCACAGCGTGTCCTGACTCTTCTCCATTCACTTGGTACGATTTACCTGATGCAATTCCTGTAAGGCCAGTGTGGCTATGCAGCGACACAGAAAAACCTTTCTCCTGTGATCACTGAAGGATCCTGATTTCCACCAAATGCTCCCAGCAGGTTTAGTCCGAGAGAACCAGGCTAGCTCTTTCTGCACGTGGCCACCCACATTCGACTGCTGGTGCAGGAAAGCACTCTGCATGTGATGGGATTCCTGTGTTGCTTATCCTCCTTATTTCATCTACGTGTCAAGGCACAAAATTATCACCATCATTTAAATTGGATTACTACAGTCAGTGCGTTTTATCATATCACTTCTAAGGCCCAGCAATGTGGAACACATTAATTGGCACTTGTTGGGATGCACAGGGCTTCTATAATGTATGAAGGCTTTAAGCATCATTCAAAAAGTAATGCCTTGACCCAAAACCTCTTTCAAACCATCAGCGAGCTTCAGAAGTGATATTGGGAGAGGAAGAAAGATGTTAAAAGAAAAAAAAGTGAAAATTGTTCTTCACTTCTGTTCATTGCACAGTTACCAAAATCAATGTGTCTGCAAATGTAACTTGTCTCATAAATCACTAGGTCACAAACCTGCACAATGTCAATGTGTTGTCACTATCCTATTAAATTAAATTACTATCAAAGGTAATACTTAACAGCACATTTCACAGGGAACAATGTTTTAATGTATTGAAGACGCCTAATAAATATAGCAGTCAGCTAATATGATTTGAAGGCTTTAGGCAGAAGAAATACTAGAGAAGGATAAAGATAAAGGAGGGTGAAAAAGACAGACATCTAGTCACTAGGGGTATAAGATACTGAAATACTGGATTGGCATAAGGAGAAAAGTCCTACTGAATCTCTACACAGTAATTATCAAAGATGCGTTGGATAGGTCATATCCAAAGATTTGGCTCCTGCAAACACAAGGGGTAGGCAGACTTTACAGATAATTGGCCCTCTCCATTGAACTATGCGAAAAACTAAACAGTGAACACTGAACCTTATTTTTACTGAATGTTTGCTGAAATTATATTTATAAAAGGCAGGGATAGACTGTCAGCTTCTGAAGAAAACAGTGTAATATGCTGATTTACAACTATTCCAACCCCCAGATATTTTAAGATTAAATCATATTTCAGTTCTAAAGCCTCATGAAGTGCTCCACCTTGAACGGCAATACCCTCTCTGCTCTTCTGTTTGTCCGATACAGGAGTAGCTTGCCTTTTCTTTTTTTTTGGCAAAAAATGAAGCTTAAACAAAGTTCTCACAATCCCAGTCCTCCTGCTCAGTGCTTTAGAAGAAGGATGAGAGCTTGAAGAACTCCTACTCTTATGAGAGTGAGTGGAGAATAAATAGTCACCAAGTTCAGGCTTCTGCATGGACAGGTTGGTGGGTGCACAGTCCAAGCTGCAGTCCAGGCCTAAGTAATAGGGTACAATACTGAATACTGATTAAAGTCTTGGACCTGAGAGTACTTGAGTGATAGTCTAGTATGTTACAGTGCCTAAAGGTTGAACTTGCAGTGCAACATTATGTTTGGCATTATAAAATGAAAGCCCAGCACTGCTGGCCAAAATTCAGCCAAATGATGTAGTAAAAAGAGTTGTGTTAGGTGCATTAGACATGATCATTGTCACATTTTTGCCATTCAACATAGAGGAAATTCTGCAGCCGTGTCCAATATTAATTATGCTACTTTCAGTTCTTGGCTTCTGTGCTCTCCCCAAAGTAGAACATACAAGTCAGATGTCAAAATTTGATCCCTCTCAAGATTGTAGGGAAAAGAGGAAAGCAGGAGACAAAGGCGAAGAAGGAAAAGGTTATTTTTAAGTAATAGAAGCTCATGTGCTATCGCTTTCTGTTGTTTGGCAAGAGGAAAGGCACCATGAGAAGGAGGAGTTGATGTGTGGTCATGGTCTGAGATCCTATGGAAAGTTAGTTAGCTGAAGTACAGATATGCAATTGGACATAATATACTTTGTAAACATGAAATTTAACTTTTTGTTTATTGATGTAATGCATTATGCAAAATACTATCTGGCAATGGGATAGAACTCACTCTAAGCCAAATTTTTTTGCGTGCTTTGAAAATGATAGAGTGTATGCATGTTTTTAAATGCGTGGATGTCTTCTGTTTTTGCGGGAAGCTATAATCTAATTCTCTAACACAGTTATATTGTTTTATAATGCTAATGACTGTGATTAGGCTCTGAGTCTTATGGCCTGAGATCATCTTTATTTTTATGAGGTATTTTATAGTCATTTTAAATTATGGCACAAAACTTTTATTTTTTGTAAAGAAAAAGGAAATGTCTATCTGAAAGACATGATATTATATTGAAGTTTAAACCACTTCTTGTTGGGACTTATTTTACAATTTGTTTTGCTGGGTGCAATGGTGATGGAACATTTCCTTCCAGCACCCTCACTAGGCAAAACTGTGCTTATGGATTACTTCTTCTTTACGTAGGGACAGGACAAGGCTCCTGTATAGAATAACAAACACAGTGAGGTTAGGTAAGCGTGTTTGGGTCTGCATAGTCAGGTAAAATTCTGGCCCTAGTGAAGTATACAGGAATTCTGTGGTTAACTTAAAAAACCTGGAATATTGTTGCTTACTACAAAATTTCCTCCACTAAAATTCACGTTTTGAGAAACGCTGAACTCCTTTCAAATGCAAGGTCCATCTCTATGTCTCCTTACACAATGCAGTAATTCTAATCTGTGATTTCAGATGGAGCTATTTGCAGAGGTAGGGTGCCGATGGACTTGGCAGGCAGCACAGCACTCGACTCAAGTTCCTCTGCTGTCAAGAAAGTGACAATCACAGAGGCAAATGTACCACGTCTGTATTCACTCCTAAAAATGTCTACATTTGTCTTCTAACACTGACAAGACGGAGTAGATGCTTAGCTGACAGCAAATGTTTTAACCTAGCTGTCTAATAAATCTTATCATAAGCTAATTATAATCTATTTGGTTTTGGGACCCCCATTTCACATTTTCCTTTACTGCCACTTTAAATATGATTGCATTTTTTCACATTTTCTGTCCCTCTGCCAACTGCATCGGTTTTCATAGTCATGCCATATTTCCTGCTTTCTAATAGATTCCTGTCCACTGCTCCCTCCTCTAAGTCAATGTTTTTAATACTTCAAGAACTCATCAGTAAGAATGGCTGTAAAGTTTAGTCACTTCGTTGACAGTTGTCACTTGCTTGATGCCGAAAGCTGTTTGTGCTTAAAATTTCCTTCAGATGTTGTACAGATTTCAGTTTAGTGCTGAAATTCACTGAGGTCAGTCTAAGGCAGACATTTCTACAGTTTCACTGGAAATAAGACTTGTAAAATTGCTAACTAACTTTAAGGGCATTCAAAGACTCATTTGGAAGATGATGTATATTTAGTTAATCGTTGCAAATGCATTCACGTTTCACTGATCACAAGGAGAGTGTGCAGCAGTCCTGTACATTGAAGATCTCTATCAGTCACTGATGCTGTATTTCTAGCAGCATCGGCTGCTGTGATTTCTAAAATTCAGCAATATGACTAAGCAAAAAACAATTTAGACTCAAAGAATTAGACATCTGGATGTCCTTAAGCAGTCTCAGACACAGCCTTTCTATCTAGAAAAGATGGGGGTTCAATAGCAGTCATACTAGGGATGAGATCTGGTCTGTTGGCTGCTAAGTGGGTAACACTGGATTACAAGCAGAAATACTTTGTACCTACTATAATCAATAAACAGTGGGCTCACATCCTTCATTAACAGTCTTTCGATGACATATTGCCTGAACAGGATGGGTAGAACCTTGGCCATACTGACGTCAATAAAAAAGCTGAATTTAACATTTACAGTATTTTGTAGTAAATCCTTCCACATAGCTCTTGCGTTATTTATAGGCATATTTCATTTCAGTCTGGGTGGTTTAATTTTTTTTTGTAGGAGGAGGACAGGAAGACTTTCAGCATCCATCAAACAGTTGAATATATCACAATTTTCATTCACGTGCAAAGTAAACATTCATTACCATGTCTGGCATGCATGGTTTACCGTAATCGTAAGAAGAACAGCAAGTAACATTATAATATGCTTACATTATAATGTAATATACTTCCATTATTAAGTAATTGCATATTCCTATGTGTAATTTATTTCTTCATATTAAAATTATATTATAGTTATTTGTCTTAATCTATATACATTAGGGAAGCACTGAGGGGGTTGAAATGAAACTGGAGAACTATTGGCCTGATCAGCAACAGCAGTAGGAAACTAGTCCTGAATCTATGCTTCTGACCAGGGGAACAGGCAAATGGGGTCTACTCTGCCAGCCATTGCAGCTGACCTCCAAGATGGCAGGAAAACCTGTGTCTCTCTTCCCTGGAGACAAAGTTGGATAGCTATATGCTTACTTTTGGCATGCAACATGCAGAGAATCTAAGCTTTAGACTCTTGGTTATTTCCAGAAGATGTAGGGAGACTCAAGATATAGGAAGATCTGTGCTGATTTGCATGGACAAGCTCTGCCTGTTACTGGAGTTATTTGTGGGTATCATCGCTTGGAAGTTAGTGCCCCTGTGGCTGTGTCTTTGGAACTGACCTTGGGAGCACTTTTTTTTGTAAAGTAAAATACATCAGTTTTAATCAGAAACCAAAAGACCAGCCCTGGTGACCTTGGGGTTTTTTGTTGATGAGTGTGACAGTTATAGCTTCTTTTGAGAGACCATTATTTACAGAGGTGTGTGGAGTGGTTTAGAGGATATTTTCTAACCCTAAACTAGGGGATACATGGCAAGCCCATAGCACGCAGCGGCTTCTGCCTTAATGGTATAAATCAACAGGATGAGGTGCTAACAGTAGTCTCACTTTCACAAATGGAGATAACTGAGGCAAGAAATCTCACCTTCTAGCCATACAGGAAATCTGTGTCAGAATTGACATGAAACACTACCGCTTCCCTTATAGTGACTTACGGCAGAGCCATCCTTCCTTTCCCAAAAAATAGATGGATAAAGGTTTTAAAAGTAAACAGGACCCTAACATTTTATGGTAAGATCATTTCAAGGACAGTTTATTTGCCTAAACAAAAGCAGATTGCTCATATGGTACAGTAGAATGGAGATCCTTTTGTTCCACACCGAATGAAGTTTTCTTTCAATATGAAGTATAGTCTTTTCCAGGAACCATTCTATCTCATTGGCGCATTCCACTTACAGATAGTGTTAGGCTGGGTATATGAACTCATCTTTGTTCTAGACTTCGTTTGCAGGCCATGGCTTCTATTATATTTAAGTACTTCTCCTTGAAGCTCTAAATCAAGGGCAGCTTCAAAAATGGGCAGCTTCTATTAAATGTAATTACTTTAATTTGAAGCTTATGCTAAAGGTGAGGCTGCTAAACAAGGGTAGCCATTAAATTAGAGTAGCTGCAGTTAAAGCAGGAATAGTAAAAGTACTTCTATTAAATAAAGGATAGTAACTAATCAAGGAGGGATTATAAATGAAGCTATACGGGATTTGTTTTGGATTGTGTATTACATCAGCCCCAAAACCAGAAACCATTTCTTCATGTTTCCTCTCTTGTAAATGAGCAATAATATACATAGCGTCTGTATCCTTGTGCACCTACAGGTTCATAGCCTAATGAAGTTTAATGCAATACTGTTACTTGTTTATAAGTTCAGATTTTTCATGCAGCACGAAACACTTTTAAAAGTGAATGCTTACGATTTTCAACAGCAACTATCAGACCTGGGAGCACAAGGCCAAGAATTTTGTGCTACATAACCACTTATTTAGTTTTCTAACCATGTTTGGGTTTTTTTGCTTTTTCCATTTGTGGTCAATCTTGTTAGCGTGTTTTCCCAATATTCATGGGGTGGCTTATTCACATCTTCCAAGTGACCTTTTCTTTTTGGACCTTGTCTATTATGTCAGATTTCCTAACGTGGTCTACGCTGTCATGCTTTACCCGAGCTCTAATGATTTACTGGCTTTCGGTTCCTCCAAATGCTTCAAGGGGTTTATTTCACCTTTTAAATCCTAGTCTTTATATTCCTGCTTTGAAGGAAGAGATACAGTTCTACTTGACTGCATTCTCTGGGATAACAAAAATTTGCACCCAGACTTGCAGTGGTTACTCAGGCAACACTCCCCCCAGATTCCAGAGATGAGCTGGCCGTGCAGCAACTAAAGGATGTGGTGTTCCGTCTAGTGTATCACTGAAGGAAAATTTATCTATAATGTGTTCTTACTGGTATAAAATGCCACAAGAATATAGAGAATGCAAATCTGTTTTCTATGTTGGCAGTTAAAACTAACATCAGGCAAAAAAAAATAGTTGATATAGGTTGGGCTTTTTTTTGTGTGGTTAAAGGAAGCAGATAAGAGCAGCTTCATGCAGGGAGCAGATCAGGTAAATAACATCTCTACAGCATTTATGCTTTGTAACTGGAGCAATTTCCTTTTCAGTTTTTAGGGAATCATTCTCAGATCTAATACTGACTGAGTCACCTCTGTGAAATATTTTTCGGCATTCAGAAGTCGTCTAAAATGGCTTATTTTCTTCACCATTGTTTTCCTCATCTCGCACATCAGTTCCTCTCTGTCACAGCTTTTCAAAGACAGTCTGTTGGCATGCAGCCTGCTGTATCAGAAGCTTGATTTCTGTAACCGTTGTGTGGGAGAGACTGAGCAAAAGGATAGAGCTCTTTGGACTCATTCCCGATATCAGAATTAATCTCAAGAATTTTACTTCAAAGCTCAGCATGACATAGACAAGTTCTGAGGAATTCCTTAATTTTATTTTCTTTATATGTAAAATATCCAGTGTAATGCAAGTGCCATAAAAGAAAACAAAAACACTCTTAATAACCACGTTTAAATTCAGCTTCAAATACAATGACATAACCCGTAGTGATTCTCATCTACACTGTTAACTTCTAATACCTTGGAAGATACAAGGACCATAACTTGACATGTGTCAAGTCTAGTCACAGTGTTAAAGCAAAAGACAAGTATTAAAAACAGAATTAATAATATTAACTTTACTATAAAATTACCACTTCAGATTTTTTCTAGTAGTGGGGACCCAGCTCTTCAATATATAAGATTTTTTTCTTTTTTTCTGGTGCGTTGGTTTTCTTTCGGAAGGAGTAAAACCAATCAGCTAACCAATCAAATAGTGTCCTCTTTTATTCAGTAACTGTATGGTTTATCCATCCATTATTTGAGTTTATAGACAGAACTAAACACCTTTACGCAATGTCATACTTTCTGTACAATACTTACCTTTGCAATGATTCTTCAGAGGATGTTTTAAAGGCTGACGCTAGCAATTTATTCCTGCACGTCGGCTGAGGGAAGAAAAATTTGCATAGTGTGTTAGAGTACACTTGTTGTCTGTTTTATTTTCTTTGGCAGAAAGCTAATATTTTGTATTCCAGCAGTTGTTCTTTCCAAGATTTATGAATCTTCCCTGGTTTTCAAATTGTTTTGATTTGCATTAGGTAACAAAATAACCACCAAGCCAGAAAAACAGGGACACAGAAATAAAAATAAGAATACAAACGGCACTAACAAAAGCAAGAAAATGGAGAGTTAAAGTTGAACTTCACTTAGCAAATTTGGAGATGAGGGAAACATCCAGAAAGGCACCATTTAGATGGAATTATGAATCTTAATCTGAGAAGGTACTCCAAAAAGTCTTTGTTCCAGTAGCTGTAAAAACCTATTGGGAACTTAGAATTTGGGCAAGAGTGTTGCTTCAATGCTTACGTTTCAGCTGCTGTGCGTACTCACAGGCACTCTGACCTAAGCCCCTGGGAAGCTTGCTGCCATCTAAGATCCATTTCAGTTGGAGCAGAGCCTAATTTCAGCCACATGCTGAATGCGCAGTTGATTTGAATTGCGAATGAAAATTGATTCATTTTAGATATGAATTTTAATCAATTTAGTTTTATTGCTTTCCTTCAGATATAGTGAAAACTTCCTAAGCAACGCTTGTGACATGAAGATGAGAATAGATAGTATCTCTTCGAAACACTGATCAAAAAATTAGTACTTTTATTGTATTAAGGTTTTGCCTGTCACTTTGACAGCTATTACAGAGCCTATCTGATCATATATGCACAGATATATGTGGGATGTGCACAGGTTTATACAGTCGTTACACATCCAGAGTGCGCATGAGGATCTGGAGCCTGTGTTGAGCACGTCTGGATGCGACACACTGACATGTCAGGGGTCTTAGTCCACATCAGAAACATTTGGCTGGGAGATTGCTAACCCTTGTCTAACTGAACTACCTTATGGCCTGCTTGAACTGTCCTGAGAACTTGAACAACTGTCATATAAGCTCTGAAGTACTGGTTTTAGGTTGGCTTGAGACCGTGTTGTTGAGCTTCACTTGTTACACTTGTAGTGGAGAAAAGAAAGAGGTAGTAAGCAAATTCTCTCTGTAATCTAGTTGTTTACCAGATCATCAGTTCAAATCTCACATCTTCAGAGCAGAAATTTAGGTTAATAAGCAGTGAGCAAGGTAGGGTTAAGAATGCTATTAAATGTCAGGCTCCTTAATGGGGATGTTTTCTCACCACAAGATGAGCTGCAGGTCCCATGGCAGTCCCTGGAGTCTTGTCACCAGCTGCTAGTGACTGATGGCCCTCCGCAGGACCTGTGCTTGCACTCGCATTTAAAACTTCATTTTGTCACAAAATTAGATCCACCAAAATGGATGAGAGGGCAGGGATAGAGCCCTTCTTTGCCTTTCAGCAGCTTTTCTAGTTCATAGGAATAAAGGAGGTTTTTCAGACAGCACCTTTTTCAACACCTCCAAATGCAACTGGCGTCTCTTTAATTCAAAAGTTGCTGGCAGTTACATGCCCCACATTAGAGGTGAATCGTGAAATGTTCTCAAGACAAGTCTCAAGGTTAAGACGATGAGTCCAAGAAAACAAGCCTGGAGCTGCATGTGGGCTTGCTTTCCTAGCTGTTCTGCTACTTCAACTGTAATCAGAATAATTCTGGCCTTGGAACTATTCAGGAATTTGAAATCCAGAGCCATCAACATAATTTATTACAGGCTTTTTTTTAATTTGAAGCTACTTATCTGGTCTTAATCCTTTATTTTAGTGCTCTCCTGATTTCTCTTTGCCTTAGGTGCAGGGCTCTTTCTGAGCTCAGTGGCAGTAAGGGGACAGCCTACACAGGTGGTTATGTCATTTGAAATCCCAGAGTGGGGTCTGTGCAGTTTTCTGCAACTCTGTGCAATGCTAAGATGATAGTCTTAGCACTGGAATGTAACGGAAAAGCTATCCTCAAAACACTACCTATTGCAGTGCGTTTTGTTGAGGAAAATAAAATCTCTCTTGAAAGGTTTTGCCTATTTGTTCTTGTACTTCCTTACCCAACAAATTAAATTTATTCAGCTTTTCTGAATTTATACTTACTAAAAGATAAAAAGACACTCTGCACATTTTTCTGTGCTCTGTTTCATGTTTATTAAGAACAAAAATAATTAATATTAAAAAAAATTAATTCCTCAAGCTGCCATTACACAAAGTAATTTAATTCAAGTTCACTAGCTTAGCAACACCTAAAAAATACTTTGTAGGAATTTTTACTTCTGTTTAATGATATAAGAAAAGTGGCAATAAAACAACTAGTGTTAAAAGAGGTGAGGAGAAGGATCCAGCTGATAACTGTCTGGATTAATTGGAATATTCCTCTGAGAACTATATCAATGTAGGTCATTACAAGGGAGTGAGACTGAGGTTTCCCTCTAAAGCCCTGATGCAAGGCCAGCTGACACCAGCGATTAAATTCCTGTTTATTTTAAATAGGACTTGATTCAAACCTGAGCTTCTGCTGCAGGATGTAAAGGCTGACATCCACAAAGGCACTTTGACTGGATAACACTCAGCACTACAATGCCCCAGCATTTGCAGACGGCCAAGCAGAATTGGATCCACAAAGCTGGAGGCAACCATTTTATGCATCTCTAACACAGTCACGTTGGGTCTATTAGGCAGAAAGTAGAACATCCAAAGACGTTTGGATACCTCAGGGACTTTCTGGGTCCTTTGTGGTCTCCTGCTAATGCTTAGGTAATTGAAAAATATGCAGGTATGTTTGTAGAGTTTAAGCCTACAGCCTTAACCTGCCAACTTTAATAGAACTAATATTTTACCAGCCACTAAAACAAGACAGAGATTTACCTTACGGTCATGTGGGTTATATTCTCCTGCTTGATCAATGGGATGAAACAGCATCCACCAATTCCAGCCATATTAACTGCCATTGGAGCCTGCAATGATAAAGAAACATGAAGTGGGAGATTTCCACGGAGATGACTCTAAAGGATACGACCTGCCAACTATCAGTGACTATGAATAGCCTTTTATTTCAAGTAAAGCTATTGCACCTTCTCCTCCCAGTCTGGGGATGTGTAACTGTAGAACTCCCCTATCCAAATTTCACTGAATTGCTTATGTAGGAGGGGCCTGGGGTACTTGTGATACTTGTGAATGGTTCACAGATCAGTATTTTATATAATATTTTAATGTTTTCATTCAGTGCATTTTTATTTCATGTATTTTTGGGGCATTATCTTTTCAAGGAAAGGAAGGTGTTTGATTATTGAATAGTATGTGAAAGAAAACCCTTGTGCCGAGTTCCAAAATTGTCATGGTTTGATTAAAAAAACCCACAGCTATATTTCAAGGTAATTCTTACTGTGAGGATGATGCCTCTTACATAGAAATTAGACCAAAAGTGTTGTTGGAAAATGCATTCTGCTTCCCTTTCTTGAGTCTTACTGAATTGCTACCAGGATCTTTGCCTGCACTAGCGTATATTGTCTTGTATTGTATCAGTGCCATCTATTCAGAGTTCTTGCTTCATTGCAAATCTAGTGTAATCACCAAAACCTGCAAAAACATTTCAGATGAAAGCTTCAGGATTAATCACTCACTGTAAAGTGATGTTGTAAAATGATGGTTCCTGAAGGATGCATCATACCTGGAGAAGAGAAGACTCTACAGTGGCTTTATTGTGACCTTTCAGTATATAGAAAGGACTTATAAGAAAGACAGCAAAAGACTTGTTACTAGGGCCTGTAGTGATCTGACAAGGGGCAATGGTTTTAAACTTGGAAAAAGGTAGATTTATCTCAGATATAAGGAAGACCTTTTTTACTGTGGGGCTGGTGAGACAGATTGGCTGGAGGAATTGTGAATGCTCCATCATTAGAAGTGTTCAAGGTCAGGTTGGAGGGGGCTTTGAGCAAGAGGGGTTGGACGAGAAGATCTTTGAAAGTCACTTCCAAACCAAATAATTCTGTGATTCTATGATATGCATTCATACCCTGATAAAACTCCGTAGATGAGGAGCACACAGATTTAGGTCGTGGCCAGTGTCCTGGTTTCTTTGGAGAGAGCTGTACTGTGTCAGACTTGGACCTACCTTAGTGCATTATTGGCAGAGGTTCTCAGATTGAGGGTACTGAAAGCTGAAGCCAGAGACCGTTTTCTCTTGTAGCTCTATCTGTAAAGAAGTTTACTGGTGAAAGAGGAAAATGAGCCACTTTTTATAGCTATACTCTTTTACTTCTCAATGAAACAGACTTTGAGGATGAACGTTAGGAAAAGGTAAACAAACATATTTTAAATCTTTCTCTTTTTAAACACCTTTGGCTTCAAAAGCAAGTGCTCTGTTGCAGAAGGTATGAATGTTTAAAGTATTTAAGCTGAGAACTTACCCACTATAGGTTTTAATCAGATATTTCCTGAAGGAAGTGACTTCGTTATGAGAAAAGGCACTGGAATCTGGATCCCAATCAAAACTCCTCAATCAGGGAAAGACTCATTTTCAGTGTAGTAAGGTTTATATGAGGGTTCTCAAAAACATTCAGGTTATTTAGGACTGTTCTGTTCTGCTAGGAAGAGCATTCCTAATTCAGCAGCTGCTTCTAAACAAAGACTGACAACTTTAATTTTTCAAACTGCTTATTGCTGAAAGAAAAAATTTGTTGCATATCAACATCAGCCATATGACATTGCTTTAAGTAAGTAAAGAACTCCACTGTTGTGTTTACTGCTTGTTATGGAATTGGTTTTTTGTATCTTCTTATTAAAATGTTTTTCTTTTTTATTGCCAAGTATCTAGTGTTTTCATGTCAAAATTACAAATATCGCATTTCTGTTCCTCTAAACATCAGTTCTTGTAATTCAACGTACCCAAGGTAAAACTGTGTGTAAAAGGTTGTATTTTTCTTTACCTCCTCTTTCCACCAGTTAGAAGTTACAGGCTATGAATCAGTTCAGTATACAAGTAGAAGTGATGTGAATATCTAGAAACTGCATTGCCTATTTTTAATATGTATTATTAAAAATTTATTGTTATTATTTATTTAAAATTCCAGTTTATGATGCGAGAGAGGATCTGTAGCATAACGAACTTGCCACAGGATGCTTAAATTGTCAGAACACCCACTAAATTTATCTTGTAATGAAAGATCAGACGTGCATCTATAATCTCATTTTTGGCTATCCTGACCGTCCTGCCCCTCCACCCTGCTTTCCCTTTTTGCAGCACCTCTTTAGTTTTGGCATCTCTCTCTCATTCTGGGACCCATATGCTGCTGACACAAAGCACAGCTGGACTTTGTGGAACTCATTGCATCGACAAGCTTTTCATGTTTTGCCAGTCAAGTTAAAATTGCTGTGTGAGGCTTCAGGTAGCTGGCTTCTTGTTTCACTTTTGGACACAGTTACATATTCTGCAATAAATAGGAAGCAATGTTTCATAAAATACTGTCTGCATTTAATGTCTCTAGTGTTGTTTTGCTAACTCCAGCTTGCTGAAAGAAACAGAACGCCCTTCTCTTGACAAAGGAGTTATAATAAATGAGGTTATGTTTCTTAGTCTCATTATTTCCTTACTGGAGCAAAATAAAGGCATAAATTAGACTATTGGGGGAATAGTAGATCGATTTATTATGATTTATCTTGTGCTTTTGGGTCTCTTGGTTTTTTGGCAGGTGGACAGAAATGGATGGAGTAGCAGAATCAGTAGGAAAAACAGGCTTATTGAGGGAAAGGGCTAGAGTTCAGCCTGTGGTATCCTGGTTCTCTCTCACAGCAGAGATCTCAACTTCTTTCCAAAGATACTTTGCATATTATTCAGCACAAAAGTGCCTTTTGCATTTTCTGGATTCATTCCTTCATCTAATGGTTGCTGGGAACTGACAAATACCAGTCAGAGGCATCACTGCTCCTATTGCCTAATTTTCAGTGTGGTTGGCTTGGGTCACCCCAGATAGACCCGCACAAGGAATCTGTAAGGGCTCTGCTTGGCTCTGTTCTGTGCTCTTTCTGGTAGTCATGGCCCATCCCCACATGAAGTGGCCTAAATCTGTTTGCGGTGCCCCGCAGTCGTGCACTTATGCCACTTTTGAGTCCTGCTGCGTAGTGGTGAAGCACGGTGCCAAGGCAGCAGCTGGGAGACCTGCCAGGACGGAGCCAGTGCCTCTCCTCCCTGGACACCCTGCTTTGCAGAAATCCCACCCTGCAAAGCAGCCCCTAGCTCCACAGGGACTCCTCAGCCACGATGTGCATTGCCACCCATAGCCGTACATGTTAGTGAGCTGCTGTCTGTCTACTGGTCTGTGTTTCCTTATCTCACCGCTGATTAGGAAGAGAGCCAAAGTTTAAAATTATAGCCTCATCAAAGTGAACATCACTGTTTTTTGTAAAAATAAGTTATTGAAAGAAGCTACTTTAATATTCGTTGCTATAAATATGAGTTGCTGTAAGACACTCATGCATAGGACAGTGTGTGCATGCCTGGGAGGAAGTCTGTTCCGGTGGGTATTTATTTGCAGATGCGGAGGTAGATAGCTACACACCCACTGGAGTGCAGGAGTGTGCGAGTGCACCGGCCCTGGGGAGCTCGTGCAGCACCTGGGTTTGCTCTGAGCATGGGGATATTGCTTGTTGCTGCAAGTTCCTGATGGCCAAAGGCAGCAGCGGCGCCTCGTTTGTCGGCAAAGTTCCAGATATAGACGTTTGTGTGATTCAAATGTGTTCTTTTTTTAGCTTCTACTATTCACAGGAGATTTAACACATACTAAACTAACAAGAAGGGGAAGCCGACAGGAAGAGTTTGATTTAACTCCTGTTAGTGACCCATAGACCTCCTGTTCTCTTCATTTTGTTTAGTTTTATTTTGAAACATGAGACTTTACTAAGTAGTTACATGAAATAAAAGGATAAAATCAGCCCTAAAAATTCTGCTTAACTCCTGCTCTTCTGAAATCTTCTGTATCTTTATATGAAGGATGAATAGAAGAATGAAATAGAAGGTTAAAATTTTCTCTCTTCACTGCCTGTGCTGCTTTTTCCTGGGAAAATTACTCCTTCCACCTAACCTCACCCAGCAAAAAAGAAAAGCATTCTTGATCTACAGTACTTTGTTAAAACACCTACTTTTCCAAATGACTTAAAAATCATTTGAGTGCTGTATGAAATTGTAAAGCTAATGCACCCATTTTGCTACGTTAGTTGAATTTTGCAGCTTAGACACTAAAGCTGCACTTGCTTTGATTTTATGCTATCCCTTGGTGGCTGCTTCTGTTGCCGGCAGTCTTGCACTGGCTTTGCATAACGCCAGGGGAACCAGCTATTTCAAGAAAATATCACTCTCTTGTCCAAACCCCATTTGTTTTCCTTGTGTGCCTAAAGGCCAAAAGGCAAAGCAGCTGGTGTCATGCTGGCGTGAATGGGGCAAAGCTCTGGCTATCAAATCTGAATCCCGTATGCAGCAGGATGGAGTCCTTGACACATGGAATTCGGAAAAAAGTCTTTTTCTAAAAATAAACCCAAACATTTACTTTTTAGGACTCTCTGCATGTTTTCAGTTTTTCTTCCTGAATACAGCAAGTAAATGTCTTGTTTAAGAGCTGAGAGCTGGGCCAGTTTAGCCCTTCTTTTAATCCTGCCTGCTTCCTAGCTTCAGGGATTTGTAGGTACGAATGCAGTTACCTTTCAGCCTGTGGTAAGTAGCTGGTTAGCAAACATAGAAGTTGCAACCCTGCTCCACAGATGAGGCATGTTTGAATGCTTGGGTGTTGGTCCTGGACTCTGCGGTGCTGTGGTACGGTGGTGAGGGAAGAGGTGCTCTTGGTAGGATATTACCCATTTGAAGCAATGTACTATCCATCCTATAGACATGTTTAATCCCATATTATACCTAACTAGGTTGTAAAGAATCCTTATGGGTAACTGAAGGCAGAGAAGCTGGGGGAAAAAAGAAGAAAGCTGATAATTAGCGGAACTGTTGTGCTCATCTGGAAGTCCTTAGGTAGGTAAGTAGCCTTTAGGAGAGATTTTGCCCTGAAATTCATTATCTGCCTAGCGCAACTTGCCCAAGTGAGAGTACTCAGTCACATGAGGACTGCATGCAGCCGTGTGTGACACAAGCAAGAAGGGAGCGGTCTTTCAGCAGGACCAGGATTTTGCCCTAATTTACTCAGATCACTTATATCGCTGTCAAAGCACTATGCGATATGTCCTGTTTAATAACTTCCCTCCTTGGAAGTCCTTTCCCCCTTTGCATAGTCAGTAAAAAGCTGGCTGCCTTTTGAATCCATCTCTTCTTTTTGGACAGTCCCATCTTCGTCAATACATCACCAAGGGCTCTCCTTTGGCTGAGGCATGGTGCTAATCTGTACCCAGACAGAATTATTTCAGTAGCTGTATTGCTAAGCAAGCACTGTCAACTGGCAGGGATGGATTTTGTGATTCTCACTAACGGTTGCACCATTCTTTAATGGCAATGAATTATATTTTGAAAGCCTGAGTAGTGGTTTTAGAAAAGGAAAAAGTGTGTGATCACCTGCACAGCAAAGCTGCTGAAAGCTAACCCAACCTGCTATCTTTATAGTTTTAAATGACTGATGGAAACTTTCTGTCTTTATTTTTGCAAGTGAACAGGCATCTGCTGTTGCAACTGCTGGTTATGGCTCTTTTCTCCATATGAAGTGGACCAATTATATGCTCTAGGCCATCCCAAGAGAAGCACAGAAGCAGATAGCTAAAAGCAGGACTATTTAATAAAGGAGAGACACAGGGCTGTTGAGAGAGTGTAATCTTTGCTGTACTTAGACTGTGCTGAAAGGGAGTTTGCTTTTCTTTCTCTTCTGAAAATAGCAGTTGTAATGGTAGAGAGGAAGTACATAGTGACTTTACTTTTAGGGCTCATTCCTTATTTTCCCTTCTTTTTTCTCTTCTCATTCTCTGATGAATTTTATTTATTCTATACTAAAATATGTACAGGGCATATTTTTGTTTCATCCAAAGCCCCGTGAAAAAGTGATGCTTTTCCCACTGACTTTGGTGACCTTTGGATCAAATTGCTATTGCTGTTTCTATGACAGTTTTGGCAATAAATTCAAAGATACTGCAGACAAAACTAAGTTTTCTTGACATTTAGAAGAAGTGACAAATTATCTTTAAAAATTTCTGGAGGAAAAGCTGCACACTATGAAGGCATTTCTTAATGTTCCAATTCTTTCTATTACATTTTGGGGTTGTACTTTTGTCATCCTGGAGATCTGTGTTCCCTGCTTAAATTCATTTGACAGTATTAAATAAAACTGTATTCTTCAATAATTATTTCTCCCATGATTCTCCTCTCTTCTGTCATTGTCAGCTACTCCACTGTCTTCCACCCAATGCACTTTTTCCAGCTCGAGGACAGAGTGTCTGACGATGGAAACTGGGAAAATGCAATAAAACAGCTGTTTACAACAGATTATAATTTGATTCCCTGTCATTTTCTTGTTCTCTATTAATGGTCCAAGAGTATTTTTTTTCCCCTATCTTCCACACCACCTGTGAAATTTGCCCTTTTTTTGTCAGCCTTATAACGAACAGTTCCTAAATTAGTCAGCTTTTCGTCATATTCTGTAGTGTTGTTCCTTCAAGCTTCCTTGGTTGCATCTTGTCTGACTTAAAACTTACAAAGAAAATATTTGCTTATTCTCTACTACATCAGCCACAGCATCACTTAATTGGCCTCATCCTTTTGATCCTGTTTCTTCCTCTTCAGTGCTCCACATGAAATCTTTTGCTAAGCGCAGGTCAATGAGCATTTCGGCAGGATAAGCAGCTTGAGTGACTTCTGTGGGTCAAGGATTCAACATAAAACTCTTTTGCAGTCAGACATCATACATGGCTGCCTAGTTATTGGTAAAAAGAGAAAATTCTGGGAATACTTATGCCAGTAAACACTTGCAGGAGTATTCCTGCTGGAAGTGTCAAAAACATTCTCTGTAATACAGCTAGTGGTAGGTACCCACCTTTTTTGTCAAATCTTGGCAGGTTTTACTTCTATTTCTGTCTTTGGCATGTCAGTTAGCTTTCTAATGGGCTCTACCGAACCTCGTCTATTTGCAAACTCCTGGTTACTCTCCAGGACTGATTCCATTAGTCAGGTGTGATCATTTCTGGTCCCTGATTAGGGAACTGTAGCTTCAGCTGGGCAGGAGCACGAGTTGTACAATTTTTTCTTGCATGGAGATTCTAAACAAGTGTATTCGCATGAGTACTTGTGGATGTTTACAGCTTGAATATTTATGGAAATACATTTCCATTCAGAAGCCAAGTGCTTCTTGAGAATCTGAAATGTGTGTTTGGTCTTATGCTTCTTCAACATGTTTCCTTTTTCTGTCCTAAATCTTACAGATAAGAGAGTTGTCTCATGATCCTCTTCAGTTTTTCCTCAATTTTTCTTCTTTTCTTTTCTCTTCACTGAAGGGCCTTTTTACTTCTCATTCAAGAAAATGATTCACTGTTCATTTATTCCAGTATGCTCTTGCTGAGACTCTGCAGGTCACTTTATAGCCTACTGTGCCAGCAGTTAACTGAGATTCTTTGGTCTCTTTTTCCCTTTCTAAAGCAACTATTTCCTCCAAATTGATAGTGTAATCCAGTGTAGTTTAAAACCAAGTTATTTCTGCTAGTAACACTTCGTAGTTTACTGGTTTAACTTCATGTGCTCAGTAGCATCACAGTGTGCTTCATGTTAACAGCTCATCTTTTGGCTTTCCACTCCTGTGCTCTCTCTCCCTGTATGGGGTGGAGTGGCTCAGATTATGCTAAATGAGCAAACCTTAATGTTCATCTTAGTTTTCTGTGTGAAAACAATGGAAACAGTGGGTCCTAGCCCTTCACAACACGCTTCACCAGGGTTATATTTAGAGCTTCCTTCCAGTCCCGTTAGGAAGCGATTAAACATCAGTGTGGAAACAGGGTACATTGATCAACAGGTGAAGAAGCCCCAGGGTGCCTTTCTGGCAGATTATCAAAAGGTCTTTCTAGGAGTTAAAATTCATTGTCTCAGTCTGTATCCTGCAGTCTACTATGCAGCCACTTCACCTCCTCCCTTCTTCGCCATGGGTAACAAATGAAAAATTTTAAAGGCTGCTGAATACTGTGCATTTTCACAGTAGGTCAGGTGTTTAGCACAGGTGTTTCTGAAATAGCATCAAGTAGGTAAAGGGCACTGTGCTTGGTGGCTTGACAATTTCCACTTCTATCTGTGTGAAGTAGGAGCCTTCCATATGTAACACAGGTTGCAATTTAAGTTTATAAAAATGATGGCTATTTCAAGAGTAGAAAGGGTGGTTTTGGATCTTATTCACAAAGCAGAGCTTCAGCTGGTGAAGCTGTCAGAGATCTGGCAGACCCAATAAAACTGTGGATAGGAAAATTCAACCTGGTGAATTTAGCCCTTTTAGGCTCTGGAAATCAGTCACATCGAATTGCTGATTTCTCCTAATTCTGTTTGTTATTTCCAAAGGTTTATCAAAAGATTTCAGTCAAGGATACTTTGACAAACTATTCTTTTCTTCTATTCACTATTTACTAAACATCTTGTAACTATATTACATTTTTTTATATTTCTATTCAAATTATCAACATATTTAAGAGAAGAAAAAAGTGTATGTTGTATAAAAAATACAGCAGCTATGGTACAAATGATTACTTGTGCTAAAACTCATGAAACTTACAAGATAAATGAACATTTTTACATAGCTGTCAGGGAATTCACACAAGACTGCAACAGAATTCAGTACAACACAGCAAACAATGAATAATATGGCTCCGGAAATAACAGCAATCAGAACTCAATGCTTTAATTTAGGAATGTATTTGCACATTAATTTTGTATTTGTGTAGTCAAGGATGGATGCTTTGTTTTTCTTCCATGTCTTTTCTTCTATTGGAAATATACTGTTGTTATTTTCATTACTATTATTACTAGGTTTTGGGTTTGTGGTTTTTTTTGTATTATACTAGAACTGCAGGGCCAAATAATAAACAAAGCTTTCTTGTGTAAACTGCTTTGCTAACATATAAAAAAGATAGTAGCTATCCTGCTATCCTGAATACATTATAGGATGAAAAGAAAGGAGCATGGAGCAAGGCTGGAAAAACATAGGACTGAAGTGAATACATTTTGCATAATGGTCAGTATGTCAGATAATACAGTGCCATACTGCACATTTATACTTAGAGCTTTAAAGGAAATAGATATGAATACAAACTCCTGTTTGCTTTGTCAGTGATGTGATAGGGCAGGACTTTTGATGTTTCCCCAGTAGCTCTAGCTATAAAGAAATTCAGATACAGCGGGCTAGTCCCACGCACATTCCTGAACACATAGGAGAATGTACCCGTAACACTCTTTCCTTCATAAGGGAGGAATCTAAGAATCTAGGGTGCTACCAGGGCACCCAACATATCCTTGGTCAAGAGATTCAAAGGTAACTGTAATGGCAGAAGCAGAAGAAACAAATACAGACATACAGGACTCTTGGCTAGCAAGTTAAGCAACAGTCTGTCAGATAAACTGTAGATGTCTTTTCTCCCAATTTATCCTTAATTGTTCTCCTGGCAGAGTGTTGGACCCAAGACATCCATGATATGATTTGCCTGTATCTATAGCAATCTGTTCAAGCAGGTGATGTTACACTCTGGAGTGCAGATCCTGCACATATTTACACAACAGTGAAGAATTTCATGTATGTTTGCTTGCATTTAATGGAGAATCTAACGTAGAAGCTGCTGCTTTGGGACTTTTATTCTTTTGTTCTTCATGCACAAGACTGAATTTAAAAATGGTCCTTCTGCTTCATATTCCATAATCCCTGCCACCACCTGTAGCCTCCTTTGGATAATTTTAGATTTTCCTTTCCTTTTAACAGCCATTCTAGCATTTGAACCAAGACCTACTTTCTCTTTGTGACACTGTCACTCCACTGACCTTGTGCTCATGTCTTTTATGAACAACAAGCAATGATAAAAGTAAAGTCACATTCAGAATGAGATCCTGATGTGGGGATGCTCTGCTGAATGTTATCTCATATTTCAGCAGATTCGCTGGCTCCAGTACTTGGAAACATTTACATTTCTCACTGGCTGGAATGCATGTTTTTTTAAGTATTCTTTTAAGCTTGGCTTTCGATATGTGCTTAACCAGTGCATTCAGACTCACTTCGTGAGAATGAGCTTGGCAGGCGAGGTACAGGGAGCAGAGCGATGCTCTTGTGAGTGGATACATGCTATTCAGTTCCATTTTGAGGCGGTATCTTTACTTTCTCAAACACAGTAAAGACACCAAACACTTGGAACATTTTGAGGAATTCTGTATGACTTTGCAGGAGAAGGTATACAGCTACAGGTATACAGCTTTTCACAAAAGTAACAAATAATTCTAAGTTTTTATGTTTTAATTCAGATTCCATTTCTTTCCCTTCATCCCTACTTGATGAAACATCTCACTTTTTGCCGACAGTGTTCTGGACTTTACACATTTAAGGTGGAAGAATACACTGTGGAAAGAAATACTTTATAGAATAAATAAAAGCAAGAAATAACAAATTCAGGTAGCTGTGCAGCTTCAGAGGAAAACAGGCCAACTGTGCCGTAGTTACTGACATTATTAAGGTCACTTGCCATGTAGGGCAAAAGCACAGGTCTGATTCTCACACAGAGATTATTAAGAGAAAATGTTTATATTGATACTTTAGTATTGTATTAATATTGTACAGATACATATCTGTGGAGAAATTGAAGATGCTGTCTAATTTACTCATAGCCAATCTACAGTACATCGCAGTCCCTGTTTTTAGCACGGAATTGGTTTGTATGGGAATATCAAGTCTTACAGCAAGGCACCCTGACTGTTGACGCAGTTTTATTGACAAGACAGGACTCTCCCAGCAAATGCAAAACCAAAGTCCATGCAAAGCTGCAGTGGCAAGAGCAGGGTTTTGCCAGTGTTACTGGGCGCCTGTGCAAGGGGAGCGTGTTCAGGCAGTACTGTTGCACTGGAGAGAGTTAGGGGTCACAACTGTGTTTTTGTAGGCAGCAGTTTATTGGTTTACAAATGGTCTGAGGAATTTTCAAGTGAATATAGGCGTAATTTATGTTTCAAGTCCTGCGTGTTGGCCGTGTCATGTAGGAAGCTTGAAGGAGAATAAAAATTAAACCTGATATGGAAGTCCACCTCTCTTCTTTGGACAAAGTGTTTCCTATCTTAATGTTTTCTTTAGAAGCATGAAAGCAGTGTACATAAACTATGGCTCACTAAAATGTTTTTACCTTATTCCTGGCCCCATAGGTATTCTCTTCTTTCTCACAGTATTGGGGCTGTAGGGTTGTGGGGAGTACTCCCTGTGCAAATCACATCTGGATAGGTGGAGGTTACTAGTGTCCCTGGGAGGGGTTCCCAGAGTGCATATGTCCAGGGAAGAACAGAGAATCGGCTTCAGTGAACTGTGAATACAAATGGCCTCTGGAGTAATTTTTGATGATACAAGTAACAAAAAAATATCTTGCTGCCTGTCTTCTCCTCAGATGTCTTCCTGTATGAAATCAAAAGCACCCATGGAAACGAGCAGTAGGCTGGACAACGGATGTGCAGTGTTACAGAAATGATCAGTGCCCAATGAAAAGAGAATTGACCCCCGACTTTGTCAGGACAGTGCCAGTTACTGCAAAGTTATTGAAGAAGGGGATAAGGCTCTTGGTGCAGCTCTGAAAATCTTTAACCTCACCTGATTGAGATATTTTTTCTAGTAACTCTTTGTAGAAGAAGTTTTACTAATCATGAAAATATGATAAAGGATAGTGAAAGGATGTAAGGTGTTTACTTACACGTAATGTTACTGTTCACCTTCCAACTTCCTCACCAGCTAAACCCTCATTCCTCCCATCTTCATATCAGTCCCAGAAGCAGTGCACAAGCAAATATACCTATTTCGTATCTTAAGCTCCCATCTTGTTGGTATTCAGTCACTCGACAGGGAACGTGTCCGAGGTTTTTCTGCTGGCAGGACTCCAGGTAGGTCTGTGTCATACAGCGGAGGTGCCCAGCTAGCTGCTTGTTTTGCTGGCGGTGCAAGGGTCCTTGAGTTGAAATATGGATGAGCACTTTTCAGGGAACACACATTTACCTTTGTAATTTCAAGGTGTCTTATCTATGTCTATTGTACCTATATTTATTCAGTGTTAATAAGCTGAGTATAGGGGTAGGAAGTCCTGATTTCCCTGAGAAATGAAAACTTACTGTTAAAGTGACATTTTCAAAACATTGCATTCCTGTTCATGAACTGTCTTAGATTTTCCTTTCCTGAAGAAGTTTCTGTGCAATTTTGTGAAATATTTTCTCATTAAGTCACTTTAAATAAAACCAAATCAAGTGCAATGAGGAAATGACAGTAACACGCAATAGTTGAGTATTGATCTGTTTAAATGATTATGCTCAGTTCTGCTTGGAAAGCAGAATGTGGGCTGACAGATACATTGACTCTGCCTGACTTGGTTATGTACCTTCCTAATGGGTTGTTCCAGATCAAGGACTTGGCTAGAAGATACTGATCTGTGGGCTGGGTTTCTTTTCAGTGGAAATCGGAGCATGATGGCTGTTGCATGCCAAAATGTCTCTCTGTAGTGGAGTAAGGGTGTTCAAGGGCACAGACCTGTATTTCATATCTTGGAAATGTTTCTGTGTCCATTGATTTAAACATAGCCTCGATCCCCTTTCTGCTTCAACTAAAATTTGTGAAAACGTTACTGCCAGTGATTCACTGGGACTACAGCTAACCTTGTGGTTTTTGGCTTTCTCTCATGATGTCCTTGATAAAGTTTGATTATTCACTGCTTTTGCCTGGACCTCATCCAAATGTCTACCACAACCAGTGAGCTTTATAATCATACCACAAAGTGCCAAAGTGGTCATCTACATTTCCACTGCTTCCTAGCAAAATTAAAATGAGGCTTATCACATTTATGATCATAGGTACTCTTACAATTCTTTCTCAGAGTACTTTGAGTGCAATCCTTCAAGTGCAAAATATCATGTACTGAAAACTATTACAAGTCTTGAGCTTAGACAAAGTTAACATTTCAATATCTTACTTCTGTTTCAGCATGTCTTACTGGATTTCTCTTTGCAGTTTACAACTATATGTGAATATCATGACTCAACGCAACCTTTAAAACAAGACCATGATATAAGTTGATAGTTGAAACATTTTAAAGTGAAAAAAAAATGCTGGTCTCTTTTTTTTTTTTTTGTTTTTGTTTTGGCCATGCTGCCATCCATTTTGGACGTGATGCTATCTTAAGCCATAGCTTCATCTCTGCCTCCCAGGCTCCTCTTTCATTTGGTCATGAGAACATGGTATAGTAAATATCCATAAGTTACTATGAGAACAATCTACTGTGACCGAATCTCTGTCCCAATCTGGCATGGACTGAGAGATCAGGATGCAAACAGGCTGATGCAAAAGTCCTCAGATTCTGTGGAAGTGTAAATACTCCACAAAGTTCTGATGCAGTGGTGGCAGGATAGAGTCAAAAGCTGCTAAGCTGTCTGAACTAAAACTTTTATCGCTTCTTATAAATGGTCTAGTGGATTGTGGTAAGAGTTGGAGAGTCTTTGGCTTTACCTTTGGACAGCATATTCTAAAAACTAGCTTGGGGAAAATTTATTTCCAAGCCAGAGGCAAAGACAATATCAAAATACTACAGGATGTCTTTCCTCAGCCAGCCCTTGAACTCGGTCAACAACCCTCATAACTTCAATAATTCCACTATTAGTACATCATAGAGCTCTAATAACTTCCTTTATCAGAGGGTATGTTACTTGTGATGTGTTAGCTAGGATCACTCAACCTTTTTCAGGAAGAAGTGTTTGAAGAGAGAAGCAAATGCATACCTAGACTCTTGGCAAGCACAACAATTAGGGTGGTACCATGTTGGTTTCATTTTCCTTTCCTGATGGTGCTCTGTCGTAGTATAAAATGCTCAGGAATCAAAGTCCATTGTCATTTACATTTACGCTAGAGCTAAATCCTGCACTGCATCACTGAAGTCTGAGAAACAATTTTTGGAGAAGCATTGACAGCATTCCCAGCTAAAGGTATAGCAAGTTACATCTGGGACCTAAGAAGCCCTATAAAAATTTTTACTTCTTCTTCTCTTGATGAGAATTAGAGCACATAGATTTAACTTTTTCCAGCCTAACAATGAAAATTAGTGCAGAAACTAGCTGTCAGCTGATGTTTTCAGTTGGCTGGGAGCCCTGTTTGCAGCTGCTAAGCACTCACACATCACTTCAGGTACTTGTTACTCAGCAGCTCAGGCATCAGACAGCAATATCTGGTCTCAGTTACATGGATTATGAAAGCTTTGACTGGTGCCAATCTGGACCCCTGTTTACATGTCTAGATTCATATTTAAATGCCTACAATCAAATACTCAGGTTCAATCATTCAGCCTTTGGACCACAAGTGTAATAGATTAGTCAATTTGCTGTATGATTTTACTAGAAGAGGTATTACCTTTCTGTCCTGTAGCTGTTTTTTAAAAAGCAGTGATACGGAACAACAGACCCAAAGGCAACATTTGCAAGCCTGTTCAGAAATGGAGGGTTTAGAAATAAAAGCATGACTTCACCAGGCATTTAATCAGCTTCTGAGTTTGGCTTCAGAAGTTAGTGGAATATTTCTTTGACTTTGGTGGGCTTTGGATCAAGCCCTGTAAGGCACCATGCAAAAAAGGAGAGATGTGACCCATTATTTTCTAGCAGTGCTCTGAATTTTTTTTCTCCCTTCTGGATCGTCTTTGAAGGCTTCACCTGTTCTGACTAAACCAGTCAGCACCTGACATTTGGATAATGGCTCAGCTGAAGCACACACGTGCAGCAGGCTGGATTTACCCTTTGACTTCCATCTTCCCTTTCTGATGCGAAGCGTGACATTTGGGTTGCCTTACAGCACAGCTTCGGATGCCGACAGCTTCACTTCTGTGTGCTGCTGAGAGATGCAGGGGTGATCACAGATCAGATACACCCTTTCCTGCTGAACACTTGGCAGTCTGGTTAATTACAGAGAAAGAATAGCACTTCAAAGACTTGCTTTGATTCTGTATCTCCCTCATCTTTATCTTGACTTGCGTATTTTATCAATTGCCTATAATGTGGGAATATCCTTTAGCTTTCATCTACCTAGGACTGTCTTTAAAAGTCACAAAGTATGTTGACACACAATGATCGTTTTTCCCTCTCTCTGTTCTCTAAAAAGGCAGTCAGATCACATGCTTTGTTTACGCTTTCGACACCTCTCCAATTCATTTATTATCACCTATCATGATAATGCCTTGATTACCTTGACAAGACAGCTTTATATTGCAGCAGCTGTCCTGGCTGCTTTGCAGAGCAAAGATGGCAATAGCAGGGCATAGACTATGTAGAGAGGTTATTGACCTGTGAAGTGGTTTAAGCTGAGAAAGTCTTTAATAAAGGAATCTGAAGCAGTCTGTTATGTAATGATTAAAGAGCAAGTTGGAGCAGTGTTCCAACTTCTCTGTTATGGCTTTTTTGTGGTGCTCGAAATGGAAAGAATCCCTTGTTTCATGTCTGTCCAGTTCTTGATTACCCCTAATGCCTCACCATAGTAAATGTAGGGCTAATTTGCAGGGATGTTTCAAGAATTAATTCCTCCTAGTAGTTCCTTAGACATGAAATGCTCTCTTTTTAGCATAAAAACTTGCCAAGTTCGCCCACAAATAATTTTTAAAAGTAATTAAAGCAAAAAAGCTCAACCATTTTTTGCTGAGTCATGAAATGATAACCATATCTAGAAGTTACTCAGCTGTTTCATAATCAAATGGATATCATTTTTTCCCTAGTGTTTTTGTATTTTGTTTTGCCTAAAGGAGTGTTTAGGGGGGATATGTTGACTATATTTGAATGTGACCCACTCAGTTACTTCATTGTTTACAGTGACCATCCACTGAAATTTAGACATGTATGTTTCAAATTATGATATTGCTAATTCAGTTAGATTTTCTTGCTAATCTACCCACAGAAACATTAAATATTAAAAGGAATGTAGGTGCTGTCAAATATAGTCTCACTGTTTTACATGTTTATTTTGCCTGTTTTTAAAATAAATAAATTATTCAGTGATGACTTTGAAAACTAAACCGTCTCTGATGTTTTGATCAGTGACCCTGCTGACCTCTCTAAATAATTACTGTTAAGTAGAAATCATCAGGGCATTTTTCCAATCTACAATGTGACAAAGCATTGACAAAGCAGCTTCGCTCTATGTTGTTCCATGTCATATGCAGATAAGGTAATATTGATGTATTCTCTTTGATGTCCTGTAGTAATGTAAATTTAAGAAAATATTATTAACGAAATCATGTTTCATCTTTATGTAATGGAATGAAGTCATGTCATTAGGAAAAATGGGTTGAAATTACAAAACAATCTTAGGATTTAGATGCATGATTTAGATACATATCCTGTATTAAAGTTAATGAGAATGCCAATGAGTCCTCTACATCATTTTGAATATCTCAGCAACAAACTGCAATTTGAGGCTTTTTAGAAGTAAATTATTATTGCCGTACATTATCCTTCATATTGAAATTAATTTAATAGCCAGACAAATCTGGTAACCAAATGTATTTCATGTAAAGTATCATTTTGCTTTACACTACACAAGCAGACTATGTCAATACAGTGAGAGATACAGGCTAAAAATAACTCACAAGCCATGGGACCATTAATCTTGTTTCACACCTCTTCAGTAACAAAACCTGAGCTTATTATGACAAAAGGAAATGCGGACTTTCCAGATTAAATAATGTATAAGCTCATGGAAGTTATTCGTAGTCTGTAAAACCAATATATCCATTATATTTAAAGACACAAGTTTGTTAATTTTGAATGGCTTCCTTGTAACTTTAGATATTGATGCAATTAAACTTTATTCAAGGGAAGAAATGAATTCTGAAGTTTATGTGTGTTTTAGCAAGAGTTGCACCTGAAAATTTCAGACTAAAGATACATTTTGCCTGTGGTTAGTACCAATACTTGTGTGATTAACAGACTCAGAAGGAAGATCAGATAATAAACTGGATGTTCTAGTTGATATTATGACCAGACGTGTTTTTGAGCTTAGGTATAGAAATCTGACTGTTTTCTGCCCGTTGGTCTGATCAAGTTCCCTTTAAAGCTCATCCCTGCATTTGTGCTGTAAGTTCTTGGTCCTGATGAAGAAAGGCAGCATTCCAATATGTCCTTTCAAGCCCAAACTGCCATATCTTGCTTTCAAAAAACAGAGGAGAGGCTAGTAGGCATTAAAAGATTACGGAACTATGATATCGTCCCATTTTTTGAGATCAAACTGGGGACAATGGTCCCCATCTATTTTGTGTAGTCATGTAGCAAGTCCTGAGCTCTTCTAGCATTAAGCAAAGCTCCCCCTCCCCTTCCCTGATAGTGACATAGTAAATAATTTGAAAAAAAGAAGAAAAATCCATTCTAAGACTGAAGTGATCAGCATGGGTGAGAAGGTCTGGATACTTCAGACTCGTTGCAGTGCATCATGCAAGGAAGTGGTCAATCAAGTATTGTATGATTCAGGCTGAGTAACTGGATATGGCTTACCCCTGAGATCACTTGGAACCGTTTGTAGTGGGAACTTTGATGTTTGCTTTTAGCCTGTAAATAGAAACTGTAACATGGACATTAGGTAGCTTCACCTCTTTCTAGTTAGAGAGGAAAAACTTGACTCCTGTGCTCTTGTGATGTCAGTAGAAAATTACTGATTTCAATCTAGTTACAGCACAGACAGTCAGACATGAAGCAAAAGTGGACCAAGCCTTAGTTTTTGCTAGATGGGTTTCTTCTTCACATCAGTGGCAGCTGAATGAAAACTAATGTAGTATTATTCTTTAAAAGTCTTGTTTTTAACTATATGCAAAGCAATAATGTAACTTCTAGGGTGCAAGAAGCACAATAGAGCGGACTTAACTTTACATACCCTATTACAGAGGACTAATTTTATTTTCTTCACAGGCTGTGAACGGTTAAAAAAGCAGCTAAAGAAGACATAAAAGTTTTACTGACATCTAAACGAAAGAACATGGGCAATATATATATTCCATTTGTTAAAATAATACCATTCTAATATCTACCTGTGATCTTCCTTGCGATACACTCTGTGATTTGCTTTAGGCATTTTAGGAGTTATAAAAAACATTTCTTTGTTTCAGTTTCTTTGACTGAAATGATTCTTTTTTTTTATTATGAAAAGGAGCACACAGTCCTCTGGATGGTTTTGTTCTGATGGATACTGATTCTGGTTCAAATCCTACAAATAGTTATTTACTCACTCAATATTAAGCGCAGGAGATAACACCTGGGTAAAGAAATAATCAGTGTATAAAATGTCTCATGGAAGTGTGATTTAAATTAGGAAAGAGACACATTTTTCCCAAAAATGAGATTGCTATTAGTGGCAATAGATTTCATAGTATTAAGTATTATTATTTTTGCTATACCTTTATTATGACACTTTCAAAACATTTGTGTGGCTGTTAAAATTGCAAATATGCAAGAGTCAAGTTCTTTGTAAATCATTCCACTTTGCAATAGCTACAGTAGTGATGAAAAAAGAATATTTTAAATGAATACATTATTTAGGAGATGAAACACTTAGGGAAAAACATAAACACATATTTCTAAGCAAAGTTTGAACTACTCCACGTGATATAATTTCATATGATTGTCAATTCTGGTTTTATTTTTCAGTAAGTGGTGAGAGATTGTGTGACTAGACAAGTTTTATCTTACACGAGGATTCCTTAAGAAGGCGTTTTTACACACTTTTATGATATGAGAGTTGTTTTCCAGTTAAATAAAGTTTCCAGTGAGCTTCCATAGGAAGCCTTTACCAGTTCTTTTCTTCCCCTCAAAACTTCAAAGATAGGTTCAAACCTTACCTTGAATACTCACTCATTTCTTCTCTACTTTTTCTTTCCTATGTGATGTTTCCAGAATCTTGAATGTGGAAGCACAAACCTGTAGTTAGCAGGACATGAGGGCTGAGGTACAATGCACCACCGAAGGAGGGAGGTAGTGGGGCATGCCCTCTGATTCTCTAGCAGAGCACATTATGAAAGAATTTAAGTAGATATTCTGTTGTGCCTAAACCCTAGAAGAAGATAGTTTATATGTGCTTTTATGTATTCCTTTTATCATTTTGCTCAGTTTGTGTCACAACAATAATGCTTTCTTAATGCTGTTTTTGAGCAAGAGGTTTGTTTATTTTTTTTTCAGATAGTTAATAACTTGACAGAATTCTGTAAGTTGGATTAGAGCATTACTCCTGCATAAATTAGATTTACAGTCTCTGGTTAATTTTGAATAGTTAGGAAAAATACGTGTTTTTGGCTGAGTTATAGTGTAGTTCCGTACATTGACTGCTAAATCCAAATGGGCTACAGTACAAGAGAAGACATAAACATTATCTAATGGGAAAAAAATAGCTCAGCTGATAGCTGTTTTTCTCTTTAACATTATTCGTTTTGGGGGTGAACAGCCTCTTAGTTTAGAGTGTATCATTCATGCACAAAGTGACACCTGCATCTGTCTCATATCAGCTGCTCTTATCCCATCCATGTCCCTAAGGAGCCTGTGAGACTTTCTGCAGATCAACTTTTTAACTTTTTCCTTTGATCCAGCATTTTGTTAGTTCAGAAACCAACTGAGGAATGACATGGTTAAATCAAAACATTTGAAAACGTACGCTAAAATGTTAATCTAAAAACCACAGAATTAAAAAAATTATTTTATTTTCAGTTTTATTTTTTATTTTGGCTAGTAAAAGCATTTTTGCAAAAGTTTTGGATGTTTTCAATGATGGAAAATCCTGTTGTTTTGCAGTTTTTTTATTTCCATATCCACAGGAGGGTCTGGATCAAGTGAAGGCTGGTTAAAGTCCTGTAGTTCTCAAAGGAGATGGAGATAAAGGGTCACATTTCTTTTGCCAGTGCCCCACATGATCCTTGTGGAAGCATTTCTCTGGGACTTCAAGAATTCGGAGGAGGAATCAAGCTGTAAGCAGATGATACTCAACAAGATTTTAACTGGCTTTTGGATCCAGCCTGGTTTGTAAGGGATAGAATCCATCAGGCTGGAAGTCATTGTAAATGTGCCTGTATTCTGGTCTCATAAATTGTGTTACCCCATAGCCTACTGAAATATGCAGATGCCACTGAGAATAATCAAGCATAGCATCTTCTCCTCATATTTTAATATAAACTAGTTTATCAGCTGATCAGAAAAAAAGATGCATGTCATGTAATCAAGGAAGATGAAATAAATATTAGCATATTAAATCACCTCTGCCTATAAACATCATTCGGAGGATTCAGCATTTCAAGGTGAGAATGCCCTTTGTGAAGAGAAGTGAACTTCAATGTATTTAAAAGAAAACTAACTTAGGAAGTGATTTTCTATATCCCCTTTGCAATTATCATTGATATCTGTCTTCTAGTAAGAATTCTCTCTTTCAGAATCTAAGTTTTTTCTACCACTCTGTCCTTGGATTAAAACACTCTTAATGGTGTCCCATTTGTTGCCATGGAAATAAATGCAATGACAGATTCAACAATGTGGTTCTCTGGAAGAAACAATATGGGAGGGAAGAGTTGGGGGAAAAAAAAGCAAATATTGAATTTGAACAGGTTTCTTTTGGAATTAGTTATTGTGGGAAAAATGGGTATTGATTAAGAGCGGAATGGCTTAAAATGTCATATGCACACACGGTTTTGAATCTGTAAGAATTTTTTTTTTTTCAATAAGGAAGCTTCATTTTTCATCTTTGACCACCTAGGTCAATGGTGTTTCACTCTAATTGGAAGGAGACATGATGACTTTTGAATGATTATGTCCTTGAGGAGAGCTGTGTTATCTCTGCTTTTTCTTCAGGGGTGGGACTGTGTCAGACAGCTGTTTTCCTGCCCAGCTGCTCTGCAGAGATTCAGAGCGATGATGCAGAGCGATGATGGACTTGCCTTTTGTTATATTTTGGGCATTTGGCTAGACACGCACGTGTTGCTGCAGAATAGTGCCAGCTTTCTGCATGTCCACACATCTAGATTCTGGGAAGATACCAAAGGCTTACAGCTGTGTCGAATGCAATGGCTGCACAGATCTCGACAGCTTCTCTGCTGATGATTAGCTTTCAGTGATTAGATGTTACCGAGTTGTCAGACAGGAAGGGAAAAGTTCGTGTTTTATTTTCGTTTTGTGATGAGTAAACTTTTATGTGATAGAGTCCGTTGAAACCAGTCCCTCAAGTTATGCAAGAACTACTTCAGATTAAAAGTTACCTTGCTGCTCTGGAGCTGGTCAGTGCCTCCAAGTCTAAGGAAACTTTCAGATTTTCCTACTCAGATGAGTGAAACTTGATGTCTGTGTATTTTTCTCCATTTTACTATATGGATAGAGAAAGCAGCTGTAGCTGTTGCCTTGGGATGCTTTAGGATCATAGCACTTGCCCAGTCATTAGGAAGGAAGATCGGCTTTCTTGTAATTATAAAGGCTGTCACTTTTTCCAATCACATAAGGATATTTCCCTTCACTAGTAAATGAATAATAGGAAACTAATAAGCAAGAGATACGCCAATTTCTTCTCTCTGACTAGCTTTGCGCTTTGTAAATGTTAATAACTGTGGAAATAGCCTTGGCTCACTTTTCAGGAATGAAATGAGACTGACTTTCTGATGTCCATTATCTGCTCTCAGGGGTCAGTATTATGACCTCTCTCTTTCTTTTTGGAGCTGCAAAGAAGACAGATGTCTCCCTTACTACCTCACCTGGCCATGTAGCTTCTCCTTTTCTACAAGCTCCAAAACATGCAAATGAACTGGTTGATTTTGAAGACCCAAAGCTGTAGCATCTTGCTGTGGTGCAATAAAGTTCCCCATAACAAAGAAATATTCTAAAACATTGATTTTCCATGCAACTTTGTGATTACTTTAATTTCAGTTTAGTGCCTATTGTTTAAGGGAACTCTAACATTCCTGAATTAACAGGGATCCTTTGGGACTTCATGGACATGTTATCAATGATCTGTCAGCCCTAGCAATAAATGTGAAGTTATATTTTGATGGCTACAGGGTTTGGATAAGCCTATAACTGACTTCTTCTACGCTTCAGTATTCTCTACTAAGGTAAAAACCTCACTTGTGTATTTGTATTCTAGCTGAATAGAATTTTTATCAATCCCTCCTTGAAAGAGATAGCTTTTAGCTAGACTTTTTTGTTGTAATTGAACTACATAATCTTCTGTCATTCAGTCTTAGTTGTAATCATGTCATTATGATGATCTTTGACAGATGTAGCTGAAGTGTATTTTAGCCAAGGCAAAGCATATGTGGCATATCTAGTTTTCAGCTGCACAAATTGAGTTTACTTCTGTTCAGTGCTACCAGATGGAAGTGCTATAGAGGGTAATCTCATGGAGGTAAGGGTCAACCCTCTACCATTGTTTTCCCTATTTAATCAGAGGGACCTTCAAGTCTTTTTCCCTGCATGTTCAAATACCAGTGATATATCTTTCCACAGATATTAGTCTAACTTCTCCTATGAACCTCAAGGAGAGAGGTTTGACACTCCCCTTAATCTGTCTCAGTGCTCAGCTCCCCTTATTCGCATGTTCCATGCTGTACATTATAACACAGACTGTTAATTTTCTCTTTATAACCTATCTTTTTTTTTGTATTTAAGGAATGTTGTACAACCCACAGTCAGCTGTTTTGTCTTTAGACTAAGCACTATCAGCTCTTTCAGTCTTCTCGCATAGGTCATATTTTCAAGTCATAGAATGATTTTTATTGTTCACCTCTGGATTCCCTCTCATTGTGTGTGTGTTTTGTATGTTGCAGTGTCCCACATGGATGACATTAGCTAATCTTTAACCAAAGCTGAAATGACTGAAGGGCCCTTTCACTTGCCTTACAGCCTATACTTCCAGAAGAAAATGTCTGCAATTCAGCAATAATTTTTTTTCACAGTAATATGGTACTACTGATTCATTTCATCTTGTCCCAAACCCTTCTGAAGAGCAGATCTTTTGATATCTGTTCCAGGATCTGTTCCAGTCCTCTTCTGATTAACCCCATTTTATGTCTGCATTGGGCAAAATAGTGACCTAGTCCAGAGTAATGTAATCATTTTGGGAAGAATCCCACTACTGTGTGCATAACACAGGGCTACCTGATTAACAGGTAGCATCACCTAAGACGAAGCCTGTTGTGCAGTGTCCTTAGGAATGAGAGAAAAAGGGTTGCTAAGACCAGGTGATTTGACATCCCCAATTATATCTTGAACTTCCCATTCCCTAAAGCTTAGTTCCATCATTGTTAAGGACATGAGGAATTTCAGTCCTACGTTTTCATAGTGGTGATTAATATATCTGAAATGACGCATGCTTCTTCTTTGTAAAGGTAAATGTCATCCATGAGATGTATACTCCACAAGACTTTTACCATCTATGATTTTGTATCTACAAAAGTGTGCTTTGATCAAGTTAGAGTGCTGTATTTTGATGGATCAGACAGCCCTAATTAATTATTGATGCTTTGTATTGAATGTTTTATGACAAATCAGGAAGGCAAAATCTTTGCATGTGGATATTAAAAACATTTTGAAGTGTTTTTTTGGCCAGAGGGTTGTACGAAAAAAATGGAATAAATTATCTTGAAGACACGGTATTCTGGTAAGCTAGAGATATCAATTATATTTAAAAACACTAACAGTAATTAAGCTTCAAAGAAGATATTTCGAAGCATATATATTTTAGAACCTAGAATTATATTTTTAATATTGCAACCTAAGGACTGTTTTTTTTTATTTAAATACAATACAATTTGTGAGACAACTCAGAAGCATGTCCATCTGGATTGGTGTTTTGTCATGCATGTGTAATTTTCTATTTCTGGTGAAGTATTGCGTCAAAAATAGACATTCAGTAAGGGAAACTCAGAGGACATATGCAGGCAAAGACTGGATAAAAAGTTTTGAGTTAGCTTCATCTTTGGTGGAAACAAATTCTTCCCTTTTCTCTCAAAGTAAAAGCTTCATGACAAAACGGGAATTGACAGTTGAACGTGTTTACTTATGACGTGATTTGTATAGACATATGTTACTCCCAGTAAGATAGGGAAAAAAGATTGTTTCCTTGCATTACATGTCCTGCACTGATCACCTTACATTTAATGAAATTAGATTCAACACCAAATCATGCTACATCATCTGATCTCAAAATGGTCTGGGTTGCTCACTTTTGTTATCCATATTAATAAACCCAAGCTACTTTCATGGCTCTTTTTATTCATCAGAGGAATTATTATGCTACTACCAAGAATGTTTGTCAGGGCATTTTCACTTTGGGTGTTTAATGAAGTTACAATATGTGGCCTCTTTTTAAGGAGCAAAGAAATTCGTGGTTGCAACATTAGTGGATCAAAGCAAACTACTGGGTATTTTCAAGACTAGTTTTTGTAAGGATGACGAAAGGGTGGTGTGGCATAGAAAGAGTTACTAGTTATTCAAATATCACCTGGCTGAAAGCTTAAGACCTATTGCAAGAAGAAGAGAAGCTGTTGTAGAGTGGAGAGAAAGGGAAGTTTTGCTTCCCCTTATCTACCTGAGCTTACATTTGAGCAATTAGCTTGGGATATAGACTGCTTTGTCTTGCATTGGAACATGTTTCTACAGGCTGAGATCAAGATCTGAAAGAGGACATCTTGTTGAAGCCTTGGCTGAAACATGGCTGAGATGCATCCTTGTAGTTTTGTACTCTGGGTTATATTATATGCAGAAGTATGCTAGACTGACTGTTACATAATTTGATAATTAATACATTTTAGTGAAAAGGCGGGCTTTTTGGCTTCTTCTGCTGAAGTAGGTGCTTATAATGACAATTTCTTCGCTTTGCTTTTTCATCCCCTAGTAAGATGCTAGCACTGTCCGCCTTACATCATTAAGTAATCCCCACCCCTAAAAGTTATTCCCATCAATGGGTAGGAGATAACTGAATCCTATTTTGCTTTTAAAATCATTCTGATGCTTTTCTGTTTGATAGTTTATTTATAGTCACTGAAGAAAGCCCATGAAAATGTTATTTGTATGTGAATTTGAATCAACATATTTGTTTAGCTTTTAAAGTCACAAGAGCAAAGCATAAACAGAGTTCTTCATCTGACTTTTAGAAATCAAAGACAAAGGCCCTCCAGCTGCTGTAGTCCTTTGACTAATTACCTCTTATAACTATAGTTGAGATGCAGTGGGGGTTACTAGGGATGATGCATATCAGAAAGTGAATCGTTGGTAGGACAAAATTGCCAAGCTAGGTACACCGTAATCATTCAAGGACAGACAGTTTTGAAAAGCAAGCATATAAGAAGGTCAGGCCAAGAATTTATTTTGGTTCAAAATAACCCTCTGTGGAATGTTATTACTTGCTATACGCCGTATACAGTTCTGATCAGTGTCAGGAAACAGTCAACAAGCTTATGCTTATGAGTCCTTTTGTCAAAGATGCATGTGAAGTTGTTAAAATGAGGTGGCTCTTTGACAGTAAATGGGAAGCTGTGAAGATTTCTGCACCAAGTAACAATTTTCAAATGTGAATTAATAAACATGTCTCAGAGCTCAGCGTGTTGGATTTTCAGTATTTTTTAAAGTCTGGCCATAAGTCTTGCTTTGGGAACACAGTCCTTTGTATAGCTGATCTGTAAAACACGCTAGCGGACAGTGGGACATGAGATTGTAGTTATCAAAAAATTTTGTTAAAGAATTTGAGTCTTCAGTGTTACCAGGTCATAGTGGAGCTAAATTTTATGGGGATTCTGGTGACCCAAATTTACAGAGATGCTGGCCTACAACTGAGTACATCTCATCTTCTATATACTGTAAGATATCAAACTGTATTAAGCACTGCCATATATGTTTTTATTTTCTTAAGAATTAAGGCAAGATTTTATGACCGAATTCCCCAAATGACTGATTTTACAAATTTTACTTCTATTTCTTTCATTCAGTGGTAGAAGAAATTACGTATGTGTCTGCATATATATCCATGTATATACATCTTGGCAAACAATAAGATGGCACAAATGATAAAGCACAGACAGATCTTATGGTCTTTTTCTGGTTTTCAGTGCCAGAGTGGCACCTAGGGGTGTTTCAGAAGTAACATACTGGTTTTTCTTCTCCCTCTGACTGGCAGTGGCACAATTATTCTAATAAAGTAGGTAAATATACCTCAAACAAATAGAAACACATTGAATCAAAGCTTTGTATGAAACTTGCTTCTGAAGGCACCCAACATAGAAACTGGACAGTCCATAAATATTTATGAACAGTGGTTCTGATCCTCCAGATACATAAAAGATCATCTGAATGTTATTCCAGTTGATATTTTCAGTAGCTTCATCAGGTTCCTTGTGTTTGGCCATGTGAAGCACAATCACATACCTGTTTACACAGAGACAGAACATTTCAAAACATACCTGGGCTTTACTGCATATACTTGAATAAAATCCTCAAACCATGTACCAGTGTGCTCTGTGCTGAGATTAAAACGTAGAATCAGAGAATCATAGAATGGTAAGGGTTGGAAAGGACCTTAAAGATCACCTAGTTCCAACCCCCCTGCCATGAGCAGGGACATCTTCCACTAGACCAGGTTGCTCAGAACTCCATCCAACCTGGCCTTGAACCCTGCCAGGGAGGGGGCATTCACAGCTTCTCTGGGCCACCTGTTCCAGTGTTTCACCACCCTCATGGTGAAGAATTTCTTCCTAATATCTAATCTAAACCTACCCTCTTTCAGTTCAGAGCTGTTCTCCCTTTTCCTATCACTAGACACCCTTGTGAAAAGTCCCTCTCCACCCTTCCTGTAGGCCCCCTTCAGGAACTGGAAGGCTGCTCTAAGGTCACCCCAGAGCCTTCTCTTCTCCAGGCTGAACAACCTCAACTCTTTTAGTCTGTCCTCATAGGAGAGGTACTCCAGCCCTCTGATCATCTTCGTGACTCTCCTCTGGACACGCCAGGCTTACCTTTTCCAGGAGCACAGATTCTCATATTTGCAAAAACATCTATCCAGTCAGGGGACTGGAGGGATTATCCAGAATACAGTAATACCTGATTCAAAATATGACTGACTCTTCTAATTGGCTATTGATAGAAGTGTTGCTTTTTCCTAAAGTGGAAATACACTGAAAATAAGTGTAAGGCTTGAGGATGATAAAGCTGATAGTGAAAATCAAAGGAAGATTGCTTATTTTGGGTAATGTTTAATTGATTCTCTGTACAGTACCTGGAAAACGTGATCTCAAGTGTAGACAGTTGTAGCAGCCAGAAAGAAATGTCAAAGGTGTTTCAGCCATGAAGATTTACATTTGAGTTGAATATCTGTGTACTACTCTGCAACTATTGATACATAATCAGAGAAGCAATATGTATTTGTTTAGAATCTCCATACATGCATAAAGGAGAATGATGTATGTGTTAGTATTCTTTCTAATATAAGTGCATATGAGTGAGTAAATGGAGTTTGAGTGCACTTAGTAATTTTTTTTGATACAAAAATGAATAATGCAGAATTGGTTCTTAAATAACCAAGTAAATCATTGTGTAGCAACAGCACTGCAGTAAACAAATTGCTGCAACTGGCAGAGAAATTTAATCTAATTTTAAGTCCTTCTCTACTCCAAGTAACAAATCAGAAGAAAAGTCTGGTTATAAGCACAAAGATGCCTGTAGAATGGGGAGCAGGCTCTAAGGGCATAGTGGAAAGTAGATGAGAGGCAGGATGCTGTGTAAAGCTGGGGATAGAAAAGGAGAGGTAGCAGATGGGACGCATACGCTTACAAAGATCTTGCCTTCCAAGCAGAAATGGGTCACATTGGGTGGAAACAAAGCAACCTCAGGAAAACAGAAGAGTGACCTGATCAAAGGCAATATACTGAAAAGGAAGGAAAAGCTCCAGGGATGGGGGAGGGAGGATGCCCTGTGTGGCGCATGCTGGAGCTGACAAATGAAGGGCAGAGTACAGCCAAACAAGGGGACAAACCTGCAAGTGATTAAATAGACAATTCAAAAGACATTAAGTTCCTGTGGAAGACAGATGGAGTTGACATTAGGAGAAGAAAGCTGCAAATAGAAATGGGAGGAGCAACTGAACTTTGTTTTTTTCTCTAGGGAAGAATTTTATGTAGTCTTTCTTTTTTTTCACAGAGAATTGGCAAAACAGATGACAAACTCATAGAAGAATGATGGTTTTTCTTTTATTCACTTCCAGTAGATCTTGTCTATGTGCAGATCTGATCTCTGCCCTCCAATGAATCATAAGTCTGTGGTGTGCCAGATGCTTGAACTGATTAATTTGTATTAACACTGCTAATACGTGTGACAGCTTATGCTGAATATCACTAATAACTCTGTGGTGCAGGATTACCTGGGTTTAACATGAAAAAAGATCAGTATGATTTTTGTGGATAATTGTACGTTATGGCTGTGCGTACATGACGAGCATTAGAAAGAGGCCTCTGCTACACAACTCAGATGTGAGTCCAGAGTTTGATACTCCCCTCTAATTTGAATGTATTCAGTTTTGACTTGGCTCATTATGAATGGAGAGACCAGCTGCAAAATTCAGATGCTGTTCTAAATTTGGAATCTGAAACTTGCTAGAGGTCAGGGACTTTCAGAGATAAAAGTGAGGTTTAGAACTATCTCAAATAGGAAGATAATATATATTTCAGAAGGCGTGACTGCAGACTTCCTCTCATCTGTGATTTCCTAGGTATATCGCACAGTGCAGGTTTTTATGAAAACTGTTTTCATGACCCTCATTGACAGTTTTGTGTATTGTCTTGATCAGATTTTGATCTTTTACTGCCATAAACCAATTGTAAATCTGTAATATTTCTATCAGGCATGAGAATAATACTAAGGTAATACTATGTATGGCATATATGAGCATACATGTCACTTCTGATTATAACATATAACATTTGTGATTCCAGATTACTATTTGCAAGTTCTTAGGGATAGATCAGGAAAACACTTCCATGCCTAAGGCAGGATTTAGGCAGAATTTAGATGCTAAGTTCCAAAACTCTAAGCTGAAATGCCTGGTTCATCTCTGCTGTTTCCCGAAACTGGGTGCCTGTGTATATGACCTAATGGTTTTTGCAGGTGCCTGAGCAGTTGATGCAGTCTCTAATTCTCACAGGGATTCTAGTTGGCCGATATGCCTCAAACCACCTTACAGCTAGGCAGAATTATACTCATCAGGAAATACAGAGGTTTATCATTCACCCTTTTACGACTGTAGTTCAGGTCTTTCCACGTCAAACCCAAATGTCAGGCAATATTGTTGGGATCCTGTGGGAGTACGAGTGGGAAACCAAGAAGCCTACATAGCACCACAGAGATTAACAAATACTGCTTGCTGGTCTCAACTGACATACTGATTCATAGCACTGAAATTTTGCACTATGTTAATAAGAATTTCATGCTAGTGTTCTCCTGGGAAGGAAAGATTCGGGGAACAGTACCCTAAAGTGGCTTTGTTGGGAGGGAATGGAGAGGAGTGCTGTGCTATGTGAAGATTGCTGTTGAGCACCACTGAACAGTTAAAACCCATGCAGGAAAGCGAGCAGACCTCTTCCAGCATCCTTGGCTCTGAGAGATGAGTAAAGAACATAGCACGAATTGCACACTGGCCTTGCCACATGACACTGCTAAATACCTAACGCGAAGCTGAAACCTGAATCATTCAGGTGTCACCCTGCATAAATTTTTCAGGTGCTCCCAACAGGCAGTGCTGTAGATTTTTGTTTCCTACCGCTTGTCTGTGATCTATGGTACATATCAAGGTTTCATGCATTTAAAATACCTTGCCTAATGCTTCTTTTTTTTTTTTGCTTTGTAATAACCCTGTGAGTTTTTAATGGAATCTGGCTGTATTTTAACAAGAATGCTTTGTTCCTAATGTAGTTCTGTGGAAATGCTGACTTTTCTCAGTATGTTTCATTCCTCTTTGAAGAGGTGTTGTCCCACCTGCTATCCAATAGCAGCCCCCTTCTTCCTTAGTTTTCAATACTTTCCAGAGATTGTAAAATCTGTATGCTGATTCTGTAGATTCAAGTAGTGCAATTAAAAAATAAATTACTTTCACTATATAACACTTACTTGTTTGAATCTGTTCTTGAGTTTAGCATCTTGTGGAGGGTAGGCTTGTTGCTTTGAAGTGGAGGAGGTGGGTCCTATGGTATGTGCTTTCTGGAAGAGAGCAGACACAGGGAGATGTAGCAGTTGATTTTAGGTGGACAGTGTTGAAATCAATGAAAAGAGATTGGAAAACATCTGAAAACAAAATTTTAGTTGATGAAAGACACTCAAAATGTGAAAAACTATAGATCAGAGCCACTGCAAAGTAAAACTGATATGACAAACAGAAATTAAATAGCGATGGGAGGACTGACTGGCTCAAGGGGCTTGTAATCAGTACAGAAAATTTTGTGCCTGGGTCAGTGGCTTGAATTTGCACAGACTTACGTGTGACTACTGTTGGAAAATCATTAAAATGTTCTTTTTTTTATTTCCTTGGGTTGATGCCATGAGAATTATTATGAGACTTACTTTGATTATGTTACTTTTGACAGCTGATACTCAAGATTTGAGGCCAGATTCACAAAGATGTTTAAATGATTAGTGTACATTAAGCCCGTTTGTGGTGCAGATAATCACATGCTTAAAAGTATGTTTACAAACTTCAATTTCAGTTGTGTCTGAATAAACTGTGTGTTACACTTGTCAATTAAGCAGGACTGTCAGTGTGGGATCCTAGTGAGTATCGCTGGTTTGCGTTCTATTGCTTATAGCAGTCCAGCCATAAACGTAACTCTCCACGTTTGTTGGTGTAAATCAGGAGTACACTGAAAGCAATGGACTTCTTAATTACTTTGTTATCTTACTTGAATGTGCAGTTATTTTTCTGATTTATTTTCTATCAGTACTCCTTGTGAGGAATACTGAGTTGAAATTTTTAGACTGTCGAATATCAGAAAGAGTTCATACCTGAGACATGCACTCTAGAAGCACTTTTCTGGATTGTCTTTGTTCGCAGTTAGAAAGTGAAGACACTCCAATTTCTGAGCAGGATGTTTTGTTTTCCATTCCATTTGTTTGCTCTTGCTTTTTCTGTTGTGTGAGTGGATTTGGGTTTCTTTAAGTGTTTAGCAATTCTGCTAGATCTGTTAAAAGAATGAGCACTCTGATCAGGAGGAGCATACGAGGCTTCTTAGACCTTCACCCTGTATGTGGAACAACTTCCCGTCTTTAAGTCTCATTTCAGGGTCTGAATTAGCATGATTCTGACAGCAGCATCAGCACAGTGTCAGTAGCCCGTTAGACTCTTACTCCGAAGCAGTTTGGAAGGAGCATGCACATGATACAAAACTGGGAGGAGCGGTGGATACACCGGAAGGCTGTGCTGTCATTCAGCGAGACCTGGACAGGCTGGAGAGCTGGGTGCAGAGGAACCTGATGAAGTTCAACAAGGGCACATACAGGGTCCTGCATCTGGGGAGGAACAACCCCATGCAGCAGTACAGGCTTGGGGCAGATCTGCTGGAGAGCAGCCCTGCAGAGAGGACCTGGGAGTGCTGGTGGATGACAAGCGGACCATGAGCCAGCAGTATGCCCTTGTTGCCAAGAAGGCCAATGGGATCCTGGGATGCATTAAGAGGAGTGTGGCCAGCAGGTCGAGGGAGGTTCTCCTCCCTCCTCTATTCTGCCTTGGTGAGGCCCCATCTGGAGTACTGTGTCCAGTTCTGGGCTCCCCAGTTCAAGAAAGATGAGGAGCTGCTGGAGAGAGTCCAGTGGAGGGTTAGAAGGATGATGAGGGAACTGGAGTACCTCTTCTATGAGGAAAGGCTGAGGGAGCTGGGCTTGTTCAGCCTGAAGAAGAGAAGGCTGTGAGGGGACCTAATAAATGCTTATAAATATCTGAAGGGTGGGTGTCAGGA
>Ga0065711_1026726_pt1 | contig 61334 bp, 33 predicted proteins | sample Hoacrofraction12_FD_59098 | JGI IMG/M metagenome (GOLD analysis project Ga0065711, IMG submission 59098) | Hoatzin crop microbial communities from Cojedes, Venezuela - Epithelial fraction 12 v2 (version 2) | ecosystem: Host-associated > Birds > Digestive system > Esophagus > Crop | place...
ACTGGAACGGGTTGCCCAGAGAGGTAGAGGAGGCCCCATCCCTGGAAACATTCAAGACCAGGTTGGACAGGGCTCTGAGCAACCTGATCTAGTTAGCGGTGTCCCTGCTCACTGCGGGAGGGTTGGACTAGATGACCTCTAGGGGTCCCTTCCAACCCAAAACTTTCTATGATTCTATGATTCTATGAGTTCAACTTCTTTGCTCTCTATTAAGTCAAACCAATTCCCATCGAAACTCACAGCTTAGTGCTCTCGTATTGTGGCTCATCTTATCACTCCAATTTATTTCAGTGCTTTTAGAAACCATAAGCATTCTGTGGTATCTTAATTTCAGTATATTTACAAAAGGCCAAGTCTGGTCTTTTCCAAGATTCCTGCTGACTGTCACTGGAACATGGACAGGCAGATGGAATAGCACTCCTTTTCCTCACACTCAGTCCTGAGGATGATAACATTTGCAAGTATTTAACCACAAGGCTTGGAACAGAATGAAAATTAATACAAATCTGTAATTTATAGTAATGTTCATTTAAAAAATGTTTCATTTGTAGGGTTACCAGCATCTTCAGACTCAACCTCAAGCACCAAGGCTTCACTCAGTGGCATATTCAGTCCTGGAGAATTTGAAAAACACTCATTGTTTACATCTTTGCATGTGCTGATTCTTACCTTGATACACTGGAAATATTTGAGATTAATTAACTCTACTTTCTTTACATGGTAATTCTACTTGTTTGTCTCCAACCACTGCCTTCAAATAGATTGTCTGATAAATGTACAGAGCGATGTCTGAAAACCATTAAGCACTAATCGCTCATTTTCAGCATAGATCAACAGCATTCAAATTTAGACAAATCAGAGGGTGAAAGAGCTGCCAAGAAAATTCAACAACAAAAGAACAAAGACTGAAAAAATAAAATTAACTCACCAGCTATGCAGAGAACCACACTGTGAGATGCCTCCCCCACATGACATTGTCACAGCCCTGTGTATCCCAGAGGGCCTGACAGCCAACCTCATCCAGGGCTCCTACTCATGGGCCCAGGAGCTCCACTTCAGCTTGGCCTAGAGACGTCAATGCCACCCCAGCAATGCCAGAGTGGGTCTCCAGCCCTGACTCTAGCCCTGCCTCCTAGGTGGACCTCATCCCTATGCTGTGGTAGTTCATCTCCTGGATGGATCTCTGAGACGGATGTTCTAGCTTGTCCCCTGCTCCCTTTCTGGCCCCATCTCCTTGCTGGACCCCCAGGGTGGACCCTGGCTCTAGCTCATCCCTGTACTGCATTAGGAGAGGTCAATGGACTCCATTGCGCCCCCCAGCTCTGCCTGCTGAGCTCGGGCCCTGCAGGTCTTTGCATGCCCTTCAGAGAGGACATTGCTGGCACTGGGGTGACCTCAGCACCCATCTCCCCAGCCCTTCAGGAACATCCAGCGCTTGCAGTGCCCTGACAGAGTTTTCTAGACTTGAATACACTAACCCTGAGCTGCACACCTTCCTTGAACAGTTTAAATTATCCATTTAGAAGCCATGAAAAATGACTCCTTTTGTTTCTTTTTCCCAGTTAGACTTTTATAACATTTTGAAACACAGCAGCATCAGGATGTTTTCTTCACTTCGTTTTACATTTCTCAGCATCATGTCTGTAGCAACAGGCTGCAGTCAGGGTACGATGTCTGTAGTATCTATTTCATCCAAGTGTGCGTTATATGGACTTGAGGTTTACACAAAAGTTGCAAAAATAACAACAAAAATGAAAACTGAAAGGAGGAGAAAGGTCCTCTAAAAACTCTACAAAACTAGGCAGTCAGACACTTCCTTCTGAAACCACCTGCACCAAAAGCTTCTGTGTCTCCAGAACTTCCCAGAATAAATTTACCCACTGTTTTTCCTTGTTCTCCAGCCCACTTGCTTTTTCAGCCCCCCCTCATCAGCTCCAGCACATTCACATGCCCCTGCCCAGAGCAGGCAGCTTGTAGGTTTCTATGGTCAACAGCCCGGCATGAGGAGGTGTTGCTAACACTCACAATGAGTCCCAAAGCAGGGTGAGCTGCCACAGAGCACTGGAAGATGCAGGAAGGAGAGTACTGTGCCTTACTTGCTACCCTGTAGTCCTTCCTTGTAGTTCTTGCTAATAGCAGCATCTTGAAATGTGAAACAGCTTCCGAATTTGTTTACGGTTCTGTTTTCATCACTCACCTAGGTCACGTACAGTCTATAGGGGTAACTGGAATATTTGGGCTGTTGTGACTTCAGACTAAGATGTTTATGTAACAAACCTGTATTTTTACTTTAATGCTACTACCAGCAAGATCTTGTATGGTAATATCACAGTACTATTACAGGAGAAAAACAAAATATTAAAATTAAGGCTGTGGACCTACAAACTCTTTACAGAACATACAGCTTCATTCATGCACCATTACTTTACTACTAGTTAAGAACACAAAGAAATATGTGAATCAAAGAACAGTATCTATTTTCCTACCAAACCTTTTTAGTGGCACAGAATCTGTCACTATGAAAAACTGAAATGGTTAGGCTTTCAATAGAGTAATAGAGTGACTAGACTTTTTAATACACGCAGACTCTCTTTTCCAAAATTACAAATTTAAAATTCAACTTCTAAGCTTGCACACTTGGGATTTTAAAAAATTCTGGGCTGATTTAAGAGTCTCATTGAATTCAGAATACATCTCCTGGTTAAGAAGTACAGTTTGCTTAGCTCTCTTGACTTGCCAAAGTTATTAGAGAGTGTTATCAAACACAGATGTGTCATGGAAAATGTTTGCCAATTTCTGTTTTTTAAGGATGTTTTATTCTTCGCTGTCTTTGTGTGGCAAGCATGAGAATAAGCAGTAAATAATATACCAAAGCTGAAATCCTACTAGTTATTATAAATTTAATAGAAAAGATACAAGACAAAGAACATTCACCACTTACAATTTAAAAGTATGATTAAAAACTTAGCCGTACATGTTAAAATTCATTGTTCAAAAGTATATGTACAGGCATGGAGGTTCTACCAAATATATGACTTGAGGCATTGGAAGAACTAGATGCTAAAATATTTCCCATTGTTCTAGGTACATTTTCTCTGTACTAGCCCAAGACTAAGTCAGCCTAAATAAAAAATATACCCATTATCAAAGCAAGTTCCAACATGATACAATTTTTGTGCAGGTAGGTTTTCATAGAAACTATTTCCATTAATTGAAAAAGTGGATATCCAGTGTAAACAGACCTCTTCAAAGGATGAACTGTGCTAATCACATCACTGTCATTAGCTGTTGTGAAGGAGCAATGCACTCCGTGTGATCCAGGAAATCTTGTTCTCCAAAAATGGATGCTGACATGGCAGGTATTGAGTCCATGCAGATCCAAATCTCAGCTGCTTCTGAAGAACTACGTAAATGCTCCATGCTGGGACCACCCAGCTGGGATTCATCTATTTCATGACACATCCAATCTGTGCTGATAAAAGAAACAGTTCTAATTTAAGATGCTTACACAACAAGGGTGGATAGAAAATAGGCTGTAGAGAAGATACAGTGTATCTTTGATTGCCTTTACGTGGTTTCACCACAAGGAAACTTTCCCTTTACGAAAACAGTACAGAAAGTATGCAGCCTTTCCAATCACAAAGACCTTATCAGAACAGAAATATTTGCATTCTAGAAGAAAACATAAACACTGAGTAATTTCTGGGACTGGTGGGCTCAATTCTTCACTGTTGTCAAGTTGAATTAGCCTTAAAGGACCTACCTGAATAACTACACCTCAAAGGTAACCACAAGCTTCTCAATAAATTTGCACAGAGGACAAAGACCCTAAATGATGTTTTTTCTACTGTTCATGTCATCCTACTTCTGTAGTCTACACAACTAATATTTTCCTAATTCCTAGTGGAATAGACGGCAAAAATTTCTTTGAAGTCTGCTTTACTGCCTTTAAAGACTGAGCAGCTGGGGAAGTCCTCAAGTACATACGTGTTTGAAAATTGTATATCAGAACCAAAGAGTGTTACTATAGAACAGCTTCTCAATACCTTCTCCTTGATAAGACTTTTCACAGGGGAAATTCTCCAATGTTTTCTTGACGGTCTCAAACAAGACTGCTCTGCCTTGTTCTGTGGCTAAGCCTGGCTAACTTCTATAAAAGGGTATCATCTAACTTGTCTACTGTCTGGATATTAGGCTATTTATTCACATTCTCTCCAAAGTCAACAGAAAGCTAGGCACTGCCAGAAGGCAACTCATCCTCTCCTCAAACAAGTGTTTCAGACAGATTGGTTGGATCACCACCTGCGGCTGTCTCCACGGGTAGCCTAGGCAGCGGGACTCCACCAGGCACCTGCAGTGTGAAATGCATGCCTAACATAGGTATCCAGTGCCAGCTGAGATTGCCTGTCATGTCCTGTCTGAATGCCTCTCCAGAAGGTCCCTGACTCTCCTACAGCTCCTACAGTCTTTTCTACCAGCCTCACATGGATACCTCAGACATCCTACAATGTCTCAAACTACACTACATGTCTGTACTTTGGCAACTGAATCATCCTCTGTTCAGATGCCAAATGTTTAATATTTGGTGTAATCTATTACATGTGGATACGGGAAGATTATATCCACTCTGCATCTTTCCAGTTGACAGAACTACCAGGACACGTTTGGTTTTAAATAAGGGTTGTCATAATATTCTGGCCAGCTACACAGCTGAGCATGCACAAATACACATTGCAAATCACAGAATCACAGAATCACAGAATGGTAAGGGTTGGAAGGGACTTCTGTGGATCATCTAGTCCAGACCTCCTGACAAAGCAGGGTCACCTACAGCAGGCTTCACAGGACCTTGTCCAGGCGGGTCTTGAATATCTCCAGAGAAGAAGAATCCACAACCCCTCTGGGCAGCCCGTTCCAGTGCTCCGTCAACCTCAGAGGGAAGAAGTTCTTCCTCATGTTCAGGTGGATCTTCCTATGTTTCAGTTTGTGCCCATTGCTCCTTGTCCTGTCACTGGACACCACTGAAAAGAGTTTGGCCCCATCCTTCTGACACCCACCCTTAAGATATTTCTAGGCGTTTGTGAGGTCCCCTCTCAGCCTTCTCTTCTTCAGGCTAAACAAGGGGAATTCCCTCAGTCTTTTCTCGTAGAAGAGATGCTCCAGTCCCCTAATCATCCTCGTAGCCCTCCGCTGGACTCTCTTCAATAGCTCCTCATATTTCTTGAACTGGGGAGCCCAGAACTGGATGCAGTACTCCAGATGGGCACTAGGCAGAGTAGACGGGGAGGAGAACTTCCCTCGACCTGCTGGTCACACTCCTCTTAGTGCACCCCAGGATACCACTGGAATTCTTGGCAAATAGGTCTTGGGTTTTCTGTCCCCCATCTTCTCCTCATTTGCACAGTCTCTAGGCAATCCATTAGCAAACTCTTAGCCAGGCTGTCTCCTTCTCCTTCGTATCTTCCAGCAACTCTTCACTTCTCTTAAATTTATTGCCATTAGAAGCAGTAGTACTGGTACCATCATGGTCGTGACTGACATCAGCACTGCTTTTGTTGTTGCGGTAAAGAAGTTATTGTAGTCTTTGTCACCACTTACTTGTGCTAACGCCTAGAAAGTTCAATTCAAAACAGTAACCTTGTTGCGCTAGTTTCAAGAAACAGTACCTGCCCTGTAGAGTCCAAGATCTAAACAGATAAGGAGACAGAAAGTAGAAGAAAAAAGATAATTAGAACACAGACATCCATCCTCATAAGCAGTGTCTTCATCATAATTTTTGTTGAAATAATTTCTCTTGAAAAGTTAGTGAGGCTGTAAATGTTATTAACTGTGCTAATATAGGTCCTCCAGCATGCAGCCGTACCATCAGAGCCCCTGCATGAGATTTCCAGCAAAAAGGGGGACTCTGTTGCTAGACCTGCCATTCAACTCTGGATCCACCTACCACTAGTCCATCCCAGTATACGGTCAAGCTGTGAAGACAGATTCTTTAAAAAATGAGCCAACAAACAGAACTCTACATGTATCCTAAGAAATTCTTTATCCATGGCAGGATTTAATATAGTTCACAATGTAAAATAATTGATCAACATTAAAAGACAGTAGTAATGTAATACAGGGGTAAGCATATCTTTCATCTGAGTATTTTTAATTTAGTGGCTTAATTTAATATTTTAGGAAACTAATTTAATATTCTTTGCTTCTGTGTAGATCCATCAGTGTGTTTTAATCATTCTGTTTGATTTTCCATTTTCCATTAATTTCCATCAGACTAACACTGCTCTAAGATTTCGGTAGTCTAAACTGCTTTTTTTTCTTGTTGATTTATAATTTAAATTTAAAATTTGGTTTTTAACCTGATACTTAAATCATTGGTATATGGTACTGGAGTCAGATCTCTGTTACAGGAGACAATTATCTTCCTCTTTTCAGAGATCATCTTTTAGCCCTCCCAAAAACATTATGAAAATGCATAGGCTGAAGCTAACTTCTTTACTCTGAAATGAGCTCTCTGAACATCCATGTAGGAAAGGAGGGGTCCTCCTGACGTATTGCTCAATCCTGTGAGGATTACAGAAGTAATTCACACTGGATTTTAGACTCACAAGTCTTCAACATCCTCATCTACAATTATTATCTTACTCCACGTCTTACCTAACGTAAGTGAACACAGTCACAAAAACATCACCTATAAGCATAACAGAATCCCTACACCAATTGATCTCAACTAAACAAAATGCAGATAAATATATTAACTATCTAAAAAAGTAGATTCGTGGATGAAGATGCTGTTTCAAAGCAAGAAGCAAATGGTGAGTAGGAAAGTTTAGATCGCTATAATTAAAATTGACTGGACCATTGTGAGAAGACCTAATTTACTAAATTGTTCAGATTTACCTCCATGGGATTCTGCAGCAAGATATAAATGGTTTTAGCCTTTCCCAGGCTCTTTCTCCAATTTCTGTTGCTCTTCCCATTCTATTCTAACCTGTTTTCAGCAGTGGAAGGTAGGTTCTAGGTTCTACATTCTGTAGCAGAGCCACTGAGAGCATCTGCCTTGTCTCCCTGAAGAAGCATGGAGCCCAAGTAGCCTGTAGGTGTCTGAAGCTGTAGTTACAGGAAAGATCCTGCTCAGCTTAGTTCTCAGCTGGAACATGCTCATGGAGATGGACACTTTTTGCTAAAATCCATGTTTAGGTTCCAGGCACATGGGGTGAAGATTTACTTCAAGAAAAGATAATCAAATATTTCACTGGACAGAAAATCACATGGTTATTCCTTGAGTGTCTTATTGAAGACAAATGAATTCTGTAAGTTAAGGTGTCCTGTCTCCTTCAGAAATATCCACCTAAAGCATATCGCTTGTCTGGAGAAGTTTCATCCAAGTGAAATTCAAGTTCATTAAGCAGATAAGAATTAAACACATGCTCTTATGTGGGAAGTATTAAACAACCTGAGTAAGATTGAATAGTCCCTCCTCCACTAATAACACCAATTCACTTTCCTTCAGCTGCATGAGGAACTATACTACCCCTAGTAGTTTTCCAGTGATATCAGGCTTTTATCAACACCATATTATTTATTTTTTCAAGCAAAGAAATAGCTGAGAAATTAAATTAAAAGAAACCAGACTGTGACTGTTTCATTTGCTTATGAAAAAGAAAGAGGGTCTGCCTTCATAAATTGCCTGGCCATATTACCTTTGTGAATCAATATTGTTCCGTATACTTGGATCCAAACATGAAGAATAGCACCACACTTCTTACTGCATAGGACAGTCTTTATGTGCTACTTTATAATCATTTAAATGAGAAGAGAAATGTGAATTAATGTTTGATATGCATTGATTAACAGTTTGTGAACTCCTATACTTAAAGACCTTTTTGTTGAAGTTCTGAAAAATGCATAACACAAATGCTCCCAGAAGTAACAGCATCTTTTACAAAGTCAGTGAGATTAAATTGCAATAGAAATTACCTAAAGAACTTAATTAGTAATTCTTTAAGCTCAAACTCCTCATAGGAAAAAAAAACAAAAAACCAAAAGCGACTGCTACCTAGCCCTTCCGTGAAAAGAAAATAAACTCTATATAAACAAATACAAAACCAAATCAATGTAGAAAGGCAAGAGATGTTATTCCTTAAAATGCAAAGTGCATCCACTGCAAAGTCACAGATACGTATATAGTTTAATCAAAGGTAAAAACTTTGCCATAGACTGCAAACCAAATGTCATTCTGAAGAATATATAATACCCACAGCCCAAGAGATGTGTTAGTACTTTCTCAATACTTCGCAGTCAGCATGACCTCCATAGCTCCACGTGGCACATTTTTCTAAGACATCATTAGATAGATAAATACCTTTCAAGAATCCTGGCCCCTCTCTTTGAGAATATAACTCATGAGGCTAAATGAAAAACAGTACTCAACAAGTACTTAAATTCAGTGTATGGATCCTTTCGGAAATACCTTTGTGGACTGAAGTAAATCACTCAGCACATAACGAAATGTATTTACATTTCAGAGGAATGAAGGAAAGAGTGCAAAATAATTGCTCTGACCCTAGTCTCAACCAATGCAAACATATGCAGTGTTCAAACAGCCACTCGGTTCTAAGGAATTATAAACAAATCTTTTTATGGTCAGTTTGGCTACTGACCTTGAAGGGGAACTGAAGACAGCTGTGGAGATACTTGCCCTTTTTCAACTCTCTGTCACAATGGTGCCCACTCGGCCTCTTTTGGCTCCCCAAGCAGAATACAGTTAATGATTTTGGAGGCTGCATCCCTGCTCTCCCCCTAGGGAAAGTCAAGCACAGAGGGATCTCTCCAGCCATGAACAGTGGTCTCAGCCCACCAGCAGACCAGTCCCTATTCCATTCTCCAGCGATGTCTTTTCTCAATTTTCAGCTTACTGGTGTACATAAATCCCTCCTATTCAAAACAGTATTTCATTCTTCAGTTCCCTCTTCAACCACAGAGGTTAAATAGAGGAGGGAAAGACAGGTTGCTTCTTTTCTTCTCAAGATGTATACAAAACCGAACAACTTACAGGAGGTGTTACCGTACTTAAATAATATGTATGAAACACTGTGAAAGGGGCTGGAGAGTATAAACACAATTTGCTTGCACTCTCAGGTGCAAAGTCTGCTGAAGGCTTTTCAAGTTTAGATGCTACAAATGCTATCTAATGCTGCCATTCCCATAGGCTCACTTATTTCTTCTACAGACTCCTCAGACCAATCCAGTCCCAAAACTGAGATTCGTGCATGGGGCCACTGGCTGGGAGGTGTCCAGTTGCATAATGGGAGAGCATATCTGCTGCGTGAGCCAGGAAAGTTCTCCGGTCTGTCTGCCAGAGGGGAGCGTAGGGGTGTATGGAGCACAGTGCCACAGGTCCTCCTGCCCTTGTGCACCAGGCACAGTTGGGGGACAGACCGCAGAGCTGTTGGTCAAGAGCATGTGGAGGAGAGCCCTGAGGGAAGGAAAGGTAACGGCAGCAGCACTCGTGTGAGACGTGGCATGGCAGTAGGCAAGTGTGAGGAGACAGGTGCTAGAGGATCTCACACTCACCACAGGAGACTTAACAGGCCTGTTTGACATCTGCACTGTAGGAAGGAATAGCAGAAGGTACAACAAATCCATCTGGGAGCCTTAGTGCAACAGGGAGTTTTAGATAAGGCAAGAAGTGGCACAGAAAGGTCCAGTTCCTTGAATTCCAACAGACTGAGGATCTACAACTTTCACCATATCAACAGGACAAAACAGGAATGGGGCAAGAGCCATGCCCAGCTGTCTGCTCCATACACCTACCACCACCAGACACCACATGCAGTTGTTGGCAGGAACAGAAGACTGCTGCTACAATGAGTGACAGTAATTGCCAGTAATCTACAGTGCACTACAGTTTCTGCACAGCTTTATTTTTGTCTGGCTCAAGTAGGCAGAGAAAAGCTCTGCTTCCTTCAGTTTTACAGGCACCTACAAAGACATCGTAAACCGATTCCAAAAAACAATTCTAAGATGTCTCCATCCATCCTATGTGTACCTTCAGACCTTCCCACAAATCTATGCACTCTCTGCTGGCTTCTAACCATTGTTAAATATTCTGTAAGTATTTAATAGTGTCCCCCAAAACTTATCAGCAAGATGTTGAGTTGTCACATAGATCCATGTGCTTTTTCTTTGTCTTCCTATCTGAGACAATCTGAAAAGTATCAGATTATAGATATATCTTCTATTTACACATAGCAATGCAGCCTCTGTTCTGGAATCATCAAGTTGTTTCAAAAAAAAGAGAGTTCATTACAGGTATTTCTATGGATGATGCCTGTTGGTTTTGCGTGTGGTACGCAAGGACCCTCATAAGGATCCCTACGGAATTGTGTACATCCATAGGTTGGTGCTGGTTGCAAAAGCATTTAATGAAGCTGTTCCCAAGCTTGATGGAAAATGCCAAGGGCATCTTATGTCTAGAGGAAGGCACCTTTGAATAACCCGTTTATGGAAAGGACAGACTTGTTGCAGAGATACTGAAGTGCGATTACTTCTAAAATATGGAATAATTATTTTTCTACAAATGCCTACTATCACGTACCTGGGGACGATCCAGGTCCGAGTCAATTACAGTAAAATTAAGCTCTACAGGCCCAAGCCATAAGTCACTATTAAGTGACTGTGAAAGGCAGAAGGTTTTTAGATTATTAAGAATTCAAGAAGCTCTAGTATATCTTACAGCTGACAGAAAAAGCAAGTTCAAGAAAAATATAAGATATCCTCCTAAGTGAACATGTGGAGTTTCTTTAGAAGACTATGTTCCTTTACACTTGAGAGGAGATTCTTTTGATTACAAAACTATGAAGTAGTAAGGATCAGCAAGGATCGAGAAACCATTTAAAGACTCATTTACTTTCAGCTGAGCACAGGAAAGGAAACATCATTCTGCCTTGAAGGGAAAGAGAAAACTCGAGGAAGGAAATAAAACTAGAAAACAGAAAAACATCGTGTTACTGAGGATAAAAGTTTAGTTTCTGGCGTCTCATTTATCTCAATAACTCCATAAAGAAATATAACAGATATTTATTTCCAAATTTAATTCATACATATTTGTTTACAGGGATGTGCTCTTTTGACTTTTTCATAACCTACTGGAGATAAACATCCTTAAAAAAGACCCTCCAGCACTTTCAGAAGTCAGCCTTCCATCTATAATTAACAGTGTTTTCCTCTTCTTGGAGTTTTGACCCATCTTCTACATGGACTTCAATAATACTGTCTATTAGCCTCTTTATTATGTCTAGTATGTCAGACAGTCTGTCATAAACACAGCTTGAAATACAATAATCAGGAAAAGAAAGTCACTAGCTTTATCAAGCAATAACTCCCCCGTCACAGCCTGATCTGAGCATACATTATTTCATCATGCAATCCAAAACAACAAGATTGGCAGGGAGAAACATAAGAACTTTTCAAACATTGCCAGAAACAACTTAACAGATATGATAATACAGTATATTAATTAGTGCTTAAAGCTTGCCAAAGACTTAAAAGAGTAAGAACTGGTGAGGTTGTCAGTTAAAGATAAGATGGATATGAGAATTACACACCTGAATGCTTTTTTTTTCACAGGTGGAGCAGAAGATAAGGGGAGATGACTCATTAAGGCAATCTACAATTGGGAACAAATTAGATTTCAGAAGAGTGGACTCAAAGACCATTTCTGGAGCTTACCATGATTCCCACTTCCTAAATTTTTCCATGTGAAGCAATCAAACTCGTTTCCTAGAAACACATCATCTTTCTGGTCATTGCCATAGTCTCTTATTCTGGTACTCTCTGGCTTGTGTGTGACACTTCTTTAATGCAGGAACACAAGAAGTATGGATGGCACAACTAGTACAAGTTCAAGATGTGGTCATTTAGCTACAAATATTTTGCCTATTGCAAACATCTGTTAGCAGCTAATTGATTAACAGTGTCGAAATGCTGGGGCAATATTTTGGGTCTCCCTCACAGACACTGAATTTGATTTTCACCAAAGTTACAAAATTTCAGTTATCTTAATGACTTGCATGTCAACTTGCCCAACAGATTTCAAAGATATGAGAGAGAGGGTTTGACTGACAGATGGGTCATACCAGACCCTGCTTATTCTGGAAACCAGGCTAAGAAAAATATATGCAACTTGTTTCTGATGGAATATATTACTGGAATTCTGATGTCTCATTTGTAAATTCCCCAGAAGTTCAAGAGAAAGCAGAGGGAAGAGCGACATTTCTTAAAAATGTTTGGTGAGCTTTAATATCCTGGGCCAGCATGTACTTCATTCAGCTGGAAACACCCCAATGCACAAATTTAGGTGTGATTTGGTGAGTTCACACTGGCTGCTGAATTTTGTCTGCTTTGGCACTTCTTCCACAATAGGACGCTCATACAGGCTTATACTCCAAAGCTTTTCCAGCAGAGCCCATATCACATATACGGCTTCCCACAAAGGCCCACCACAACGGCAGTACCTGGGCTTGCAGGGGCCTTGAGGCTCACACCATGAGAGTAACAGCATGAGACCCACAAGTGAAAGGTTATTGCTACCAAGGTTCTGGAAAAAACTGCGAGTGAAGTTTAGCTGAAAGGGTACAGAGCCATGAGCAGAAGGCAGGCTGCAAGATTGCAAGCAGAAAGCCTTTAGTACTACAGGGGTTCATTCACCCAAGGAACTGTGTAACACATTGAACTGTTAACATTTAACTTGCCATTTGTGGAGGTTGCTTGGAGCACTTCAGAGTATGAAAGCCAGTAAACAAAACCAAACTCTATTGTTGCATTCTGCGGTGCTGTCTGCTCCTGGCAGCATAAATCAGAGTCAAGAAACAGATAGGTAGTGCACCTGCAGCTGTAAGAGCTTAAAAGCACAGAACTTTCTCCTTCCTTTAGCACTGATTTCAAGGCACAGAACTCACCAGTTCAAGCATCTTACAGAATATGAGTGTCCTGATAGCATTATAGCTATGGCCAGCTCTATGCAATGCCTCCGCAGGCTCACAACCTCTCTCCACCCATCTCTTCAGTCTTAGCTGTATCCCTGTGGTCAGGGATGAGGTCACATCCGTGGGGCCACATCTACCTCAGTGTGTGATTGCCAGGTGGCAACAAAGCCCTTTATGCATGAGCCATGGAGAAAGATATAGTGTAACTCACAAGAGGAACAGACTCAGGGAAAGAAATATCTGCCTTTTCTCAGAGGTGAACTGTTCCACCATTTCACTCTCTACAAATGTGAACGTGAGAAGCGATCCGCTGAAGGCACTCCTTGACTGGAGATGTAAGAGCATATAACACCAGCCATGTATATGATGAACACATGACAAATGAGTAAGTCTGGTGTCAGAGGTCTGCATGTCTTACCTGCCTTCTCAGATGTATAGGACTTGGTGGGTTTAAGCCTAAGACCTGCTGTGGTAAAGTCGTTAAAGTGCACGTAATGTCAAACCAAGTCCCCATCTAATTTACCACAGATGGAACAGCAGCGGTGTACCCTAGTTGCCCAGAAGGCCAATGGTATCCTGAGGTGCATCAGAAGGAGTATGGCCAGCAGGTCAAGGGAGGTTCTCCACCCCCTCTACTCTGCCCTAGTGAGGCCCCATCTGGAGTACTGCATCCATTTCTTGGCTCCCCAGTTTAGGAAAGATGAAGAACTACTGGAGAGAGTCCAGCGGAGGGCTACAAAGATGATGAGGGGACTGGAGTATCTCTCCTGTGAGGAAAGGTTGAGGGAGCTGGGCTTGTTTAGCCTGGAGAAGAGAAGGCTGAGAGGGGACCTCATAAATGCCTAGAAATATCTTGAGGGTGGGTGTCAGGAGGATGGGGCCAAACTCTTTTCAGTGGTGTCCAGTGACAGGACAAGGGGTAACAGGTACAGACTGAAGCATAGGAAGTTCTGTCTGAACATGAGGAAGAACTCCTTCACTCTGAGGGTGACAGAGCACTGGAACAGGCTGCCCAGAGGGGTTGTGGAGTCTCCTTCTCTGGAGATATTCAAGACCCACCTGGACAAGGTCCTGTGCAGCCTGCTGTAGGTGACTCTGCTTCAGCAGGGGGGTTGGACCAAATGACCCACAGAAGTCCCTTCCAACCCCGAACATTCTGTGATTCTGTGAATTATTCTGTTTCAGCACAGCTGAGGATCTGGTCACATGGCAGAATAAATGAGAGCAGATTACTTCAGGCTGTCCATCAAACAGGCTCCTCCACTCAGTTTGGTCACCTCCTAGGATATATGTTGTTCAGTCCCAACTATAGCAGAGTAGGTACTCCTCTGGTGCAAACTTCTTTTTCATTTATGTGGGTTATGTGACTTTCATGCCCAGAACAAGCCCCCAGAGCCTCTACAGCTGCAGTGTGGGTAATTGCAGGGCAGGACACAGCTGCAGTCTCTACCCAGACTAGAAAAATCAAGCGGTCTCAATGAAGGGCTAGACTACTAATGCACCTACTTATTAAATCCACCTGCATTTATGTCTCGACTAAACTAGTACTTTTCTCTGCTAGGTAAATAGGACACCTACAATATTTCACTAATGACAAGAAAAATATCTGGAAATGCTAACAGCCTTGGACAATAACTTTCTTAAGAGGAAATATCCTTATGCAGAATAATGGGGTTGTTTCAGACAAAGAGGAATATGAAATTCCTACCAGATGGGTTAATCTGTGGGAAAGCTGGAGAAAAAAAAAAGGGGAACAATACAAATCCTTAGCAATTTGACAATCAGAAAATGTTAAGAGCAGTGCATTCTGTATATTTGAAACAAAAGTAAAACCAGAAAAATTCTGCGCACTTTTTCTGCTGGATAACACTTATGTCTCCATTACCCACAGTTTCCTTTGTGCAAGAGGCATCAGGTAGATGCCATGCACTTCCCTGCCATGCCACATGGACCTACAAGCCATGCGGTTCCCTGATTCCTCTCCCACTCAGACTCCCTATATCTTGATCTGTGACCAACAAATCATTTGTGCCCAGCACAATGGCCGGGAAGCAAGAGAAAAGCTAGAGAACTACACAGCTGTGGTGCTTGTGCCTCTAACTGCATTCCTTTCCAGAGGAACCCTTGTGAGAAGATCTCCTCTTGCTGCAGCATGGTGCAGCAGTTTCTTGCCCACAATGTAATCCTGCAAAGCCCGTGAGCACACTTCACTCCCAGACACTGGGGCAGCAGGAGGATGCAAGTCTGGCTCAAGCTGTTTAGATCACTGGCTCAAGGCAATATTTCTTCTTCAAACAAAATCGTATGAAGCAAGGCAAAGCAAGCTAGTTCTCCTAGCCTACGAACCCTGCAATATTCCGTAGTCCTCCATGTATCCCCAAAAAAGAGCTCCAGTTCTTAGTCCCATCTTGAATCAGATGTTGGGCAGGCTCTTATTTCTAACAGAAAATAGTTGGTTGTCTTGCCAGTGGGACCAGACAAAGGTTGCTGTCAGTTCTGCCCCTTGAAATGCAGACAGACCTTAGGTCACTCCTGGTTCCTTCACACACCAGCGATAAAATGTGCCATCCTGGAACACAGTCACCTTGGAAGAAAAAATGCCGTAAAACATGAATTTCGTCTGAAATGACTGGGAGAGTGGTGGAGAAAAAGTATCTCCAGGCCTATGTAGGAAAATAATGGCAAATGCTGGAAACAGCTGTTGTCATCCTGGTGGAAGTGGCTTGGTCCAATTCTGTAGAAACCAGGGCTGGTTCCCAAGCTATACATCAAGAAGTGGCTTGTACCAACTTCATTCCTCTCACTATTTTTTCCTCCCACAAGAGCAAAATAGCCCATTCTTTGTTCAATGGACAACTCCTGCTCTACCTCTTGCTGCCCCCTGCCTAGGCACGTACCCTAAAGTCCTTACCCAATGTATAGCAGACAGTCTTTGCTGGGTTCCTGGCCTCAAGCCTCAGCCAGCAGTCAGGCTCCCTTTTTACACCTCTCCACTCAGGTGAGAGCAGTTTGGCAGGAGGATATTCCCGAGATACTGCAGAAACTCAGGTTCAGCTGTGGTGTGGAGTGGAACAAGCATGCTGTTCCAGCCAACAGAAATGGGCTGGGGGACTACAACCCTCTGGGTCCTCCACCTCTTCTGGCATTTTGTGCTTGAGAAGATTGTCCTGCTCCCCTTAGCTAGCACCCCTTACACACCATACTGATGAAGCTCCACTGTAGCTAGGAGAGCCATGCCAGACAGATACTTAAATCTGCACAGTGTATGACAGAAGAAATGGTCACAGACTGCAGAAGATAACAACTGTGTCCATGCTGCGTACAGAAGTGTTGTGACGAGGCATCTAAGCTACTGGTGTCATTGAGCTGCCCCCACATGGGTCTATGCACAGACCAAATCAGCCTGTTTCTCCTTCAGATTTGTGTTTCTATTTGTCTCTGGCACCACTTCCAGAATGGGTCAATGTAACATGAGAGGGACAAAACCAAACTTTTTTTTTTCACCTCAAACATCTCCATTTTCCAGCTCACTTGGATAGATGCTGAGGCAATATGATAACAATGTCCTCCGTGCTGGCTTGTGCTATGGGCTCTGGCTGCTTGCAGTGACCTCCAGGGCCAGAGGGAGACCACCAGCACTCCACAACACATTGCAATTTGTCAACTCATTCAAGAGAAGTCTCTCTGCAGCCACCTGCCAAGTTACAGGGATAATCAGCAGTTCATCACTCACAACTGTCCACTGTATCTGTATCCCATCTAACGGTTTCCCGTTTCCTGGTTCTGCTCTGTTTTATTAATCCCTAAGAGTGCATCAAGAATTTCTCTTGGATTTCTTCCCGAAGAAGGATGCTGGCTGCCAAGAGGATCTCCTCACATATGGGCCTCCAGGCCCCTTACACTCACACATGCATGTTCCTACATGTCCGATGAATCAAAAAGCCTAGAAAAGAGTGGGCAGATTCTGTTGAAGTTACTGTACTCGGCTGCACTTGTAGAAGTTAGAATTACAGATTTATTTAAAAAGCACCTACAGTTGAATTTACGTTTTATTTCCTCTGGCAGAAAAGTTAATGGGGTATTTTTTATCCTCACAGATTTGTAGGTTTCTTACCCTTAATACTTAGGAAACACGAGATTGGTTGCCAGGTAAATTTCCTCCTCACTCATCCAACTCTCCCTCTGCATCACATTCCCAGAGCCCTCAGGCACCAGGATGGGAGAGAGTGGGTTTCTTCTGGGGCAGTTCGAACCTCTCAGAAAGAATAAGCCCATATTAGTGCCCGCAAATCTACTACACAGATTATTAAAGAGCATTACCTAAACTCCTGCTAAATTCCTGCACATAAATATATACCTGGCCATGGGCAGTACCCCCTTCTGTCACTGCCAGAAGCAACATGCAGAAGAGGACTGCACCGTGCAAGGGATGTGTGCAGCTTCCACTGTGTGATGCCTACAACACCTATGGGCTTGTGCCCACAAGGTGGGTACTAATGCCTGAACAAGCCTGGGCTTCATTTCACAGGGTGGGTTTTTAAAGAACAGTTTTCTAATTTCCCTTTTTGTTTATATAACAAGACCAGCTCCAAATCCAGTCTTTGTTAGTCTTAATTCCTAGTATTTCTTTTATTCATTTATAGTCCAGGACTAATGTTGAATCATTCTACAATTACTCAAAGACACACATACCCCAGGCTCATAATTAGTTCCATTTGCTCTTGGCAATCAAAAATTCTGAACAGGACAACTGAGGAGCTGAATAGGTTTGAGAGATTTCTTAGGGGCATTTTAGTACAAAGTAATTTCCGTGGATATCTCTTATACTCAAGCTTGGGACCAGCCGAAAGTGTTTTCCCTCCACCAGAAGAATTTCTGAGATCTCAAAAATTCTATCTGTCCTCTGTCAAGACACAGTGTAGAAATATAAAAAACAACTTCAAAAAATGAAAAAAAGTCAACATGAGTCACATTGTGCAATTTCTGAATTGTTAGAATAGGTTTTTTACTTAATCTTATTGTCTTTTATTTTTTGTTAGTGCTTGAAAATTTTGGGGGAGAAAGAATAGTCACTATGATCCCAAAAATTAAATTTTCTGGGTCAAAACAGTCAAATATGATGTTGAAAATTTTGAAAACTTTTTCCATAACATTTACAGCTAGGCTACTCACTGCCACCACAGCTGCTTTCAAATGGGTTTGGAGTTTGGGCTCAGGGGTGGGGAGGGGAACAAAATAAACAAAAATATAAAAAGTGAGAGTTATTCAATGAATTGTTGACAAGCTCTGTTCAAGGTATCCAATGCACAACATCTGATTCCAATTCTGTATCACATCACATCAATATTCTGCAGCCAATCTTCCTATTTCTATAGAGTGCTATGAAGACTGTATTTCCACGAGAGGTTGATTGAACTGTGGGGCATATAGGAACCAGCACAAAAATGCAAAAAACATGGGATACAAACAGCCAAGCCAGTAGAAGATAACCCTCTGAGTTGAAACTTTTTCAAAAAATTGTCAGGAAAGTATGTTTGCCTCAGCAGTCTTTATATTAGAAATAATCTGTCCCCCAGATCCAGAGTGAATCTAGCACAAATCCATATCATATGGTCAGTCTAATTTGAGGAAATGCACTTTGTTGCTAGCACCTGATCCAGCTGAAATTTAGACTGCCAAGTTAGTGCACTATCCAGCGTAAAGAGCTTGAATAGATATTTCAGGCTGAGACAGTCAAAATGAGACGGAATATCATACGTGCATTGCCTCATTACAATAAATATGATTTTAATAAAATGCTTCTAGTGTTCTAGCACACTGTCAAATCCCAAGCTTAAAATTTGGAAGTACCTGTCTAATGATTGAACACAGAAATGAATTCACAAGCTCTGTGCCTGGCACCGTAGCAAAAAAATACCACCTAGTGTGGACGGCTGACAAAAATATTCCCTTAGCCCCTTCGCAACAAATGGAATGAAGGCTGCAAACCCCTTCCTTCCTCTGTTCATTCCTAGAATATGAAATAACAATGGGAGACTTTTGCTACAGTGTACCAGGCAGATTTAAAAAAATAGTCTGTGTGTTTCCCTTGGGAGAGAATACACAGTTTCCAGCCAGACTGCGTTTGCACAGGCCAGGAGACTCTGGGAGTAGGGGACACAAGCACAAGGTTAGAAAACAGAATTCAAGTAAAATGCAAAGTGTGAAAAAGACAGAGGAGACAGAGGAAAAGCATGTATAAGTATGGAATGTAGTTCCAAAAACAAGCTGTGCTTTCTGCTTTATGGCTGTGCGGCGGAGCCATAGCTTCTTTCCTTCCCCTCTTGACTGCAGCTGGCTGAAGGTGGTGCGGGAGGAATCCTGAACCTCAGGAGCTGGCAAGTGTCCCCAGATGTTTGCAACACAAAGCAAAAGGAGCTGGTTGTTAAACATCATTCAAAATTACCACTGTTGCAAAAGAAAGCGTTTTTGTGTTTGGAGTTCTTGCAAGAGTGCAACTCCACATCAGAGACAGGGTGCAGGAGATTAACAAAATCCTGTGCTGCTGACACTGGAGCCTGATATGAGAAAATACATGCCACCATGACAATGGGAATAGGGGACAGAGTCAGAGCTATTTAAACATGTCCTGGTAAACCAGTGCCCAGCTAAGACACATCTTTTGGTGTATCCCATGACTGTAGCACAGCTAAATGTCATCATGTTCATTGCAAAGTATGGATACAGTTTTGATAGGGTTCTATGGGTATTTTGCATGTAAAGTCAATAAATAAATAAATAAATAAATAAATAGATTGATCAGGGAAAAAAGGTTTTGCTAACAACTGCTAGAGTTTTCCTATAGTTTCCTAGGAAAACAAGGTTTATGCAGCTGTGCAGTTTGTCTGCCCATCTCTTCCCTCTTTTCAATGGCTTTTGAACCTTTCCTATGACATCATCCATACTTGGTAGTACAGAGCAGCCAAACAGTACATCTGTGTGGGTAGGACAACCACCTTAACCCTAGCTGCAGGAGAAGGAATTCAGAGGCACGTACCTGTTGAGAAGCAGGTTTTATCAGGTTAGACTTGATTATAGCTTTACTACCACCAAAACTCTGAACAGCTTCATATCAAGTGTGCAGAGAGTGTCTTGGTCAGCTCTCAACCCATCTATACCTGCACAGTGTTCTACCAATATTTTGCCAGCATCTAACCAGCAGAGCATCCTGTAACCAGCATTTCTGGAAGGCTGGGAAAAAATATCTGACATTACTTCTGGCATTTTGAGCTGAAAAATGACAAGAAACTTAACATTTGCTTCTTATATGCTCTGTATGGGTCCCAGAGGAGACCCAGGCTGAGAGGTACACAGTGGCTAATCCACTCCAGAAAGGTCAGAGGCTGCTCTGCAGCATTTAGCCTCTGGGTCAGGGATTGCTTCCTGGAGCAGTGAAACAGAGCTGATTTCAGGAGTGAGGAACTGAATGGACATGCTTGAGACCTGTGTTTCCAACACAAGAAGCAATATGTCAATGAACAAATGAACCACAGAGTGGCGAGAATTGAATGCTGCAAATAAAGGTGATGTCTGTAAGAGAGGAAAAGGTGAATGGCAGGTAATTTCCAGGTGCTCTGATGTGACTGAATAGCTAGTCCAGACTTCATTGCAGGCATTTTGTGCTTAGGGTTTAGCCTTAAGTTTTTCTATCCTCATATATTTACAGACTACATTCACAGACAGAACAAATCATGTCAATCAGCTTTTGCACGAAAAGATTATCTGTGCAAAAGCTAAGTGGGACAGTCATGAGGTCCCAAAATACGCTATTACACAAGTTGTCAGCACATAGTTAGCTCAGTGGCTACTGAAACAAAGTAACTGGTGAACTGTTGTCTTATTGGAATAAGTTATTATTTCCTATTTGCATCTCCATATTAATTTCTTAGAAGAGATTTCCAGCAGAGATGTCCCAGTGAGCAAGTGTGAGCTAAAGGTTTTGCTTCCAAAAGCCTGTGCTGGAGGGGAGAAGTGGTGGGATTTGACTCATCTGCCCAAGAGAGGGTACAAACTTGCAGCTCCCCAGTGATTTTTTTCCTGCCAGCCTGCAATCTGTGTTCGTTTCTTTAAGTGCGATACAAAAAATACAGCAAATATGTAGTATCTGCTGGAGTGATGATAGGACTAAGCAGGAGACCTGCTGGAATTTACAAATTGTCTGTGACAAGTGAACATAGCACCATGTTTCATGGAAACAGTGAATTGGACACTTGCCTGATTCAGCAAAGAAGCTGTCTTTACAATTTGCATTTCACCTAAATTTTATCTGTCCCCTAGTTTTTTTTCCAAGATGTTGGCTTTCAATAGACATTTTTTTCACTCTCTCCAAACTTCATTTCCCTTGAAATAATTTTTTAGATTGGAATTATTATTTATCAGTTGTGAAGTATGGAAGCTAATTTGTTTCAGCATGAAACATACTTGTGATATAGAACAAAGCTGGAGGATTAAATCAATAGTGAAAGCTGAACAGCTAGTCTTCGATTCACATTAAAAAAAGATGAAACCTCCCAGTCTATTGAACGTAGAGCTGGCATTTGGGCAATGAAAGGCACACAGGTAGGTCCTATTTTTATAAGAAATTATCAGGAGTCCAAATCCTAAAAAAATACAATAAAATGTTGCTTGTGAAAGTCAAATCCACAGAAGACGAATCCAAGCTCAAGATGTATTCCATCTGGGGATCTTGAAAAAGAAGAGGGGGTGGTGGGCAGAGGCAAATGTTTTGAGCATGCTTCCAACTATTCGCTGAACTTTCCTTATATAGCTGGCCTCTGTCTCCATGTTTCTCCATGATTAGGGCCAAGTGTGATTTTATGCAATCACTGAGTTGCGTATTCCAGAGGTATTAATCTAATGTACACGTCTGGTAAAGTTTTGTGGCTGCTTTTCATTTCTGGAATGTCAGCAGAGCTGATTTGGAGAACTGATAGACAGATGTTCTGTTTGCTTCCAGATTTATCTGGCTCTTTTGCTTAGCAATGCAAAGATGTGTGGTTTATAATGCACAGACACATCTCAAACCACGCAGAGCCCTTCTGTGTTCTTGTTCAATAAAATTGCTTAGAGGAAGAGATGAACTATTGCACCTGAACCTTGTGTAGTTCCACTTCTGATGGAAATAGATCAGCTCTAGCAAGGGTTGTTTGTGAGAGAACAGAACCGGCTACATGATATCACTTCATAGTGTTTAAAAAGTGGTTGTTTTGAGAATTTGAGAGCATGCTTCTGATTCTTCATTGTACAGCAGGGAATACAGTACTTGGCAACGCGGGGGGGAGATACAGTTGGGACTGCTTAGAAATGGTTGAAAGGTTTCCTTTTTGTTCCTAGAAATTCACTGTGGATTAGACCAGCAAATGAGAAAAAAAAAAAGGCTAAAACCAAACCCCCCCAAAACCCAAACCAGCCTCCAGAAAAGTGTTAAAAGGGTTGTGTTTGGTATGAAGAGGGACTTTATTTAAATAGAAATGAAAAGTTTTGGTGGTTGGACTAATCTTTTAAAATTATATTTTGGGGCTCATGAAATGATAACTAAAGAAAAAAGACAACAAGTATCTTTACTGCAGTAAGGGGAATATGTACAGAGAGTTGACAGGCTCAAAAAGCATTATGCAGTGCAAATTTTGAAATTCACTGGGTCTTAAGGAGAGAACAGGAATAAATGCTGAAAACCAAATAAGAAATTCTAAAACTGGATGGTGGACAAGGCTATTACTCCATGTCTAGATGAATCACTGCATGAAAAATGCATCTGTAACAGAAGAAGCTAAAACTACAAGACTGCTTGGTCCAAATTGCAAGCACAGAAGAGTTAAGAGTAACACGGGCCAGAATTTTTAATCAAGTAAATGAAGTGTGTAACAGCCTTTAAAATCCATTCAGCATGAGATGATTTAAACCCAGTTTTGATTACTGGAAAGATAACAGTGGACTTTGCATCGGGGCCCAGGATGCTAGCATAATAATTTGAAATATAGGCTGAGACATTATTTGACACATCTGTAAAACCAAGAATGACTGAGTACAGCACAGACTAGGCTATATTTTCAGAGTAGTGAAGAAGAAGTGCCTGTTCAGCTGCACCACACTGCCAGCGTGCCTGCCTGCAGTGACCAGTGGGGACCCAGGAAGGAGAAGCAATGATGTCACTGTGAAAGAAAAGTATTCAGCAGTGACATCACCACATGCTGGGCATGGATGGATTTCACTGTTATGCACAAAATAGCAACACTGCAGGTGTTTCAAATGCAAAATTATGACAGGGGTACCTTTTGCCTGACACTGAAAACCTTCAATGGAAGAAGGTTTACACAAGTTCCCTCCATGGGCAAGACATGAATTCAGGGGGACACAATACAGTCTGAGAGCTACTGATGTCAAATAAGGAAAAGACAAGTGAGCTTAGCAGCCATAGTATTCATCTTAGCTTTGGATTACATTCCCTTTTCAGAGAATTTTCTCACACTTTCTCACCCATCCCCTCTTAAAAATACACGTTGTACTTGTTACTGTTGAAATCGATTTTTGTCTTTTAAGTGGGGGACCCTTGTTCAGCAATGGTGGAAACGAGTTTAAAAAACATCATAGTGAATAATATTTTCTGGAGTTCGCGGGAAACAAACATCACAGGGCTGTAACTAGATAAAATGGTTGTGCTACCACAAAAGGGAAACTAACAACCCAATGTGCTGGTCCAGTATGAGTGTGTAGTATGTCCGGTGCATGTGCTTACTCTGTCATGACTGACCCTGCCAGTATGACAGAAGAGGCTCAAGCTAGCATCTATGTCCCGGCAGTTTAGTAAACTCTGTAAAGACAAACAGGCTCCTTTCTGTCATCACTGAAGTCTCCAAAGGAAAACTCTAGGAATTGTTTTCAAAGCAAGCTGTCCCACTCTATTTGTAAACACGGAAATGGCCAGCGTGCACTGAAAGGACCTCTGTTAGAAATGCCCTTCGTCAAGACCACATGAATACCTGCATATGAGCCCATAACAGACTGAAAACTTCTTTGCATAAAAGACACATCACAAGTTAATATGAGTTCTGTAGTGGATAAAAGACTTGTGCAGAAGCCTACAGACCATGCACAACTGCACTGATGGCCACTAGTACCATTTCTGCCACAAGTTCACCGATTCTCCTGCAAAGATCCAGCAGTAGGGTTAGGGTTAGGACCTCCAGGCACTTCAAACCGATGCACAACAGGGACACAACAAAAGACTTGTAAACACATGCCCCATTTTTGCCACAGGCCTCTCCTAGATGAGAAAACTTAAATTTCTGAGGTTTGCCCAAATGCAAAGTGTCTTGTCCATGGGCACACTCAGGAATCAAAGGGCAGAGTTTCTTCAGCAACACAGTTGCAGACTGTCACTGTATCAGATAGTTTTACAAAATATCATTTCCCTTCTCTATAATTTGCAGAAACAGTTGGTGACAAATATTGAAAATAAATTGGGCCAACATTCATTTGTTTTGTTAAAATGATGTAACAGCATTTTCTGCCACTTTAACAGGAAAATCTTAAAGCAACAGTATTTCATAGCACATTAATTTTTCTGGGGTATGAAGTAACTCTGGCTTTGTTGCAGAAAGATTAAATTGGTAGCATGGGAAAAACTTCATCAGTACTAGGCTTAATGAGGGAGCTGATGCTTTCCTAATGCCTCTCATATTTTCTAAGTTTTTTGCCTGTCAGCTTTCCAGATTTACATATCTACTAACAATTTTTGTCACTTTCTAGTAGACACTTTATTCCAGGTGCTTATGCCTATTTCTCAAACACACTTTTTTCTTTTCTCTATGTTTACTTCCACACTTGAATTATGACATCAGTTTCAACCTTTGACATAGTTAAATCAGCTACTAAATCACTTGTTACAAATCACATACTGCTGCCCATAGCCCTTGATATTAGAGCCTTCCTAGACACAAGGCCAGTGAAAAAATAACATATTCATATTAAAAAAGGGGGTGAGGGAAATATGGAAGTTGCAAAATTAGTTCTTATGTGCAAGGAAATAACAGAAGTGTTGTTTTCTGTGTAATTCCAATTAAGTCTTTCTATGTTCATGCATGATGGTAAGTACCTGGTCACAGGCTCGTTTCTTCCCCACAGGAACCCTATATCATTTCATGCACAAAAAGAATGATACTTCCCTGAAGGGTTGTTCTATGATTTCTTTTTACTGCTGTAATGCAGTCTGTTGCCCAGCCCACCTTGCAAAATCAGGGCTGAAGATTATATTTTTATCTGTCTCATTGGTTTATGTATGGAGGTCATGACAGGTGTATGGAAGCCTTTCTCCAGCGTGTAAAAAAAAAGCCTTCACAGTGCTCCAGTGCGAGTAGGAGAGTATTGTTCTTTACACCTGGACATCTGGAACAAGTCACTATGTGGAGGGGGTTTTCTTTCTCCACTAACTGGAGAGGGAGCCTACATGACAAGTATAACTTTAAATAGCTTAACTTTGGGTAAGATTTATTGATCTGACCAGCACATTGCACTAACTCTGTGATGCAGGTAGAGAGAAGCAGCATCTCTCCCGGACAGCATGCAACCCTTTACAAAAGAGACAAACTTCTCTCTTCAAACTGTCCCCATTCTCATTCAACATGCAGCTCTCAGCTTCGGCAGCAAGACAAGTGTTTCCTTTACAAAGGTCTTCTCTGCCCTTTACAACCCACCAGCATCAACGACCAGGATCAGTGGTGGATTAGAAACTGATTCTCCCACTGTGTCTGCTCATGGTATTCACTGTCAAACCCTCAGAACTCTAAAATTAGTAAAATTCTTGTTAAGATGAGAAATTTCACATCCTAGCAAGCCGCAACACCAGTAATACCTCGGGATGCCAATCACCAGGACAGCCCTACAGATCTGCCAAGGCATTTCCTTTCATCATGGTGCCCAGTAAAGTATTTAAGCCACCTGCTTTAAATCTACTTACTTAATTTTGTAGTTGAGAGGACCATGACACTTAGCTGCTGTCACAAATTTATTTCAAACTCTTGTTGAGATGGCCCTGGAACAACTGCATGGGGAGGATTAATGGTAGCATTGCCACTAGCAACAGCTGCAGTGGTGCCTGCCTGCTGCATGTGCCCCACTCAAACAGAGGGCAGGGGAGGGACGAAAAGAGAGAGCAGCTAAATGTGGTATCCTAGGTCGCATATACAATCACTGTCTCTAAGACAAGGGTGACAGATTTCTACCTTTATGTCCAAATCCACAACAAATGATAAGGCTATGCCTTGTTGTCAGAGAGCATGGCTTTGCAAGAGGGCAGATTCTTTCAAATCCTGTGGCAGCATTTGCAATATTTTGTTGATTAACAAGTCTGGCATTTGCACTGGTGCAGAAAAAAGTCATTATCTTGGCTTATTTGCTCAAGTAGAGCTTTACAGATGCTGCCTTCAGTTAGTATCATTTACTTATTGGCTGAAATCCACTATTGTACAGCTCTGTAAAAATTGTAGGTAGCTCTTAGAGGATGTAAGTCTTGAGGGTAAAAGGTGAGCAGACATTGTACTTGTACTTCACTCAAGAGCAAATGTCATCCCACAGGCATTAGCTGATGTGCCTTGAATGTTCAAAACAGATGATAACAGAACTCTATTTTTCTAACAGTCTTCTTTGCATTTCAGGGAAAGAAGGCAAATATTATATCCCTTTGGCTCAAAACACTAATGAACTACCAGCAGAAATACTCATTACAACAATTCAGCACTCCTCTCCTTGCTATCGTAATCCTGAGTTTAAATGAGGATCATAGTCAGGTGACTCGGTCCTTTGAGATAACTCTTTTTGAGCAAAAATGAGTCATTTTTTCCTGTTGCCACTCTTACAGCTGCAACTTTCTGGAGCAGACCCACTGCAAAAGACTGGAAAACACACAAAATATTAACCTTCATATTTGCATGAAAATGTTAGGCTAATAATAAGTCATGGATAGGTTGTATTTGTTTTGTCTATTTTAGAATCAAGATAGCCATATAAGCCATGATAGTATAAGCATGTTTACAGAGCAGGAAAGGCCTCAGCAACAGTGGAAGCAAAATATAACAACTCAGACTGTAGCTGAGGCCTCATTCAATAACCCACTCCACATCAGAAAAACAATGATTTGGTTGATTTCAATGGGAAGAGGATGGGATACAGCAGACAAAGGTCCAGCACGCAGCAACGAACAAAGAGCCTAAGCTGAACGGAAAATCTGGCAAGTGTGGAAGATCTGACCAAGCCTTGCTGAGCTACACGTGCTTTCCATTGTAATTAGATGCCTGCATGTTGGAGAGCTGATTCATCACATGTACTTGTAGGAGTTGCATGACTGCAACATCCATCTTGTTGAGCACTTAAAATATATCACATAGCAACTCCTTGATATTTTTCTGTGCTTGGCATACATACCTAGATAGATACAGCAACTCCTGGCCCAACATCTCTGCCTTCTGGAGTAGTCGCCTTGCTCATTTTCAGCCACTACAGACTGCAGCCTGTGAAACTCCGAACAACAAAACAGAGAAACACATCTACGTGAAACACTGTTCTCCCTCTCTAACCTTTGTGTAATTCAGCCATGGCACTGTGACCATCAGAGCACATGTATCTTTAAGCTCATGAGGAACCATACTTATTTCAATGCATCTCTTCATGTCCTACCTTCCCTGTGTTTATTTTGAATTGGCCCGTAGGAGTGGCTTTAAGCTGCAGAGAGAGAGAGAAGGGTTGGAAATTTTCCCCATGAACCCACATCCACCCAGGACACAAGGAACACAAATGCCCCTCAAGTCCAGTGATGAAAGCATAAAATCCATCCTCCTGATGTGTTGGGCCAAGAGTTACCCACCGAGCTCTGCAGCAGGACACCTTTCCTGCAAACAAGATGTATTTACAGAACGTAGGAGTCAGCCTTTCAAAATCAGAAGAGTACACTCTATATCCAAAGTCCTTCTTCTTGTATCTGAAGGGGACGTGATAACGGCTTTACATACAACTTCTGAGATTCATTTTTAAGTAATCATGGACATGTTTCAGCAGCCAAGTATGAATTCATTCTTTTTCCTTCCGACATTTGGACCTATGAGTATTTACTTAACAGGAATTTCTTATAAAATGGTGCAACCCCAAGGAAACACATTAAACCCATGTAGCCTGGAGCAAAAGCGCTTTGTCAGGAACAGAGCTGCATACATAGGTGTGGACAGGCAGGCATAGTGCAATAGACACAAGGGTGAGTGCCCCTGGCCTGAACATAGCCAAGCCAGAGAGTTGTTGCACAATGCCTGTGCAATTCCCTTCTTTCCTCAGCTGTTTTCCCTGTAAAACAAGAACAAGACAAGGCCCAAGGCAATGCAAACAGAAAAAGAAATCTTTGTTGCACAGTCCAAGAAACAAGGGAAGCATGTCATGTAAACCTGAAAGAGGAGGGAAAACTTTCCTTGCTCTTGGTTGAGCAAGAGGGGACAGCCGTTCTTGTCCTCCCACTCTCTCCTGTCTTCACCTCTGAGGATTACAACAAGTTTACTCACACTACATAGGTTCTGCAAGGGTTAGTTAGCTATTATTTGTACAATATTCTGCTCATGGAGAACACCATGCAAATATTATCATTATATGGAAAAGCTTACTTCAAATGTTACCCACAACAAGTGGGATAAACCAAAAACTTCAAGATGGGATGTGACTCATATGCCTATAATGATAGCCCTGGAGATTCTGCTGCTTTCAAATACAAGCAAGAGGTATCAGATCAAGATTAATAACTGTAGCCCTGTTCTAAGGAAAACAGAAATGCACAGAGATTCGTTTGTGCAAGTAAAGAGGAATCAAGAGTCAGCACTGTTATAGATGTCCCCAAAATAATCCAAAATCATGAAGACTTTGCAATCACTTTCCACCAAGCATAAACAATTCACAGAGTTAAAACAAATGTTACATAAACAAACAAATGTTCAGATTTTTTTCTTCAGATATAATGATGGGTTGTTCACAAATACATTCAGATTTTGCTAGATGATACTGGCTGAGAATATAAAATGTTATTTATTTACATAAAGAGACATTTTTAGCTTGAATTTTAAACCCATTCAAGTCAATGACAGATGCCAATTTTAGAAACAGTCCAGTCAGGCCTACCAGAGAAGCAAACATTGGTTTGCCTGGAATGTCAAGTAAAAATGAAGAGCTCAAATACACAAGCATTGTCATAAGGTAAGAATATAGTATGCATCTGCTGATCTCCTGTAACTCTGCACTGACATGTACATTGCAGGCAGAAAAGAAAAGGTAATTTGAGTTAACTGAACCAGTTTTCATTGAAGAAGCTATGCTTGCATAAATCACATCCTGTTTTGCAGGGGAAATATAAAGCACACATGAATTGCCATCATGTATCAGCTGTTGTATGAAGATCTGTTATCCTGTGATAACCTGTTTTGCTATGACTGCTGTGAATATAGCACATCTGAGTTTAATTTGGTGTAAAATCTCTCTTCAACTCCTTCACCTTTGCACAAATACACTTGTTGTTTATAAACATAAAACATATTCCTGTATAAAATATAAAGGTAAGTTTGGAGGAGTTGTGATAGATCTCTAAGCAGTAATCACCATCTACCAGCTGTACAGGATATTGTAACAAGTGCTTCTTTTTATTTCACAAAAATGAAAGAAAGATGGCCTTTGTGGTTGTTTATGGAAAATCTGCACCTGTCATTCAGTGTCCACACATCCCTACTAGGAGGTAAAACACTGACAATAAGAAAAAAATTTATTTATTTTCATCATTGCCATTGTCTACTCCTGCTTCAGGATAAATGGAGAATTCCAAGGAACCCTATAACTTTTCCAGCATGGAGCAATTTAAGTGACTTGTTATCCTTCAGCAATACAAATATAAATTTTTTTAGTTCATGAGTCTGTCTCACAGCATCTACCTCTCTTGAAAAGTATACAACAAGAAATCTTGTTACACCAGCTATTCGGGTTGTCCATCAATACTCTCAGGTCTACCGGGAGCGCTTTCGATGCCACAACCAGTTGGCAAGACAGCATATATTAACGTCTGCTTTTTGTATGAATCTGACCCATTTCACATACTTTAGGAATCTCTGTAGCGTCAGGCAATGGTATGGGCTCCATTTGCAGACAGAAGATCGAGACAAAAGTCTGCAAAAATGTAATTTAGCTCTCTCCAGTGATGATAAACAGGGCTGGGAGACCAGCATAGGCTAAACATGAACATGAACTGAATAGGTGAGCCAGCTGACAGTACTGTGATTAAAACTTTCCTGACACATAATTATCCAAACTGTTGTCTCTGCACAGAAGTGTGAGTCAATATATCAAGACTATTGCTTTACCCAATCAGGTCAATTTGCCGTAAAGCAACACCCAAACAAAAAAAATCCTGAAAGCAACATATATATTCGGTGAAGATGCAGACGATTCTTCCAAAAACCAAGAAAACCAGTACAGCATTCTTCAGTAATTTGTAGAGAAGATGACCTGGCTTTATATCACCAGGCAGTAATACATGGCAGCTTTGTAGTTCTGTTTTACTGGCAGTGACCATCTCATAATTTACCAGTTACTGTGTAGGACTAGGAGAAGGAAGGATAAACATGCGTGTAGATGCATACACACATGAGTAACAGACACATTTGCCCTCTCCCATCATCCTGTCTTCATTTTAACTGCTCGCAGAATCCCAGGACAGGTTGGGTTTTTTTTCCTTTGTGGCATGGGGAGTGGGAAAGAAAATTAGAATTTTTCTAGTCATCTCACAAACACAAGTGGTAAATGATGTTTTTTTAATCCCTGAATTGCTTCTAGAAAAGAATACTTTCAAAGTGCAGTTCTGTAGTACTTGTGGATGCACATCTAATATGCAACAGTGAGGGTAAAGACCACTTTTCTTGCTGCTGGGCAAAACATCATTTGACTGGACATCTCAGTGCTGAACTAAGCCCCAGATTTAGGCTTTAGCCTGCATTTCGAAACAAACACGCAGAACAGAGTCCTTTTATAGCTTTATTTTTATAAGTCTTTACTCTCCTAATCAGTCACTTTGTTAGAGTGGCACTTAAAAGAAACTGGAGCTAGCAATCTAACAAGAGCAAGATCCATATAGGTCATTGAATCACCAACTTTATGAGTCACTAACAGCACAGCACACATTGTCTAAAGGTAAAGTTTGGTAAATTATTTTATTTTGACAGAGAGACATATGTTTCATTGTTGATTCACTAAGTGGTGTTTTAATTGTGAGACGTTAGTCTAGTGTTTGCACATTGCCTTCTTTCAGCTCCAGCTCTGTTGAATGTGCTAAACAAAGTGGGGCTCCCAGTGATCAGCTCTCAGCCCATGGGCAGGTTATTTTTGAAAGAAATCCTGTCTCCAGTCTTCTAAACCTATCCACAGCCATAGGTCTCTTGCTTTCCTATGTACACCCAAAGCTCGGGAAAAAAAAATGCTAAATTTATTTTGGATGATGGTTTTGGACAGAACCTGAACAAAAGGTGCCACAATTTTCAAACTAAGCTTTTTTAACATGTTGGATAAAAAGCTACCTTGAATTTGAGCTATTTTAACTGTGAACTGGAATTTAAATTAAAATATTAAGGGCTGGACTCTGGAGGCACAGATGACAATAAGTGACTAAGTCCCACATGAAATGGGCAGGACTTGGGTGCTTCATTACCCTATATAACATTAAACATCTCCCATTAAGCCTTTCTATTAAGCGACCAACAAAATCTTTTGTTTTCTGAACTCCATTTTCCTATCTGAGTCTTCTCTTACAAAATTATTTGAAAATGTTGCTCCAAGTGTACAAAATTTTCCTATGTTTCTTCCTGGAAATGGTGAAAGGGAAAAAACCCACAAGAGCTTAATACACAGCTGGTGATTATCAGCTTGAGGTAAAACTTATGGAAGGAGGTATACTATCCAGACAGAAGTCAGCACTGGTATTTTAGTTTATCTTCGAGTCAGCTACCTGGTACACAGCCTGCAAGGCAGCTGATTCCCAGCCTCTTTGTCTTACTGTGAATGAGTCATGCTGGGACCTCCCTGTGAGCGGGACTCATTGTCACGCGCCCTCAACTGGTGCTGTGTCCAAGCCACCTTCAAAGGCAAGGGGCATTTAAAGCACCTCGTATTTTACACACTGAGCCCCACGAGTGTGAGAAAACGTACTTCAGTCTGTAGCCATCCGTACCTTTCTTCCAGTATGTGTTAGCTCACCTAGTTAGGCTCATGTCCTAGAGCACATTGTAAAGGAGTCTGTTTACCTTCCCATGTATGGGATATTGATAACACCCTTGGTAATATTGCAATGAGGCTTTCTGCTACAATTGAGTTGCCCAGGAATAGAAATAATCTTCTGCTCTGCCTTACAGGTACACTGCATTTGTTCCAAATGCATTTATTGCCCCTTGGAAATGACTCTTTTCCTCAATAAATCAATGCATTTCTGGCTTACTTATTCAAGGAGGGAGAGAGAAGGGAGGGAAGCTGGCCACCTTGATTTAATTTCCTCTCTGAAGTGGAGCATATTTTGATTAAGGGAGCCACAAGGAGGCATTCTCTATAGGGACTCAATATCTGAAATTTAATTTCCTTCTTACTGGGCTATATGTTGTTGTTGTTGGAATAGACAGACAGAACCGCTGACCAGGTGATGAAAAGACCTGCCTGAAGGTGCTGCGACTGCAATTTTCATTTGAAAATTCCTGCGAATGTTTCATGAATTTTATGACAAAGAGTTGCAGAATTTATTATGCAATAATTTTTAAATAAAATACATGTAGTCAATTATGAAGTGCCTAAGATCATCTACCTGTGCAGAGTAAATTGTACAGCAGTGTAGGAATAGAAGAAATCCACATCCAGGTGTTTTACCCTCATTTATTAACTGTTACTAAGTAGAGCTTTGGAGCTCCAGCTCATACTAATTGTAAATAGTGGCATATTTTGCCTGGTCAGTGTGCAGTGGATACAGACAACCCTTTTTCCTTTTGATCTAGCTCGCAAGGCTACATTTTCCTTCTCGCTCTTCCTCTGTGCTCCCTGGATGTTCAGCAGGTGTTATGTGGTGAAGTTAATTAAAAAAAAAAAACCACAAATGCATTCTAATTCCACTAGATCTTCCTCCCATAGGGGGAGGGAGGTCTATCCCCTTCCAGATAATTTTGTACTCAGAGTACCATGAAACCCTCTTCACAGCAAGAAAAGCTCCATTGTGTGCACTGCTGTAGGGGACTAGTCTGTACTCTGGGCTAGAAAAAGCTGTCCCTCTGCTATGAGGCTCTGTGAGGGTGTGCTTCACAGTGATATATATCGGGAGATTTCATGTAAGCTTGAATTAACCAGGAGCAACCATAGCATTTTCTACCTAATACACACTCATGCGCACAGGGTTATTTATAATCAAGATGATTACTGCCAACCTGAGAGCATGTTGCTGTACAACATGATGCCATAAAATATGTATGATGCCTGAGCTCCAGCAGTAGCTCACACAGTAGTGGAGTAGAAGTTTACTCTTTTAAACCTTAATCAAATAAAGCACCTAAGATGTGTAAAATTTCAGTTCAATGACACTGCTTTTATGCTTCAGGATAAGAGCTAATTTAAGTGCTGTGCTAGACCAGAGCTGTAATGCTTATTGTTGCATCCCATTAGTCCCAATGGGGTCTAAGGGAAACAGAAAACACCTTTCTGTAACTTAACAGGAAGTTTGAAATCTGCACTGTAGTAAAGTTTCCTCTAGTTTGTATAAATTGACAAGACTATTGACAAAGCAGATGAAAAAAAACACAAACTCTAAAATATGCAACTACAAAAGGCAGTATACTAAGTAATGAATACAAATCTTAGTTATTTAAATAAATGAGTGACTAGTTAGAGACAGTGGTTTATATGGACAGCCATTTTTTCAACACCTATAAAGATCAGTTAATTGTTTTAAAGAAAGGGTAACACAGAGCTTTACCAAGTTTCCCTTTAGACAGCTGAATTTTACAAGAAATTAATTACTTTCGCCATGTCTCCTTTCTTCTATTTGTGAAAGCAAATATAAAGGTAACCCTTGAACAGATTTTCCCTTAAGGCTCATAAAATAACAATACTCAGGACAGATGCTAAAGCACATACACAACTTTTATGCTTATCCTTTTTTCTAGTGATGTGCATAGTAGAGGCACATATCAGACAATTGACTGTATAATATTCTCCATATTGCAAGCAAGTGCAGTAAACAGATAAAAATGTGCAGCAGAATATCACTATTTCACTCTAATGGCTGGCAGATGAATTGTGAATTACCATAGATAGCAAACTATGAATAACAAATGACAAGAAATAAATAAGCCTAAAACTTCACATAATGTACTTTGTTCATTAATGCTGATAGTCATCCTTAAATTCTCTCATTTATGTTAAGAATTCAAAAGATTGGCCTGGTAAATGAAGTGTAGTAGATTTTGTACCAAATCCCACAGTCCGAATAACCAGACTTCACTGCGACATCTCACTCATATATTTTACCAAGACATAACAGAGACTACCAGGTTCTTGCTGAGCATCGTAAAATGTGCAGATAACAAGGCAGTGTTCACTCGCATTTTAAAAACTTTTCTCCTTTTTTTCCCTACCTAAGTTATAGGAAAAACAATTGTTCCAAATCACCTCCTGAACAACATTGTCCTTTCAAATCTGAATAGGTGAGCCCAAAGGTTAATCCTGGTAGGAGCCTTTGCAGTTTACAAAAAACAAAACCCAGCCTATAAAGGTCAAAGAGGCCTATCATGCACATTCTTGCAGTAGAGTACTTCGGAAGTGCTATGCTACTGACGTTTTGAGGGGTCTGAATTTGGCTTTCTTTAATCACACACTGAAAAATCATCTGGTTTCTCTCCAAGGTTTTCACGTTGCCCCACTGCACACGACCTAGAGGTCTTTTTCTTATTTGTTCGTTTTTTAATCTTTCCACCTATCATCTCAGAAGTGACATGTTCTGCCTCTTGCTAGTCTGACCTCCATTTCAGCTCTGCTAAAAACAGTAAAGATTTAAACTGGTTCTTTGGAAGACACGGGGTTTCAGTTTACATTCATAAAATAGGGCTTCCACCTTTGATCACAAAGATGAAAGAAAAAAATTTGTCCTAGACTTTGCAATCTTATTCTTAAGGCAAATGAACGCCAGATGCATCTCAGTACTTTCCACTGTGACCAAGTGTTGAAAATGTCTATGTGCAAACATTGACATAGTTATTTTGAGGATGATACTATACAAATGGGAAAACCTATTATGGGTCTAAATTCTTTTCTTGCTAAGCAAATATTTTTTTAAGAGAGTTTTCTAAGTACTGCTATAGGACTAGAGTTTCACGCAGCTTGTTTAGGTTATTTAAACTGCAATCCTTTTTCTTGTTATATTATTCCTTCTCCTTAACTGCTAAAAGACAATACAACAAATGCCATGTTTTAGTGTTTGTGAGTATTGAGGTCTTGGAATGCCCTTTTCTTACCTTTTTTTTTTTTTTGCTTTTTATGGATTTTTAGAACACCCAGGTTACCTTGTTTCATTCAAAGCTTGTCTTGCCATTCACTGAGCTACTGCTAGATCCGTAGTTTATCCAGAAGCCCATCATTAAAACTGAAACGAGGTGAGAAGCAACCACTGTAGATCAAGGTCTCACTGTTTACAAAGGCTGTTTTCTGGCAAATGACTGCTTTCAAGTCTGTGTCCTGGTACATCCCACCCCGAGGTATTTTGTAGAAGGATGACACATCCAGAGCACATTTATCCTCCTGTCATTTCACATCAACTGCTCTACCAGCACGCTGATACCTTGATACTTGCGGCCTCTATAGTGGCAAAGGAATTAACATATGGGCTGGGTGTGGATACGGATTATGTAGAAAGGGGAGACGAAAATATGTGTCATCTGTTATCCATATCTCTGTTCTCAAAAGCCAAAAGAAGCTGCACAGGATATCCTGCACTTCCAATTTGCTTACATATTGGATTAAGAGACGCAGCAGATGGCATAATACCTAATAAACCTGCAGCACATGGTGTGGGCCCATCGGTTCCGGTCACCAAACCAAGAAGAGGTGGAAGAACTTGTGTAGTGACAGCATATCTTGGCTTTGCCAGTCTTTCCTTGTCAGCAAAAGAATCCCATATAGTTAAAAGTTTGAGCAGTTGCTTCTCTGCCTAGAAATCACCTGATATTCCTACCTTCTTGGAAAAAAAATACTTCTACTGGAAGCTTGCACTGTAAAACTGTTCTTTGAAATAGCTGTCCAAAGTTTTGAAGTGAATAAATTACTGTTAGAGACAGCGAATGTTTAACACATATATCTTTTTGCTAGTCCAATTGATTTAATCCGTTTCACTCGTGCTGTCTTCTTAGCCTTCCACAGACATGCAAAAAGTACAAACTGCTGTGAGAATACTTCTGCCATACAGAAGAGCAAAAAAATTCTCAAGAACAAGTCATGTGTCTGAGTACTAATTCAATGCCTTCACTGAAGCAGCAGAAATTACAAATAACAATTGTCAATATGCATGAGGTACTTAACAGCATGCAGTGAACAGTGTAGGTGGGCTTTAGACAGAAAAGGTCTAGGGCGTCATCCGTCTCATCCTAAGGCAGACATTTCAAATAGTTTTAAAACTGCAGTATCCTTTCCTGGAAATATGCAGCTGTCTTCACTGACTACAAAAAGTCCCAGCTATATAGTACAGATGCAGATGTCTATACTGGATTTGTCTGAACTTAGGTGAAGGAAATCCCACCCCAAGGGCTTACCAGACTTTTAGATAAAATAATTGCATAAACTCTCTTATAAGAAATTACAAAACCAAAGAATTATTGTCACTCGGAGCTCTAAGGGCCACAATTCTTTGGAAGAGTTCCAGGATTCATTTATATTATCATGATCTAAACCATGCTACAAAATTGCAGCTCCTCTGACCCTTACCTGTTGCTAGGGACTGCAGGTTTCCTGTTACCACACCCTTCCTTCACTGGTTACATTTCCAGGAGATGCAAAATCCTCTCAGATATCTCCCTGCAACAAAGATTTTTTTCCATGACAGAGCTCACTGTCCTCTTTCCCTTCTCCCAGAGTGATCCCTTCCTCTCCAAGATGATCCCCTTTACACCCTCCAACCTCATATTCACTGGGATGCTTCTTGACAATTTTTCTGTCCCGTACCAATCTCTGCTTGTCCTCCTGCTTTTTCTCTTGTATTTCCATAATGATTTGGAGCTGTGGGCTACAAGAAAACCTTTGAGTACTTCACAGTTTTCTGGATTTCGGACTTCTCTGGCACTATACCACACCTCACAGCTTTTAAAAAACAAGCAGACTTAAGTGCCTGGTTAGATGGTCTCTGCTCCCTCCATTAGAGTCCATGTTGATCAACTGCTGTCTAAATACAACAGGACAGCAAATTTCTAAAATGCCAGACTCTAACCACAGGCATGAGAAAACTGCAGCCCAAAACACTTGGTACACAAAATTTTCTTCTATCTGGTCACAATTTGGACAGGAGATCGTCCTTAAAAAAAAAGTGTCTTTTTTTTGTCACTCCTTTCATATAGCATAGGTCGTACTGCAGTTATTTTTAACGGCTTCCCCTAGGAAAGCCCAGGATATATCTTTCAAGATCTCTCAATTCTTCCGTAAATGATGATGTACACTGTGACTGAATATAAAATGGGTTCTAAAACTGATGCTGTGATGAATTCTATTTCTTGCCTTAGGCCTTGGTACCTGTGGGTACCATTTAAATACCAAGCTGATTAAATCCCTGGTTGGAGTCTTTTCATGTCAACTCTTCTGTAAATATTAGGCTTTTGCTGATGTTAAATAGTCTAAACCCTGAGTCAGCTATCAAAACTCCACAGCTCATAAGGGATCAGGCTGTGCTTAATATCTCAACATTCATATCTGAATTGACTTACAGCTCACATTAAGTAAATATATTCTTAGCTCTGTCCATCAAACTCTGTTAAGATGCATGGAAGCAATGATGAAACCTGTGCAGTAACTTTAGCTTTGTTCATCATCTGACTTATTTACTGTTCCTAGGTAAAGTAATTTTCTGAAAGACTGAGTGAAAAATCACCTTCAAAAACTGAAGGCAAAATGCATGCATGAAAACGCAAAGGGACAGGATGATTCAAAGTACCAGTGTGAAAATGTTCTGCAGCTGTGCCAGCAATGTACAAAATTGTTCACATACCAACAGAGACTTTGAGTTAATGCTGGTTCTTTGAATAAAGCTATAAAGTAAGTTAGCAGTTTTGGCTCAATTGTCATAGACAAAAGCTTCCTCATCACTCAGGTCACCACTCTGTCTAACAGCCAGGTTTACCTCCACTTAGTGAGAGGGAAAAAGGTTGAAACTAAGGCAGTGAACAACGTACTCCTGAAAACACAAATAATTCCTCCAAGTAACAACGGCCAGGGAAGTACAGAAAGGCTATATTTTAGCTCTTAATGATTTATGTGCCCTGAAAATAAAATAAAAGGGGGTGTGTGGTGTGGATCTGGAACTTATGCACCCAAGCAGGTTCACAATTATGACATTCCCAGTTGATGCTGAAAAACAGACAAGAATTTCTATACCAACATTTCATATACAAATTTACATCAAGCTTGAGGAAAAACACAAAAACACCGAGAAGAGAATAAGTCTTGCCTGTAGCCAAGATAATGAATCCTATCATGCATCGTTCATTCACATTTGGTGATATGAAGTTTAAGAAATATATCATCTTCAATTATTCTGCAGGCAATATGGACACATACAAATCCTGCTCCCACACAGCTCATTTGGGAGGCCAGCAATATTTATGACTAAAGAACCTCAGCAGAATTTAAACAAACATAAGATTTTCTGGGTGAAACTTTACATCTATTTTTATTTTCTGATAATATAACCTCAACAGTAACAAGAACCGATTCAGTGAGCTGAGTCCTCAGCCGTTGAAAATGAAGTTCGTGTACATAAGGCAATTTGAATGACCTAAGCATGTGATTCAGAGAGGTAATCCCTTCAAATCAAGAGCCACTTAATACTTGTGAGATATAGCCAGGTAAATTCTACTCAGATAAGACTTCTGTTTATTGAAAAATCAAACTTTTTCTTATGAAAGAGAGCATTTCCCCTTTCAGGTCAAAAATTCTATAGCATAGTCCAAGCACTTTTTCTTTTGCAACTTGAACATCTTCTGTGATTAAAGCAGGAAAAAACTACCACAGCAGTATGAAAAGACCTGCTTAGGCTTTCAGCCTTCTTAGGGAAGAAAAAAATCAGTCATGGATGCAAAGACTTTCTTTACTAGCAGAAGCATTCGATTTTTATATCGACTAAGACTCTTTATATTGTCTTTATACCCTGTCATATGAAGAAAAGTCACCACGCATTCTTGTTTTTCTCAAAATTTCCAATGACACATTGAGATTTGCTTAACAAGGGCAGTTATAACTCTCAGGATATATTGAGGTCCACTCTTCCCTGCTTATTGCTCTGTGTCCTCTGAATTGCACAGCTCCAGTATTTGCAGGTTTTACTACAGAAAGGCCAAAATCAACAGCCACTTCTTCCACTCTTGAAATCAGAGTGCAATTGTCATTCACTCTGCTTCAAAGGAAGTGTTCCTCATTTGAGGATAAGAATTGGATCTGTAGGAAAAGGGCTAACTATGGAAACAAAAGATGACCTGCGCTCAATTCCAAATAAGCAACTTCAGAAACATTGCCAGGAATAATTTCAGTAAATTCTTATGGCAGTCATTGTCTGTAGACTCTAAAAAGACCTTGTACACAAAAACAGAAAAAGCAAGTCACCTCTCAACAACTCACAAAAGACTATTGAAATCAAAACAGGTAGATCAGCCTAGTATTCAGACTCCATGCTCAGCAGACCCAAGGCATGTGCCTCTCGTTTCCCCTCCTCCCCACTACTCCACTAATTCCCTCTACACACAGGTATCTACAAGTGAACTTTGGTTAAGAATAATTAATGAATTAATAAACCACCAAAAATCCCATCCCAATATGCTTTCCCATTATTTGTTTTTTAGTTAAGTCTAATGTTTCTGTTCTCAGTAGCAGGCAGGACAAGGAAAACAAAACAGATTCTTTGTCAGAATCTCACTCGTAAGCCTTGTACATGAAAGCACAAATTGATGTGCCCTGTTCCAGTCTCTTTTAGGGAGGAAATCTGTCCCCTTGATAATGAAAATGCTGAAACAGATATTAACCATGAATCCTCCTACTAAATATTTAGAGCTGTGTTATTTATCACTGCATGTAATCCCTGCATGGCTAAGGTCTAATTCATAAAAATTAACTTTTCTGTACTTCACTTTATTCCAATAAAATATGTACACTTACGGTAAGGATTTTATACATATATATAGCAGAAATACAATTTACATTACATGTTTGAATAAATGTGGAAAGTGGGGAGTAGGACTTCCCTGTCATATTTATCTGGAGGTGAACTTGTACCTACGTATATGCATGCATGGAAAAAAATGAGTAAACCCATTAATATGTTGGATGTCCAGCTTCTCTGTCAATCTTATGTTTGCACAATCTTCATGTGTTTACCCCGCACACAGCTCTGCTCAAATTAAATCAATATGTGGAAATACATAGCTGTGTCATATTTTGGTCACTTTGGTGATCCAGTCAGTCACTTTTGCTGTGTTACTTGTAATATCTGCACACTGTCAGTGCGACAGGCAAAATGCTTGGAATGGTCCTCATAATGATGCTGTCGAAGATGCTACTGAGCAGCAGTCATTCTGCTTTGGTAGACTTGCAGCCAATACTTGCTGATGATAAACACAGGATGTATATGACAAAAACTGATATATTTGATATTTAAGAACAGTAAAGTTGTACACCAGAACTGTCTTGCTGAGCAGAAGATAGAAAAGCACTTAAGTGAAAATTAAGCGTATAGATATTCATAACTCTCAATTCTCTTCTGTCCAAAATTCTGACTAGTTAAAGAAAATCCTTTGGAAATACAGGTCTCCTGATTCTGATCTGATACTCCATGTGAAATATTCTGTTTAGAATAGTAAAAGAAAAATCTCACAGGGCATGTTTTAAAGTGTAAAGTGCAAGAAAACAAGTGTACCCAGCATAAACTGTGTGAGTATCTGTGTACATGAATTATTTCATTACTGAAGGACACGAAGTAGAACATCATGCTGTAAATTACAGTACTCATTATAAGCACCATGAAACCCAAGATGTATTGATCAATACCTTCAAAAACTTCTTTCCGGTTATGAACTTCAAACCTTGGCACTTCTGTATAAAATAATGCCGTCTGTGTTTTACATAGTGTCGTGTGTCAGGAACAATACTCAGTAGATGCATCATTAAAATGGATGGATTAAAATTAAATCCACAAAGAGTGTAGGACGAAGGGAGGGAAGCAAGGAAGGAGGTTAGGAAGCTACATTTCAGTTAAAAAACTTCCTGTTTTGTTCAATATTTTATGGTTTCAATAAATATTGAATCATATTCCAAGGAGATGTATATACTGTAAAATCTGTAGAGATATTTTTATAGGCACATTGAAAAGTATTATTAGTTTACATTCTAATCTTTACTAAGTATTTTAGTAATACAATCTAATGAATAACAGGAACAGCTGTGTTTCCCACTGTAATTGCATTATGTGTAATTCACCCCTGTTGTCTTCTTACCAGATGGTGTATTGGTAGAATTTAGTGGATATATAGATGATGGATTTGGACTGAAATAAAATCAACCTTCACTTGTGAAATGCATTTTACATTCCATTGCTGATTCCAGGACACAACTCTGAAATGTAAAAGCTGGAAAATCAGCAGAAGGAAATAACAAAGGAGTGCTATAGTGCCATACAAATGAATCACTGCAGTTCATGCTCTTCATAGACTATACTTTTCTGCACGCTCAGCTCTCACTGATGTAGTGAGAGTGAAAAACAGAAAAATACTATTTATGAAACTTGAGGAGGACACAACGAATGGTAAATATTGAGGACTGATCAGTTACACAAAGCAATCTGAATTCCTTGTTAAGCTGAACATATTGAAGTATTATGCAGGTAAACAGTGAAAAAAGCAAAGTTATAGGAGCAAAATTCATAATGTTGAGCTAGTAAAACTTCTAAGACCTGAAGAATAGACCACTGGAGACTTGACTGGCAGAGTCTGCACAATGGTCTCAAAATCACAGGAGTCACATAGCTCAACAAAAAAATATGTTAACATGATGTTTGTGTTTCCACAGGGAGAAGTAGCAAGAAGATGTTTTTACAATGGCAGTGATAAGAGCGATATGAGTTTGTTATGAGATCAGCACATGGTTCACATTCCAGAAAGAATAAATGAAAAATGGGAGGGAGCTACAGGAAAAAAAATATACCCAATGTCTGGAGAAGCCACTATACAGTTTAAGAGATGGGTATTTGACCAAATGAGACAGTTACAGAGAGGAAGAGAACAGAATAGAACAGAATAAATTATTTCAGATGGAAGGTACCTGCAATGATAATCCAGTCCAACTGTCTGACCAATTCAGGGCTCACCAAGTTAAAGCACGTTTTTCAGGGCATTCTCTAAATGCCTCTTAAACACTGACAGCCCTGGGGCAATGACCACCACTCTAGGAAGCCTGGTCCAGTGTCTGTCCACCCTCTTGGTAAAGAAATTCTTCCTGACGTCCAGTCTGAGTCTCCACTGGTGCAGCTTTGAACCATTCCCATGCGTCCTATCGTTGGGTACCAGGGAGAAGTGATCAGCACCTCCCTTTCCACTTCGCCTCCTCAGGAAGCTGTAGAGAGCAATGAGGTCAACCCTCAGCCTCCTGTTCTCCAAACTAGACTGGCCCAAAGTCCTCAGCTGCTTCTTATAGGACACTCCTTCCAGTCCTTTCAACAGCTTTATTGCCCTCCTCTGCATACATGCAAGGACCTTAACATCCTTCTTAAATTGTGAGGCCCAGAACTGCACACTGTACTCAAGGTGTGGCTGCACCAGCGCTGGATACAGCAGGATAATCACCTCTTTTGACAGGCTGGTTATACTGTGCTTAATGCATCAAGATAGCATGGTGACCCAATTACTGTTTCTAAATATCTTGAAGATGAGAAAATAATTGATAATAAAGAAAACTTCAGTCTAATGCAAATGGGTCTTGTGAATGATGGATAAACAGATTCACAACAGATTTTAGACTCTTATTTTTAACAGAAGTGTGATTAATCAGGTATGAAAAACACCGTGATGCCTTCCATTCATAAGAAGATGAGGGTCGTTATCTGGAATGTATGCTTTAACCAAAGATTCCTGGGCAAAGTTCTTTGATAATGGTTTTTGAAGGATACAATATTAGATTTTCAGGTGGTCATTCTAAACCTTAAAATCTCAGTGTGGTATTCACGGACCAAGGAAAGCTGACATGATGCTCTTATAGGGACAGAAATCAAGGCAGAGATGCTAGTTTTTAAGTCAATGAACTATGTCAAATATTGCCCCCCCCGTAACAACACAGACAGCAAATTTATGGGGTTTTCCTATGTTGTTTTCTGATCTTTAAGATCCATTTTTTCAGTAAAAGAAAATATTAGCAACAATGTCTATGGCTTTTTATCCCTAAGTTATTATTCGTACAACCACCTTCAGTGAAATCAGTTTAATCTTAACTACAAATGGCATTCACCACTGAAGCTGGGGTGTTCATGGGAATTAAGATTTTTAGTAGTATGCAGACCCATATTTCCCTTAACTCCTTAAGTCCAGCAAAGGACTGGACTATTTGGCTGTTAATCTTGGAAAAATGACACCCATAAAAGATGTTGACTTGTCTCACCAATAGTTTTTAAAAACCACCATTAGGCTGTTATCACTAGGAACAACACTGTGTGGGTTGTGCATGTGCAAATGAGCACAAAATCACAGCTGGTATTTCTAATTCTGTGGAACCAAAGAGATATATGATCTCAGAAGTATCTGGGATAATTACACAAACTAAATCAAACCCAAATACTGAATTCCCAAGTGAAAAAATCTTTAATATGTGTCATATATAACTATTTAACCAGTCACTTTCCATCTGTGTACTCTCTACTTTTTCTTGTCACATATTCTGATTATGAATAATGCTCGTAACCAAACACGTTCTTGCATCTCTTCCATCCACTGCTCCAACCCCTGCTGAAAGAGTACAGAAACTTGTTACTCTACCATCCTGTCCAGAGTGATCACATAACAACTCAACTTGCAACTTCAGCAGCCATTAAAACAGAAAATGATTCTGTATTACAAAGAACGAGAAGTATTTTGTATGAGCAGAGTTCATAATACACAAAAAATTGCTTTTTGAATGAATGTTCTTTCTTTCACTGGTTTGCCACCTTAAGAGAAAAAGCATCACCATTCTCACATCTTGCATTTCAAGAGGACTCCATTCAGATAGAGTGCAATGGTTATAGATGCAGCTTTAAATCCGGGCTGAAGCTAGTCTAGTTACAGTGAAAGTAATTCACAAGAATTTTGACAACACTGACAGTGAGAAAATCTCTTTTCTAACATAACAATCCCCATTGCAGCATTTCATCTTTCCACAATGTAGAACGCAGAGGCTTTTCATCACAAGAGGGACTTGGAGATTTCTATAAAGCCTTATGCATGTAAGAAGAATTCAAGGCTGATGAGATGGAATGAAAAGGTAAAATGTTGTGGCGGTTGGTGCCAACTCTATTGCTAGAGCTCTGTTTATATTAAATGCAACTCTGTGAGCAATTGACTCATGAGTAGCTCTCATGTTATATGCAAATAGTAATCAACAGAAAAAGCAAGCTGAACATAAATTCTTCCATAATTCAAGTTGTGAAAATATCACGCTCAGTGCGGAGTAGAGTTAATAGTTTATTTTGCTTACATTCGTTATTCAATTTCTTTAAAACTATTTTTTTGAAATATTTTTTAAATTATATACCAAGCAGCCAGTTCTATGAAGTTATACATAACAGTATGGGGCATAGATTCTGCAAATACCTTTTAAGTACTCGTATCAGCTGTGTGATGTGTGATACATAGTCTACAGATACCACCGCGTATTATACACCTGTATTTACATACAGGTTTGTAAAAAACAAATGCATCATTTTGTCTTGTTTTCTCCAAGTCATATTCAGAAGATGTACAATCACAGAGTGAACTAAAGTCCAGCCTCCAGGTGACTCATTGCGGCTGCTGCTGCTTAATCAGTATTAGCCATAGTCAGGACATAGTTATATCCTGAGATATTCATACAGGTCTTCTTCTAAAGGCATTAGGAGTCACTAAGAACAGATGACTTCATTCGCAACTAAACCTGAGAACTGAAATTACTCCATGGGTTAGATTGCATACATTTTTCTCTCCATGTGTGTTCCACTAGGCAGGGAGAAGTCTCTTGTTTAGCACTTCTAAAGAAAGATGCTGAATTACTGACAGTTTATTTATGAAATATTGTATCTTTTGGTATAACTACAGCTGGCACAAAAATCCCTTAAACATATGTGATTGTTTGCAAACCTGCCCAGTGAAGGTAAAAACAATAATATGTTTTTCTTTAACCTTTCGCACCTGAAAATATGATAGAAATGATGAAGTTTTACAGGTTACATATTTTCAAATACTTCACTTAAAATATGCATAGAAAATATACATTATGCTATAAGCACACACAGAAGCAGTTTTCTTTGTGTTGCCCGTTTTGTAAGTGGGAGTTGTTCATACAACTGGTTAAGATGCATTTTCATAAAGCAGCAGGGCTCCATCTCTGTGGTTTCTCAAAAGGGGCTTTAGGGCTAAGCTGAAAGACAAATTGATAAACCGCAAAGGAACTATTTTCACTTAGAAATGTATCCAGGGACAAGTTAAGTGCAAACCAGTTAGGAAGCCTGAGAGGCAAACTCCAGCTCTGCCCAGCGCTAGGGCAGCGCAGCTGCAGAGCAAACGAGCTCCACTCTGCTTTCCTTAAGACAGCTATCTGCAGTACATCCCATCTGCTCTCCCAACTTTGTCACATACAAGCCCAACACCAGACAAATAGGAGGGTTGGTGTCCCTCCGGCGTGGCTGCTAGGATCACCTGCTGGCAGAGCAGATGGGATTTGTCGACAGCTTGAACCTGTGTAGACTACCTGCCTGTCAAAGCTGGGTCTGAGGGGGTTCATCGGCCATCTGAGCCGAAAGCCACGCTTTAGCCTGCAGCGCTGTGTACAAAGACTTTTTTCTGACTGAGCAATGCCTGTGCAAAAGATACGATTTCCCCATGGTCATGTATCAAATGAGTGGCAGAGCTGGAGTCCCAGAACAAAGTATCCTGATTTATAACTAATAGAGATGGAAAGCCACAATGGGAGGGGGAGGGTGCCTCTGTCAGCCTTCAGGGAAAGAGCCTGGCTGACAAGGAACAGTATTTCACTATTCAGTGTAAGAGTTTGATTTCGAAATGAACAGGCACTCTGAGAAATGATTACTTAAGATTCCCTCAATATTTGCATGTCTTCTGCCTCCACGTCCCCAGCAGCTCAGCATGTCATTAGAGCACTGCTAATTTTAATGACTGGTTGCCAGAAAATGGTACTACTTGACAAAATGGGGAGCTGGTTGCGCTGAGTAAGCTACTGTCATTCACTCACAGAGTGGACATAGCGTCACAAGCACAGAAGCTGCACAAGTTCAGGCTGTCTTCCTCCCTCCATCTTCCAAGTCATTGCTTCATTTTTAACATTATTCAGACACCTCAAGTCCCAGCAGTAAGTCTGAAATGGAAAGCAGTCAGCTCTTCCAGGGTACAAAAGTCGAAATCCATACTGGAGACAAAATGTCTTCCACTGAATTAAAAACAATGCTGCAAACTACAACGGCAGTCAATCAGAGTTGGGAGAACTTAAAGCTGGTTTCAAACCTATAAAATTTCATAGACAATCTAACTACTTATATTAACAGGAGGTATGAATTTTATGTATGTACACATCAGTATGCAAGTGCATGCTGCAATTGTATTTTTATGCATACTGACTTTTGATAAATCATGTTATTCAGTTTATGTACATAAACCATATAGTACCATAGTACCATATTGTTGTGAATTCCCTATGTTAAGCAGCTCCTTCCTTCTTTACCATGAATGGAGATATAAAGCACAGATGAACTTCTGAACCCATTTTACTGCAAGGTGCATCACATCTGTCCAGGAAGGAATGTTTTAGGGGGAAAAAAACCCTTATGTACAGTCAAGACCTAGTGGCCTGAGTAGCATCCCCCAAAAACAAGCAAGAGAGCACTTCAGAGATGATAAAATACTACACAAATGTTCCAAGAAACCGATAAGAAAATGAGCAGGGTCATAAATCTTTAATATTTAACTCTTCTCAACCCCAGTGAAGAAACACTTTTTCAAAGAGAGTTAAATATAGCCAACCAGTAAAACGAATCAATATAAGCCATAAAAGAGGTGTCTGTGTAGGGGGTGAAGGGAAATTCTGACAGTTCGTGAAAAAGAGCCAGAGAAAAGTGAGAACTGCAAAGTTCTGCTGATCTCCCCAGGCAAGTGAGATGTTCTCTTGTAACAGGTGACATAGATTTTAATCCCCAGGTAATTAGGAGAGCTAATATGTTTCTATCAATAAATACGGGTTTAAAAATAAACTCCATAAATAGATAATCAGTCCTTTTTTCCTGTTGAGTGCAAATGAAGTTGTCTTGTGTGATACAAATGACACCACAGAGCATGTGATGCAATTGTATCCAAACATTCCCTAACTGGTATCAATCACTAACCTTCAGTCAGTGGACCAAAGACGTCAGGACTGGGGATTTATAATCTAGCCAATTTGCACATACCTCCCTGCAGAGTCAGGACTGCAGAGGGGCATCTAATCAGAAATGTTTCCGACACAACCACAGGATCTTTTACAAACTCATTATGCAGAATTAAAATTGAACTCAAACTGCACAGTTTGCCTGTTCACAGACCAAGTTAATTTTCCTAGTCAGTTGGAGGTAAACTAAGACTACCTGAACATGTTTCAATCAATATGGGTTTTCGCCAGGAAATTTGGGGTTGGTGAAGCTCAATTTCTTTAACATTATCTGCTGCAAACAGATAAGAATCTGTTTTTTTCAAAAGCTGTATACCACAGAAGTTTTCATTTTTCCAGTAAAGGAAAACCGGTTGAAAATTATGTCATGAAAATCCAGTTGTTCTGATATTCCTGTGCCGCTAGCCTGGACTGTGACCTGGGCTACTGAAAACTCCCAAGCTGTGCCACAGGCCCAGGATGCACAACAGGGGCTCAGTGAAAAACTGTGGTCCACCAGAGAATGAGTATTGCAGTCTATTAGCCCACCCACAGAAGAGTGGTGACAGGAGACATTGAAACTCTAACATCTACTGTGTACAAATACGTCTCTTTTCAGCCAAAGTTTTTACACAGAACAAATACCATCTCCTCAAAAAAGCTTACGAATGAGTAAAACAAGACGTTCAAAGACACAAGACATGCTGTTGAAGCAGATGAGTGCAAAAATGCCTCTCAAAGACATTACTTCTCTCAAAGGACCTGCTCCAGACCTAGTCAGCCAATGAGCCTCTTTCTATCAGCACCAACTGGCTTTCCGTTTGATCCCAAGCAGCAAGACGGAAATTCTACTCCTTGGAATGGAGTGGATTAAAATAGTGTGGATTAAAGAGCATTTCTAGTGAAAGGGCCTTCATACTCCATATTACAGAAGTTGTACTTTTGCTATTCAACCAGAAATCCAGATAGTTAACTCGATGCAGTGCATTGCACTCCATGAGGAATTTTTAAAGCATTTTGATAGACAGAGTTGAGCGCAGAAGCCACACAAGTGATAGTTCCTTTTTTGCTTGAAAATGAACTCTTTGCTTTTCAGTGCTGGTTGATCTACAGTAGATGGGAAGAAATTTAGACCCTGTCAAATCGGGAAGAATCCACCAAATTACTGGCAGCTTAAACAGCAGAGTGCTAGAGAAGCCCTGACTGCTTCAGGCCTCTGCCCACCATCTGACAGGACTACCAAAGGGTTGCAAACTTATAGCTATCTTACTTCTTTTTTAGAAGACCTTCTTACAGACTTCCCCCTGAAGAGTAAGGATGCCAGGAAGAAGAACAAAGCCAAGAAGACTTGTAAATTATCATCAGAGAGAGAACAGCCAACAGCGGCAGGGGCAGGAGTGAAGTTAGGCAGCAAAAGCAGTGAGAAGAGGATACCAAAGGAAAAATAACCCGCTACGCTGGCAGCCTCTGGATGCCACTCAAGGAGTACTTCCCAGATTTTTACATGAATGTGTACTCAGGGAATAGGCCCATGGATACCCAGAGGCAAAGTCCTTTCTGCGGTGCTGCTTCCTGGGCAGCAGGACAGAAGCCCGGAGTGGAAACGGGCTGACAAAGCTGCGTACAACAGGAGCTTCCCCACACGGGTCATAGCACTGAAAACAGCCCACAGATCTAATTAGGCACAGCATGGGGGAATGAGAAAATATTTCTGTGTCTAAGTTCATTGCAGTCTTTGGCTTCTCTCCGGAGGCTACCAGCAAGGTTACCAGCGACTGCCAAGCGTAGCCACGGTGTCATTATGGAAACACCTGTCCACAGGCCCACAGCGATACAGCTCACCCACAAAGGCCGCCAAACGACAGATGGTAGCAACTTTTGATTGCTACCAACATGGACTGGGTTTGAATCAGCAAGTTAAAAGCAAAAATATTTCCAGCTCATTTCTTATCCCCTTCAGCTATTTTTTCCCTTGCTAACGTTATATATTATGTATTACCTTACGTTAAATCCTGGGGAAGGACTTGATTAAAGAAAAAACACCACAACCTTCCCCTTGCTGTGTAATACAAAATAGAACTGGCAAACTTGGATGCCTACTGTTTACATTTTACAGAAAGAGGGCAATTTCACACTGCCTACTACTGATGCTGCAATATTTCCACACCCACTTTTTTTTGTTTGTTTTAACTCAGTTCATGCCAGAATTAAAATGAGAAGACTCATCAAAAACATCATGTCTTCTCCTTTATAAGGACTTGTGTCAGGCCCCTGCCTGAATTTTTGTTTTGTTATAACATCTATCCGTTTACAAAACCAGGTCAGCTCTGTGGCTGGCCTAGATAAAGCAGCAGGGATCCATCCCCTACCCAGTCTGGGCTGCCCATCAGCCAACCTGTCACCGTGCCCCCGCCCCGGTGACTTCTTACTCCGCATGCAGTCGCAGGTCTGGCCCCACTAACCCGACCATTTCCACCAGAGCCATCCAAGGCACGGGATTTCTTTGTACATAAAATAACCCTGCCTGCTCTCATCCAGACATCTTCTGCCGTCCGCAGAAAGTCAATGAATCAAAGGCGAAGCAGAAAGCTAGAAGTTAAAAGCATCCTGGCAGATTGCTGAAAGCATACATCGTACAGCAGGCATGCTGCAGCGATGTGTGGGAGGCTGGCGGCTTGCCTGGCTGCCTGCCCGCCGCTCTTCACACGCCGGTGGTGTACCTCCAGGATGCTGCCGTACCGTCGTCAGCCTCAACGGCACAGGCTGCACACGCTTCGGGAGACATGCACAGACCTCTTGTGTTTTGGAGAGCTTTTGGATCTGCAGTTCTTTAGGTTCCTATTTATGAGCTTGTTGTGTAATAAAAAGGTGTGCTAGGGGAAAGGGAGTTGCTTTTCCATAACACAGACATTATTACTTTAACAGAAATTAAATTATAAGCCCTTGTCACCACTTAGGAGTGTAAAGCGCTGGAGGCTATAAACCTCCTGGGTGAAATCTTAACCCCATGGAAAGCAAGGGCAAAATTACTATTGACATTAATAAAGCCAGGATCTCTATATATTTGTGTGTGTGCGTGTGTGTGGTTTGCATTTTCACAGAGAACCAGGATTACTTATTAACTGACTTGCAGAGACTGCAGCAAAGACTGCCCACAGTATCATCAAAGCTTATGGAAATGTTCCCAAGATGCTTGCTTACTTTGAAACTGCCTGTACAAGCCAAATAAGAATCTCCTAAACCCAGTACGTGTTTTGGTTTCAATATAACTTATTTGTAAAATAGAATGCTTGAGTGATTACATGCTTTTTTGTTGTTTTCTGAGATTAATATTCATTTGGGAAAATGAAAGCAGGAGTGCATTATTCTGTGTTTTATTAAATCACATTAGTTACTGAGCTTTAAGTGGCCTTCCCAGTTGGAAATAAGTCTCATAACATTGGCTAGTAAGTTTTGACTGTAGATACCATACAAAAGCAAACTGGCTGCTAATGCATGATTTCTAATGCAGCATTTTGTATTTTCTATCTGTAATTTCTGACTTTCCCAGGAGCAAGATGTACGTAGGTTTTGTTGTTTTTCAAGCAAAAAATAAGAATGTAAATTTTCTGCTATAATCATTCCTAACTCACCCATTTGCTTACTCTGACATCTTCATGGAACTAGATCTGTGAATTTTATGAAATTCAGCTGTCTGGGTTTTTTTGCCTAAGCACTTTCTGGCAAAAGCAGATCCTCCATTGATGCTAATGACTACAGATCCTTTGGCATACATGGAAATATAACTAGTAACTCCATTGGAGATCTGCTCCAAATAACCAAAATACTGTTTTTCTTAACATCTGCCAAGTTTCACATTAAGTTGTATCTAGGTACAAAACAATTAAAAAGAACCAATAGCGGTTTTTTTTAATACAAGCTCTGAATTTAGACCTTCACATTTCTCTTTGTCATTTATGTCTGAATAGACAAAGTATTGCTTTAGAACAGACATCCCCTGTAATAATTTTTTATTGTCCTGAACAGAAACCCCTCCTGCTTTGCCTTATGATTTTTCCTAGCCCACTGCCATCCCTGCATAGAGTATTCTCAGTTTTCCTCATGCATCCACACAACTCCCTGGTGATCTCCCTCTGACTGAGTGGAAATGGATCCCTTTTTCCAGGTTTGCCCCCACACCTCTTCTCCCGCTTCTCAAGAAGCCATGCCACTCAGTCATCTTTTAGTCTTCGCAGTTCACTGTATCCCAGGACAGGATTAATTTCGGCTAATTCCAGCTGTTCTGGTGCAGGTGCCTAACCTGCACTGGTTGTAAAATCCCCCAGAGAGCCCTCAGAGAGGGAAGTATCTGTAGGGGATGACTCACCTCATCATTATTGCTACCAGATCTGAAGCTGTCCAGGTAGCTGAGGTTTATGTGCCTGTACCTTTTCATCATGTCAAACCACAAAAAGGCTGAGATGTTTTTCAACTTTAAAAGGCAACAATGCAGTTGAATATGAATTCAGGTGATGGAATTCCAAATGGCAAAAGCTGTTACATGACAAGAAAAGATGAAACAGAAATAAAAAAGATTGAGTCACTTCTCTTACCCTCTGCTCCTCTCATGAACCAGCCCAGGGAGTGGTGGCAGACACTGGCTTATCTGCTGCTTCTGCACTGCCCTTCCTGCTGTCTCTCATCCCATGGCATGTGTCCTTCCTGATCCCACCAGCAGTTCCTTAAGCTCTCCTGGAACAGCAAGCCCCAAGCACTATGATGGGAACTTCTCCCTACTTCTGCTTCCTCTGCTCAGTGATTTTTGGCACCTGCTCCTCTGAGAAGGCTCCGCAGCTTCCCCTGAGAAGGGCCAGTCTTCCCTTCTTTAAAGGGTTTCTCCTCATCCACTCTTCTTAGAGGAACACCAGACCACTGGGGAAAAAAAAATTTAAAAGCCCAAATATCTTCCATCACACTAGGAAATGTCTAAGACAAGAAGAACAGAATGGCTGTCCTTTCCACTGTTCACAGAAAAAGCCTATTTCATTGTGCACCTAAAATTTAAATGAACATCAACCCAATGGCCAAAGATACTAGTGCAAAGCAAGTATATAAAATATCTCACTCATTAGATGACAGAAGGGGTAACAGTTTTGGCTGTATCTACTTTTTGTAGATACAAGTGCTGGTACAATGCACAGAGTACTGGGAAAAGCAAAGTTTCTGATTTGTAGGAGAGCTTAGAGCTTAAACTATTTTATGATAACTGAGCTTGTGTTCTTTAAAAACTATTTGAAAGCACAGATGATTTAGGAACACCCTTAATTTGTCAACAGTATTGTCACCTTCTATTCATTGACCGTGAAAACCGTCGACCACACAATAAGAACACTAGATAGGCAACTGAAAAACTGGATATTGCACTCTGTCCTTGGTCAATAACATGGGCTGCCACTGTGTGTTTCTTTGCAGTCTTTGATCCTCTAGATCTCAGTGGTGAGTGTTGGAGGTCCAGTGAGCAAGAAAGCAGAGATCTAGCACCTTTACACAAACCCACCCCTGTGCTGTTTTAAAGGCCTCTTAGTGCACAGATATTGTTTTGTAGATTTGTTAGGTTATGATAGTCACACTGCTGAACATCATAAGCTTCAGTACTAATCCAAATCTTGCCTAGAAATGAAATATCAAGCCTGCTCCTACATGCCTCCCCCATCCCAGACCACGAGGGGATGGGTACAGGAATGTGTGTCCTTGTATGTCAGATTTAGGGCAAACTCCTCAGAAGATGTGCCGGGCGAGGAATCCCAGGAGTGTATCTGAAACTTTCACTATGAGTTTGCAACATATGGAAGAGCTGAAAGTGGGAAGGACCTCACAATCTGGCCTGCTACTATGAGTAACTGGTTCACATCCAGTTTTTCAGCAGCATATGGTTGGGACCAGTTCTTTTAGCTGGACTTCAGAAGGGACGATCACCCAGTTGTCTCTTCCTGTTTTAATGCATTATGCACAAACTGTGAGCTGCCTCATGAAACACACAGTAGCAGTGCCATGTGTATTTCCATTACATTTAATTTGTCATGAGGCAAGAGAGAAGAGAGGTTTCAACACCACAGCTGGTGTGTCTCTGATCTCACAGAGTTGGACCAAAAATAATGAGAGGTTAATCCATTTCCTTTCTGTGTAAACTCCAAATTTAAAACTCAAATCAAAATGTAGTCATAACTGCAGGAAGAATGGTCTCAGCTTGTAATCAAACTGTCAGGGTTTACAATTGCTAGCACTGAGCTATGCAGCAATGGTTTATGATTGGCAAGAAACAACAAGTTCCTTTTACATTAGCCTAACTTGACAAATTTTTTAAATTAAACAGAAATCCATCTGTATTTGTGTTCTTGCTTTAAAGTGACTATGTAGTTTAAATAAAACCCCTTTTAGAATTGGTAGACTTCTGTAGCCAGACATAGGACTTCTGTTCGCTTCACCAGACTTGGTGCCTATGCTTGTGTAAGAGGGATGTGCACACTTTGACTACAGAGTTTAGCCTCCTTGGGAATTGTCTGTAAATGATGGGTGGATGTAACCCATCTTACTTAAAAGCCCCTAGCAGAATTGTCCTCTGTGGATGTCATTCAATGTTACGGAATCTATTTGTCACTGGTATGATCGGCCTGTAGTACTTCAACTCACCACTGTGTTCTACCTTAAACCTAGGGCAGGAGTCAAAAAAACTAGGGCAGCTGTTTCTTGCATGTCTAAATCCAAAGAAAGAAGATTTGCTTTCTTTTTTCCTTTTTTCTTTTTTTCCTTTTTTTCCTACCACAAATTCTGACAACAGGTCACTACAATCTATGGGGCCTTTTTTCTAAAATGCCTCCAGCTTCTTTAGTTTGTTTACTCTACACAGATTTGCTTTATTGATACAAATCTCTTACATCCTTGAATTCAGTATCAGTTTACCTGTGGTCTTTGGAGAAGATACCTGCAATGACACAAATGGCAGCTGTCTGGCCAAGAATTAACATATTGGTAAGTACCTCAAGCTCCTTTAACATCACAAGAGGTACAGAACAGATAAAGGCAATATCAGCTTTCAAATCTCTCCATTTAGGGCAAGGGGCTCCTTGTTTGCCATGCTGAGTCAGCCTGAAATGTACTATGTTTCAAAATATTATTATTTTGTAGGAGCCTAAGGCTTTTAAACTAGTTATTACACACTTTGGAGCCTTACCAAAGACACCAACCCCCAGATAAAATTGTACTAAAAAGTGGTAGGGAGAAAGTAGCTACTGCAAAGCCTAATTAAGTATTTTGATTAGTTCATACTTGCTGCGTTTTGGCTGCTGTTTATAATTAATTTTATTATCTGATGTCTGTCAGTACCGTTTTTTTCAACTACTTCTTTGTTTACTTAATTGGGCTGTTTATAATCATCATGTTGGAAAAATGAGTTTTCCTCTCTGCTTTTAAAACTGATCATATTCACTAAGCCTTTTTGCCCTTTCAGTTTCAATACCCTTCACAACATGGGCAGCATTAACCCCAAGCAAAAAGCCAGCTTTCCTGTCGCAATGACAGGGTGCTGAACATTGTCTTTTAACCACAGTCAAACACAGACCTTCCTTTACCTTCAGCCATCTTTTCCCGCAATGTGCAACCTGTTCTCATCTAACTCCAATTTGCTATTTGAGTCTGTAATAATTAATTATTGCACCTACGGAGAGGCCCATGGCAGAGGAGTGCCTTGTGAACACAACCAGACAGCCCTGCCACGAAACAACTGCAGAATCAGAGCCAGTACCACAAAATTACACTGATTTTGCAGCAGGAAGGAGCCACCATCACTTTTAATACCCTTCTTTAGACTTTGAAAATGAGACTTAGCTTTTGACTTTTGAAGTCAGTTATTTACTTTCTCCTACTTGGGCAAGAATTAAGAAGAGGAGGAGGTGCACCGCCAAAACTATTATATATTGCAAAGTAAGAAAATACCAGTGAAATGTGAAATTGAGGCACTAGTGTCTGTAAAACAGGAAGACTGGGAGCATCACAGTGACTTAGATGACCTTGAAAACCAGAGTAATAGGGATGGGATAGGATTTAATAGTGCAAAGTATGAAGTCATGAATTAAACAGAAATTCCTGTCCTCAGTTACAAACAAGATTGCACTGACAAGAAAAGAGAAGGAATTGACTGTATCCTCCTCAGTCAGAGGATAAAACAACCATGAGTGCAGTGTAACTGTAAGGAAGTAAATGTGATCCTGCAGCCCATCTGCTAGGATGCTTCCTGTAGGGAGAGTGGAATATTGTTTCTTATGTAAACAACACTGATGAGCCTTTTGCGGCAATACTGTCACAATTCTGGTTCCTCCTGCACCAGTAAGATGGATTTAAACCAATATTGTAGAGAGGAGGACCAACAGGCTGATAAGGAGAATGGAGAGCTCCATGGTACAAAGGAAAAATAGCAAGAATTGGTCTAGTTCAACCTAGGAAAATAAAATCTAAGAGACGATTAAGTTATTTGCTATAAATACGTTAGATCACATGAAAGGAAGGGAGGGAAGGAGGTAAGCATGGATTTAAATTAGTGGAAAATTCACTACCTAAACAAGAAGATTTCAACTAGAGAAGCATAATTTTAAACTACAATGTCAAAGCGAATTTCTGACCATCAGAGTAACACTTGAGGAGTTGTATCAGGAAGAAAAATAAAACAGTTTGGTTTTACAGTAAACACAAATCACTGGAAGGAAGGAACTGTACAGCACAGCACAGACAGGATCCGATGACCCTGCACGTTGCTTTTAGACCTCTAGTCCTAAACCTGATCAGCATAACAGAGCTGGGAAGTCTTTATGAACCAAATTTCAGGAAATGGGAGGCTGAAGTAGAAGCATGAGACAGAGGAAACAGAGAGGAAAGACTAGACACAGTGACAGAAAACAGTGATGGACTGCTCTACATTTTATACAAGGAAGACTACAAATGCAATATTTATCCTGCTCCCCATAACAGAAATTTACCGGTTGAAAGTTTAAATTCATGATTGATGGAGAAATCGCAGCCAAACAAGAGAGATGAAGGGATTCACTTGAGATTTAAAGAGTTGAAATAATTACTCATAAAAGGAGTAGGAGGGGATTAAAATTAAACAAGACCTGATTAGTTAAATTTGCTTGTGGGGGAAAAGAAAATCTTCATATGATTGGTATGTGTCCGGCAGTATACAAAGAAAGAACACTCAGAAAGATATTTGTTATCCAAGCATGAAGCTACATTACCAGAGAAGACAGCTTGCACATCAAACAGGATACTGTGCGAAACATGGGAGATTTTGCTTCTGCATGCAGCAAAATTCCAAGCTTGCCTTTCCATCTCTGCGATGGTTGCAAAACAGCTTTACATAAGCAACTTTTACAATGCTCCATGAAGATCAATATCTTTAGGTTGGCTTATTTGTTTTGTTTTGTTCCCCTGTTAGAAAAGTGCTTCATCACAGACAGGGAAGTTGCTTTGTTGTGTCAGGTACTATCCAAAAATATCAGGAAAGATGGGCTTTACCCTGTAGAATACAGAAGATAGACAAAGGGCAAAGAGGAGAAGGTTATTGCAAACCTCTCCATAATAAATCTCAGCAACTGTGACACCTAACTCCATATGTATAGCCATTCGCTATCTTGACATCCAGAAATGGGAAGGCTAGCAAGTGAAATAGGAGACTTTGCACAGAAAAGCCATCTTAAATATCAGGCAGGTTTTCAAAACAGCTGTGCTAGGTTTACCAGATTGCATTATGGAAATGTTAGACACCAAAAAATCATACATTGATGTGTAAATAAGGAAAAAATGGGGGTGGTGGGCTGGGAAGGAGAATTCCCTCTGGTATTCTTCCTGCCAGAAAACAAAATCAGACAGCTTCCACCCACTAGTCTCTCCTTATCTCCCCTTCAGTTTTCAATGGCTTGCTCTGCAAAATTTCCCCAACTGCAACAAGCCATAAAACCTGCTGAGGATTTAAAATTACTGTTAGATTAGCAAATTTTGACCCTTTGTGAATACTATCAGTTTGTGTGAACCAAAACTGTTTTAGCTGATCTTTAAGCAGACATTTCTAACCATAGCTTTTCTTACTGTTGTGCAAAAAAGCTCCCAGTGTCGCCATATGGTCTCAAGCAATATCTAGACTTAAACTTTCTAGGCCAGTGAGAAAAAGTGTAATAACAAGAGGAGGAGCAAAAGAAGCTCTAGTCAAGTAGGCTTCTCCGAAGCTGCCAGATGATTTGTTCTCTTCATGCATCAGAAATCCCTCAGGCCTGATCTTCATGGGCTTTTGGTTTGTGATCGTGTCTTAGAGCCATGGTTCAGGATCAGGTAGCCTTATGACTGTTGAGGTGTACCTCTTAGGCATAAAAACAGATGCTTTTTGATCAATTCAGAAGTGATTTTGGTATCTACTGTTAAGTGCCATAATTTTGAGAAGAATGTTGGACAAACTTTGTCTTACAGCTAAACAGCAATCCTTTAATGAGACAGATTAAAAACCACTGACTCTTTAAAACAGTTGAAACTCAGAGTTTATGTATGAAACACCATTCTCTGGCCAAAATTCTGCAGACACATTTTTGATTCATCTGCTCACCCCTTCCAGAGGAAAAGAGGGACATATACCAAGAAAAGTAAACTTTTCAGGACCTGAAGGTAAGAACTCATAGCTCTGGCTCAATTTCATCAGACCTCCAACATGCAATGCTGTTTGTCGTGCGTGGGATTGTGCTTGCAGAATGCACACAGCAAGGAAAACACATACGTGCAGGACTGACATAGGCGATTCAGCGTATCGGAAACTACAGTGCAGGTTGCAAGCTGATGGCATTGCACACACTTACAGATGTGAATTAAACAATGCTAATGCGAAGCTACTGTCATGAGTGAGCAGGATAAGGTCGTGGGAATAACACGTGCATTCACATTTTGTACTGTGAGCTGTAGTTTACTGAAATACAAGTATCTCCAGTTGGCAAGCATACATCAAAATCACTCCTAGAGAGATGCTGGCAAGTGATTTCTCCATGTGTAAATGCCACATTACACTGGCAAAATGAAAACTGGAGGGGGATAATCACGTGTCAAATCCCAGATTAGGCAGTCAGTCTCCATATAATCTCTCCATAACCTCTACACAATCCCTATACAATTAACAGAAGGCAAGGGAGCAAAAGGCCCCCAGCAGGCAATTCAGAACTGATGCTTATTTTAGGTGCACTGAGTAGCCCTCTGCAGACTCCTCTCTTTCTTCAATGGCCTAAGCAGAGCATACTCCTAATGTAAATTGCTAAGGTCAGGCATCTAAAGTAGGAAGTACCAACCCCCTCCACTTCTTACCCTTCTCATCCCTTGCCTCTGCTTCCCCTCTGGTTTAAAAAATATACTCTCCAAAATCAATCCCAAAACCCTCAAGCTAATATAAACTTCAGCTCCTGACATAAACTCTTCCCTCAGGCAAAGAACGAGCCTGATGAAGTCAAGTTGTTTCTGGGACTATCCGTTCAAAGCGAGGTGGGAGGGATCTCTGAGTCAAAGCCCATTAACTGAAATCACCCCGAACAAGCAATACGGATTTAGAGACTGCCAGTTCAAGTACCGCTTTGGCCTTCAGCTGAAATGCAAAGGGAAAAGAAATCTCGGAATGTACCAGTCAGGCATTTGCCTGGGACCTTAAGAAAGTAGCAGGCATCTTTGCTGTGTGTGCCAGCATAAGTATTACTAGACCCTGAGAGGTTCTGCAGTGAGATTCATTCAGCTGGCTTAGAGAAAACAGCAACTGAGACAAATAGATTGAAGCGGGACAGCAGGCTAAGTATAAAATAATTATTTGTGCACCTGTTCAAGCGCCATTTTAGTTTGTGTGCCCCAAGAGAAAAAGCATCATTTGGAAAGCACAAGGGTTTGTGCTATTTAACTATGCTATTATGGTTCCAAGCTCAATGTAACCATCCATATGCTGCTCCTCCTGAAATATTTAACAACTAATAGAGATAAAAGGCCCTATCACACACCGCATCGTGTCAGGATCATGAAGTCAGGAAGGGTAAGCTCATATATATCCTTGTTCCACAGAAACCCTTTCTCCATTTTGAATATGCCCACTTTTTCTGCTGTGTTGGCAAATGAAAGCATGAAAAATGAGTAACAAGTGGAGCAGGCTCTAGAAAGGCAACTTCAGTTTGGAGGACAGATACTGTTCCAGCAGATATTCTCCCAGCGCAAAGGAAAAGATTTAGAAAAGAGTAGTTTGCAAGAAGAAATGAATAGTAGTGCAAATCTCCAAGGAAAAAGGGGCCTCATATTTGTCTTTTCAGTGAAGCTCCCTTTTACGAAAAAGCTTAAAAAACTAGAACACAGCCATTTTTTATACTGGCATGATATAATACATCCACAGCACAAACGCATGGACTCACATGAGATTAGACAGAGAAAAAGAAGATTCCCAGAAAGTACGTTAGGAAATATAGGAAGGTGTGAAGAGAAAGACTGAGGTGAGAACGGAAATGCAAATAAGGAGATATTACACGCTAAAGTGGTGCTGGTTTAAAATACTACTCTTGTCTCAGAAGGAGAAAAAAATAACATCATTGGCAGAGGACAGATGAGCTGTGGAGCTGGCTTGCAGCTAATCTCAGGGGGAAAAAAACCCCACAAACAAAGCCAATCAAAGAAACAAACAAAAAAAAGCAACAGGGAAGCTGATATGACTTGCGAAAGTGCAGATTGTTGTTATTTATGCTACCTGAAGAGCCACAGCCCCATTCTGCTTCCCAGTGAATAGGCGTATTGGTTTGGAATACGGGGAATTTGACACAAAGTAGACACCAAAGGTGAGTGCGAGGTAGCGTAGTCTCAAAAGGATGCGTCCTGCAAGAAAAATGATTGGGACGACATCTGGCAAATGTCCTCTTGGCTCTACTTTTCAGCTAGGCTTTCTAAGAAAAGGAGGCTGAAGTCAGATGTCTGTCTGCGTCTGAGGGTGTTCGTCCGGCGGCTGCCCTTGCTTCCCGGCAACGCGGTGTCTGTTGGCAAGTTCCAACCAAACCTGGGGATGGGAGAGCGGTGCCAGTGACGCCGCCGCCCGCAGCCTCGCCCAGCCAGGAGGGCGGGTCGGCGCGGTTCGGTGCCCCGGGGGAGGCGGAGGCTCGTTGGCAGTGCGCGGCCAGCCCTCGTTACGCACCAGGGAGGCGCTGCGGGATGCGAACTCGGGGCCTTGGGACGCCCCGCCGGCAAGGCGCGCCCGGGGAAGGCGGGACGGTCCCGAGGCACGCGGCGGGGCGAGAGGCCGCCGGAGCCGGTGCCCGCACTCCGGAGAGGGGCAAGACCCGGGGCCTCGTCCCCTCCCAAACCCCACGGGAGGCGACGGAGCCCTCC